>Ga0209700_100771_pt1 | contig 64007 bp, 31 predicted proteins | sample SiratroredBW_FD_187528 | JGI IMG/M metagenome (GOLD analysis project Ga0209700, IMG submission 187528) | Root nodule microbial communities of legume samples collected from California, USA - Siratro red BW (SPAdes) (version 2) | ecosystem: Host-associated > Plants > Roots > Nodule | place: USA...
GGCCACCCAAAGTGCCTTCAACCCTCCACTCCAACACTGTAGGAACCTCCCACCACCACTGCGATACCTTCCACCAATGTTCAGAAATGCACCGCACCCCTTCCATGGAAAACCTTCTTTTATAGCAGCAGGGTTAAATTTGTAATTTCCTCATGTCTATTATTGGAATTTTGAAAATTATGGAGGTGCAGGAAGATGATATGGAGGTGCAGGAAGAAGCAGTCTTACATTATACCCTACAAAGTGGAAAAGTGGAAGAAATGAATAGAATTAAGCAAAATGGGCACAGACACGTTTGACACGGACGCAATTTGCACCTTCTGTGGATCTCATCCCATTGGATAATCACTATTTCACTACTTCACAGTTTACTTGTCTTCTCGCAATTCCACGGACACTTGGCACTTGGTAGGTCAAATTAAATCATAAACAATGTGGGACTTTAAGGTTTTTCCAATTAATTAATGTGCCTAATTCTATATCATGGTGGGAAACGTTTTTGACTCAGATCTCATTACCCATTATTTAATGGGAAAAGGTGCAAGAGTGTTGAGATTGGTAAATATGATTAGGTTAATTTAATGTGAAAAGTGACGAATCATTACTTGGTAGGATGTTAGTTATTTGATATGGTGTTTAAGGGTTGAGACTCTCTCATTGATTAAATTCTTTTTTTATTTAGATTTTTTTCTCTCGTGCTTAAAATAAAGAATGGATGAGTCGTGGCCTAAACAAGTTTAGCTATGAATAAAGAAATTATGTGGGGATATGTTTGGTAGGTTAGCATGGATGTAAGATATTTTCTTATCTTCTAAATTGGTTGGTATTTTGGCACTGTTAAATCGTTGGTACATGTAGATTAGAATGAATTAATCATAAAACAAGTAAATAATAAGGTTGACTTGGTTAGTGCGTAATTATAACTTTCAAACGCAAATTAGGTTATGTCTAATGCGTCTATGTAATGATGTTATTTGAAGTTAAACTGTAATTGGAATTATAATTCGAATGCGTGAAATTCTTATGGGAAGTAATTCTCAATTAAAAAATCTTACATCATAAATCAGAGCTATTGATTAAGAGAACATGTCAAATATTAACATAGTTTATTATTAAGATTTGTAAGTTTTTAACTAATGAATTTAAATAAATATTAATATTATTATTTTTGTCATCTTGGACATGATATTTAAACAACATTAAGTATTTGTGTTTCATGAATTATGTTTATTGTTGAATATTATTATACAAATTTATCTTGTTTATAACAATTCCAAGGCTAAAATTTCTTGTATTATTGTCAAAATTTAAAAATATCAATTATCTTTTTATTGTAAATAATTTGTTAAACTCGTCAAAGGACTTTTATATATATATATATATATAGTGACATCTGTTTATCGCGTTTTTATTATTTATATAAGTGAATAATAGCTCAAACCTTATAACTACTGAAATATGTCAAGGATTTTTTTTTTAATATTAGGCTCAAAATTACCATCTTTGAGTTTGTAAGTGAAATCTTACATTATAGATGTTAATGTAACTGGTTAAATTCTTTCATTGGTGTTATATGATATCTTTTATACAGTGGAGTTTTTTTATACTCCTCACCTATCATGCACATCTTTCTCATCTCGCAATTAAGGGTTGACAACTTTCTTATGAAGCTTTTGAGCACAGTATGTAATTATATTCAATAGTTTTAATATTAGTAATAATCATGTGAAATTAATATATTTTGAATTTATAGGTTTTTTCACATCTCTCACAAATTATCATACAAGTGTGCATATTAAAAAATATAATTTTCAACATCACACATCATTTCTCCTAATCAATCGTTTATCTCTAAATTGACTTTTTATATATTTTTTGTCCAATACACATGTACAATTGACATGTGTATTAGTTTATTGTGCTATATGTCCACTTGGTATAGCTTTTACTTGTTCAAATCATCACTACATGAAAAATTTCATTTTGCAACTTCAATAAATTGTTCTAGTTCATTCTCATATTCATTAATTGTGCGTTTATAATTGGTCCAACTATGATTCATCAACACTCGTACATACAATAAATTCAGTGTCCGTCTCAATAATTATATTCATCTTTAGTTAAAAGCAATTTCTTAATTAACGTCAACAATTTTCTTTACAAATATTAGTTAAAAAATATGTTGATGAACTTTAACTGAAAAATAATCTTACTCAAGATAAATTACAAAAATCATCAATATAATATTTTTAAATTTAAATAATGTTTTATATTTAGTGATAATTGAAATACACTCTCAAAAAAAAAAATCACTAAACTTAAATTGTTTTATCCAAACAAAGTTTATGAATTTTATTTTTATATCTAAAAGTGAAAGCTTAATAATATCACTATATGTCTTGACCACGTTCTAAACATATAAATATGTGTTATTGTCTATTTATTTATTTATTTTATCTCAATGCGGTTTCTTACCAAGAATGGAAAGAAAATCCAAATCTCTCAATTTTGGAGCTACTGAGAATAAGTTATTTGTTGAAAAAAATAATTTTACTTCATTATGTATTTTTAAACTATTATTTGTAATAAGTCTGTTGATTGTTATAATTATTTATTAACAATCAACTGCCAATGTTTATCCGTGTATTAAAAAATTATTCAGACAATAACAATATCTCTGATTTATCTCGATTGTCCTATTTTAGCTTTATTTGAACTATATGTTAGTTTGACACGAGGGATGATGAATCTCAATCTAAAATTGATGTAACTTTCTCTTTTTATCTCAATTATTGGTCGTGTTCAATTTAATTATTTTATTAGTGCCTTTTTTATGGTAAGTTATGCAAAATTTCTCACAATTCGATTTGTGAAAAAACAAAAATAAATGGAAAACCTATAATAACGACAAAAAAAATGACAACAAAGTATAAAAATATCAAAGCTAATGTTAGAATTTTCGTTGTAATTATTAATAATAACTTAATACTTTCATAAAAGTATCATTATATTCATCCTTATATTTTAAAGAAATACATTTTTATTTTTTCAAAATCATTAAATTTTCTAATTTTCAGAACATTTTTAAGATAAAAAAAATCAAGTTAACCTTTTTTTCAATTTTAAATAATCCATAGTAATTTTTAGTTTATGACAAACACTAATGATAGTGTATGAACTGCCAAACATTATAAATATCCAATTCCTGACTCAAGGCCAAAATTTTTAAGGCTCTGTCCTTCAACTCTATTATTGACTTTCAAATTAACCTAATATGAAATGATATTTTTTTTTTTATTTTCGTTTTTGACTTTTAGATTAATCCAATTATGGTTGTTTTATTTTTGTTTCTTATTTATTGACCTAATATGAAATTAACAATGACTTTGTGATCAGAGAATATACGTTAAATTTGACATATAAAATATACTTCCAAATAATTTGAAATATAATTTATATTTCAGATTAATATTGTACAAATTAAAATAAATATTTTATATTTTAGATTGGTCCAATCCAAAATACATTAATAATCTTTACTATGTAAAAGTTAATCTGAGATATAATTTATATTTTGGATTTTATAATCGGGTACTCTATTTCCCTTTTCTTTTATTTTTACAAAATCCTTTTCAGTTTTTTCACCAAGATCATTTTAGATATTTTATAAAATATGGAGGTGCAGTACGATATTATCGAGGTACAAGAAGAATGCGTCATAACATAAATGATCAAATATCCAAATCCTGCTTACTATGGGCCTTGTTTCTGACCCAACTGGTCGGACTGAGCCCAACCAGGTTTAATAGCAGCTATTAAATCAATTTAACTTTTAGATAATTTTAGGAAGACATATAATAATATTTGACTATTTTATTATATTGCCTAATTTTATCAATATAATTTGGTAATAAAGTACTTTTTATTAGACGTTTCTACAAACTACTTTATGTTGTTAATAAAATTAATTATAATTTACATGTACTATCAATGTAATTGTTTCTCCTGCTAGTCTTTCTGTTCAAAACTAGCAGAGACAGAGAAGAATGTAAGATAATTTTACATAATTATTATTGATTTATGTTAAAATAAAATTAAAAACTAAAAATAGTAATTAAAAGTTTGAAAAATAAAAATTAAAGATTAATATTAATTAAAACCAAAATTTATATATTTTATACGATTAAAAAGAAAATTTTCAAATTTTATAAAGATAAAAATAATTCTAACATTTTTAAACTTTTTTAATATTATTGTATCTATTTATCTTCTAATCACCCTTTTTATTGAAGAATTGAGATTCGAATTCCAATCATCTTCATCACCATTCAAATCAACTACTTTTTGAAAACTTTATTTAACTATCTATAATATAAATTAGAAAAAAAATTGTTTCTAATAATTAATAGAGCTTAAGAAAATAAAAAAAGAAAAAAACATATTAAAAAAAAAGGCAAGATGAAACCAAAAGAACCAGGTTAACTTTCGTGGGTTGTGAAGGAACTAGGTTAAGGTTAAGGTTGTGAGCAGAAGATGGAGCAGGAACAACAAAACCTTGAAAGCTTCTTAACATGGGCAGCACAACTTGGAATATCGGACTCAACAACAAGCACCGACCAACCTCAACACTCTCCTTCCTCATGTTTGGGTTCTTCTCTGCGTGTCGCTCATTTTCCTCACTCTGGCGGGTACTCACAGATCCTTCTTATATTCCCTTATCATAATTAATCGAAGTCTATAATAATAATGTAAAGCTTCATGCTTTTGAGTTGTTTCTGTTAACAAATTTTGACCCATTTTTTGTGTATTGTTTGGGGAATGCTGCAGGAGAGGTTTGGGTGCTGTGAGAGACCTTAGGAGGGGGGAAATTGTTCTCAGAGTTCCAAAATCTGCTTTGATGACAATAGATAGTGTTATGGAAGATAAAAAACTCTGTTTTGCTGTCAATAGACACTCTTGTCTCTCCTCAGCTCAGGTTTCTTTCTTAGCTGTGTATTCTGTTGCTTGCTATGTTTATGTTGTTCCTGTATTTTAATTTGTGACAATGTGCTAAAGCCATTAGTCTTTATTAAAATTATTGTGTGCATTGTTGAACTTGACTCTGAACATGCCTATTTGGATATAGCTTTATCATTGTTGTTGTATTATTATCTTGTGTATTCTTGCTTGTTATTGAATCTCACGTACTTGCTTCTGCACTTGTCTATACTGCAGATATTGATCGTGTGTTTGTTGTATGAAATGTGTAAAGGGAAGACTTCAAGGTGGCATCCTTACCTCATGCATTTGCCACACACTTATGACATACTAGCCATGTTTGGTGAATTTGAGAAGCGTGCTCTGCAAGTTCAGTTTCTGTTTTGACATTCTAGTTTGTCTTGTTAGGTTAGATTATAGCATCTTGGCTTATGATATTGATCAGATTATCATCAATACTTTATATAAGAATTAACTTATGATTTGGTTCTTAGGTGGATGAAGCTGTATGGGTCACTGAAAAAGCTATACTAAAGGCCAAATCAGAGTGGAAAGAAGCTCATGCTTTGATGGAAGATCTCATGCTTAGGCCCCAGTTTTTAACATTCAAGGCTTGGGTTTGGGCTGCTGCAACGGTTAGTAAGTTAGAAACCTGGCCTTTGATAGGGGAGATCTATGCATGCTAAAAGTAGTTTGTTTATAAATATTCAATTTGGTTTTTCTACACTTGCATGAACTGGTTTTTCTAACGTGCCTTAACATGTACTTACATTCATACTATTGTGACAGACTTATTTCCACTAATCTGTTTTAAGTTGTGCTACTTAATTATTTCATCGACAAGAAAAACCAACTAATTATATTTAGTATTGGTTACTTTTTATTGGTTGATACAACAGTTTCTGCCTTCATGTGAATCATCACTCACTCTATCATTTGAAAAGTGTAGATATCTTCTCGAACGTTGCATGTACCATGGGATGCAGCCGGGTGTTTATGCCCTGTGGGTGACTTGTTTAATTATGATGCACCTGGAGAGGAGTCATCTGACATTGAGGATTTAGAACATTTGTTATCAAACTCGTCCATTCACGATACAAACTTATTAAATGGAGACAAGAATATAGTGGTAGATGCAGAACAGTTTGATGCTCATTCTCAGAGATTAACTGATGGCGGGTTTGAGGAAAATGTTAATGCATATTGCTTCTATGCTAGGGCACATTACAAGAAAGGTGATCAGGTATTTACACTATTTCTGGAAATTTTAGTTACTAATTTGAATTGAAATACTAGTTCAAGTTTCTAATGTGAGAAAACATGAATTAAAATTTAATTTGATTGATTGCATTGTAGACTTTTGGGTCCATTTTCTTTGTCTTGTTTGAATTATTTGTCCTTGACTTAAATATAATTTGAAGACATAAGTGTTATGTTTGTATCTATTCGATTAGGATACTGCTTTGAAACAACTATGCTTGATGGTATAAGTTTTTGTTGAAGAAATTTAGTGGAAGAAGGGCTACCTTATTTCAAGGTTAGTAATGCCATAACTCTTGGCAGAGACTTACTATTGTATTTACAGATTAGCCATTAATAAAGGATCACTTATTGGAACACAATCTAAGTCCTTCTCTTACACAAAGTATGATCCAATCAATTGAGCCAACCCTTACTGGAGATGTTTAGTGGTATCAAGCTGTTCTGCAACTCAAATTTGTATACATGTTAGATTTTTAAGCCTTCACCACATAATCTGAGTATAGAAACCCTTATCAATTATAACTGTGATTGGATTTCTAAGAAATTGCTATTGTCTTATCTTTAAGTTAATTAAATAAAAAATTAGGATTGGACAAACTGCACCCAAGAATTTTACAGAGCCTTTAGAACTACAGCTTCTAAAATGATGAAAACAAAATTACCCGGTTGTGTGGCTTTAAACTCAGCCAAACTATCAGTGGATGTTCTTATTCAGTAGTATTACGCTATGCATTAGACCCTTCTCAAGATAGTAGCTCCACACAATTAAAGAAAAACGAGTTAAAGGATAGGATTATATTTAGGATATGGAGCAGTAAACGTAGCTTCTGTTTGGTTTACATATCCAATTCAGAGTGTGAATGTTACTAATTTATTTTCTCAATAAATATAATTTATCATAATTCCTCCCTCGAACTAAAATTCTATAAACAAAGTTAGTTGTCTGTCTCCTGTAAATTATTCAATTTTGCAGGGACTGATATTTTCTAATCCTACTTCCATTTTGAATATTTTCAAGAGATCACTAGTACCATATCTGTTTTCAGTCTCTTCATTCCATTGTTTAGTAAATAGGGAATTACTAATTGCCTTATCTTCACCAGGTTCTATTATGCTATGGAACTTACACAAATTTGGAGCTTCTTGAACACTATGGCTTTCTCCTACAAGAAAATCCAAATGACAAAGTTTTTATCCCTTTGGATCCAGCTGTATATTTTTCCACTTCATGGTCTAGGGAATCACTCTATATCCATCATAATGGGAAGCCTTCATTTGCACTACTTGCTGCATTGCGGTTGTGGGCAACCCCTCAAAACAAGAGGAAGTCTGTCGGACATCTTGTGTATTCTGGTTCTCAACTGTCTGCAGACAATGAAATTTTCATCACGAAATGGATTTCCAAAACTTGTGCCACTGTGTTAAAGAATCTGCCAACATCTATCGATGAAGACACCTTGCTCCTGAATGCAATGGACAGTAGCCAAGATTTTTTCACTTTCATGGAGATCACAAAACTTATGCCTTCCAGGGATGAGATCTTTGCCTTCTTAGAAGCACATAATATGAAGGATGCACATAGTTTTACTGACATGATTTTATCTAGAAAAGCAAGAAGGTCCATGGATAGATGGAAAGTAGCTGTCCAATGGAGGCTGAAGTATAAGAAAGTCCTTTTTGATTGTATCTCTTATTGCAATGAAATACTAGATTCTTTAATGAAATAATGCTTTGGTATACTGGTTGCAGTGTAGTGAAGGTTTTTCTTTGTTTATCCTTCTTCAGATAATAGTTCTTATTGATTGAAAGAAGGAAGAGAAAGGATATTATTTTACCAGAAATAGGAAAGCTAACCTTGTGCAACAACAGTAATTTGAAGCTTTGCAGTGTCTTCTATCATTATATTGATGATTTTAAAAACGTGTTTAGATGATTATCAGTGTTCTGTTCCAACATTCGATTTCTGATGCGAAGAGAGGCGTTCTAATAATGCATGTACAAGGCACTAGAAGTTATTATGGTACTTCAATGTTTTTAATCACTTTTTGTTGTCAAAATCTGGATTTACTGTGAGGCGTATCCAAACAATATGTGATGATTGAACCTGGGTTAAACCTGAAAGTTTAGCTGTACACGAAAAAAGTGCTGGATGGAATATAATTATAAATTATTTTCAACATATAATTTATGCACAAAATAATCTTATATGAATGAGTCAAATATTCATCTAAGATTTAATTTAATGACTTAACTGTAATTACACCGGTTTCGATAAATAATGTATAATACCATAGATACATAATATCATAAATTTATAACAAAAAACAAAAAATATTATAAACATATAAAAGTCTAAATAAAATAATTTTGTTAATAAATTACAATAACAAGAGCAATATGCAAAACAAAATAAGACAAAAAGTATAAATTGATATAAATAACTAAATCATATTGTTTTATACAAAAAAATTGATAAATTAATTTGTAAATTGTAATAAATAAAAATTTTAAGTTAGATTTAAAAAAATTAACATTTTTTGGATCATCCATATGCTCTATTGTCCATGGATAAGTCTATCATTTGCTTTATGTGATGTATGTTTTTGCTATGACTGTTTTAATAAATATTAATTAATAATTTTATCCTCATAATTTTTTTATTATTTTGCATTCGCATTATTTTTTATTGTTACAGTTGAATTTTTACATTTTGAATTTAAACACATCTTTTATTATATATTTATAAATTTTTCAAATTTGTTAGTATTACTTACATGGATCAATTGATCCACTTGTTTTTTTTTTTAATTCTCCCGTTGAGACGAAGATACCAGTCCTGAAAAATAAAACCAGGGAACAGATAGAGAAAAAAAAATTTCACAAACTTTTTTCATTTATTAAAAAATAAATTAATATAAAAATTTAATATGAAGAAATACTCATCCTCGTATCCCTCCAGAACATCAAGATTAGAATCATAGGAAAACAACTCTAAGATAAAAATAAAATGGAAGAACACCTCTCCTCCCATGAGCAAAGTAATCTCTACAAACTCTAAAACCATAAAAGCTTTGAAAAACTATCCAAAAATTTCCAGAAACCACTAAGTGGTTAAAATCTTAATCAAATACTCGTGCAGATAAAGAGCTCATTAGCAAAATACATGGATAGAGAGATGGATCAGATTTATTTGGCTTGGTTTCTCAAAAGAGAAAAATCGCACAGTTTGTTCAGCGTCGATCACCTGGGGAAAAAATCATCACTTCCATCTCCAAATCACCATGCACATTGAAATTTGAAAATTTTTATAACCTAAAATTGACATAATCCCTAATGGCACATAAATTCGAAAACAAAATTTATACACAGATAAAAAAGAAGAGCTTAGACCATTAAATAATCTAATTTGAATGCAAACAGAAACTGAGGTTGGAAGAAAGACTAGTGACTAGTGTTATATTGAAGACTGTGATACCGTTTTTATACAAAGAAGAGAAACCCTAATTTGAGGTTGGGTGAAGCTTCTAGTTCTTGGTTGTCTTTATAAAAAGTCAATAAAACTGGCTAATTCTATTAGGCCCATGGCATAAATGGGCCTTACTTTGATCTTTTAGAGTGGGCCTAAGGTCCAGTTTGCAAGTTTACGTTTTGAAATTTGGATTTTTATTTTCTGGATTGTTTCCCCTTAAATTAGTGTCTTACATTTTTATAAAAATATATTTTGTAGTAATATTTTTTATTTAAAAGATAATATTTTTCACAGCATGATATTATAATTTTATTATTTAAAAAATATTTCATATATTAATTACTTTTTCACAGAAAAAACCTTTAATTAGGAGTATTTTTTTCGTGTTCAGTGATGATTATTATTGTTGTAGGCTCTTTAAAAGTTTAAATTTGCCTTTTATAAAAAGTATTTTTTGCTTACTTTTACTATTCACTTATATAACAAACAAAACAATGTAACAATAAATGTAATGTTGATAAGAGGCATTAATATAACATACAAGGTTAAAATTAGTTATGCACAATGTTAAAATTAGTATAATGTATTAAAATTGAGCGGTCTTAGTCTTTTCAAAGTAAAAACGGTTTAACTTTGATAAAACTCGAGAATGGTGGATTACACATCATAACTTCCCTTCCACGTAAAATAAGTTTAAATTCAATTCATTTTTACAAAACTCGTTTATAAGATGATAATTCTCCCACTTATATACCATAAATTAAATAAAAATACTTAATTAAAAAAACTAAAAATATACGAAATAAATAAAATAAAAAAGATATATTTTGTAACGTGTTATTTCATCATGTTAGGTCATGTATCTAAGTTTACGAGATAATTTTTATAGAAAAAAATGCTATTTTTTAGAAAATAAGGTAAGAATATTTATTGATAATAGACCAGAAAATAATTAGAAGCATAGGAAGGGTCACCCTAATAATTTTAATTTCTTTCTCATATTATGAATTTTACTAAGATGGCCACAGGTTAAGTGGAACACGAGTACTAGTTATTCACCTAATGAAAAAAAAAGTTTTAATTTATGGGTATCCATAAATACTCATGGATATTTTATTTTAAATTTATTTTAGGTGTTTTTAAATAAAAATATTTAAAAATTACAATCTAAAAATATAAAATCAAATAGTTTATATTTCAAAAATATAAATCCAAATTAAACTACACTCTAAAACAAAAGTACAAAAAAATAGTACTTAGAATATAGCCAAATAAATAATACTTGAAATATAAGTTCCATAAGGATTTAAAATTTTCAAAAAATCTTAATAGATACATTTAAATATAATGTCATAATTTAAATAAATCATACTCTAACATTTTTTTTTATGAATAGCTTCAGTTCCACAACTTAATTGTTCAAACAATAGACATACAAATAAAATTTATGAATAATTAAAATGGTGATACTATTGGTAAATTTGGAAGGAAATACTAAAAAAGGATACTAGCATTATCATTTCTTATCTTATCCACTTCGAATTTTGAAGAGCTTAAAAAAAAAAATTAGTTTTTTTAATCATAACAATTAATTTATATGAATTTAAATATCTAATTTGAAATTTTATAATATGATCACTTTTATGTAAGTCCATAGCTTGAGAAACATTATTATTAGTTTTAAGGAGAATTATTTTCAATTCCATATCTAGTTAGTTTAATTTTATTAATTTGTAAATTAATAACTATCACAGTTCATTTTTATATATATTAAATTGAAATATATACAATTGATAGAAACTTCCCCATAATTCTATAAGAAAATAATAACTCTTACTCACTATTTTGAAAGAATGCAATAGAATCTTGGAATGTTTTCCAAATAAAAAGATTATTTATATCCAATGTCCTTTAATACCCATTCTACCTCATTTAAAAAGAAGTAACAAATCTACCCGTTTTTTTTTCTTTTCTTTTATATCAAATATCCTTTAATACCATTTATTTTATATCAAAATATCCTTTAGTACCCATTTATTTTATATCAAATATCGTTGAAGTAGCCATATTATTTTCGTAATAGAATTTCCAGGGATATCCATCTATGTGGATTTTTTTGTCATTCTTGACTCAATTGAACTTAACGCTATGCCTGTGGAAGGTGCGGGATAGAAAAAAGAAAAAGAAAAAGAGATACAATTAGAATAGGAAGTAGAATTCTTGGAATTGAAGGAAAGAAAGTAAATTGGAATTGAAGGAAAGAAAGTAAAGTAAGCGAAAAATAATATAAATTTACTTATTATTATATTTTTTTATTAATTATTATTATTGTTATAATAAAAAAATTATAACTCCATAATCAATGCAATTTTTTTTACTTATCAACTTGAAAAAGTGGTCCATCTCCTAATTTCCCTTTTTTTTTTTCTTCACAAAGCAACCAATATTTCAAACCACCAAAATCATCTCCAATCTTCTCATTTTCATTCCATATTCATATGGAAGCAAATAAAAATACACTAATAGGCTAGTAACTTTGTTTTCAAACAAGTAGAGACAAAGATAAACCTGTTTGAATCTATTATTGGACTATCTCTAACTTACTCCTTTTATATGTAGCTCATAAAAAATATATTACATAAATTAGTTTTCTTGAATATAAAAATTCACTACAGAAACTCATTTTTATAATGTTTTTAAATTTCATAATAACTTTTTTTTTTGCATTATGGGCATTATGGTAATATTTCGTAATATATTTCGTAATATATATACGTGTGTGTGTGTTTTGATTATTTCCATGAATGTAAGCGTTAATTGACATTTGAATGTACGTCAAACATCAATATTTAAAGTGAAAAATAAAAACAAAATTAATTTTCTAATGTACAAACTTTTTAACATAATTTTTAGATTATTGATATTAAATTATAAAAGAATCCATTTTATTCGTTTTACTTTTTTTTAAAGAATATTTATACACAAGTTTGTACAGCCTACCCATATTAATTTCAGGAGGTATGTAAAAAAAAAAAAAAACCATAGGTGAAAAGTATTTATCATTCCAAAAATAAATTTACACGTTGCATTTGGTGGACACTCAGAGACAGAGTGAGTAATAGAATCGAATGCCTTGAAGATGACATTTTTCATATCCTTTTTCTGTTGATCATGTCATGATATCCTAAGCCAAATAGAAGGAAAGAATGATTCCTATAACTCAATATCCACACCTTCTTTCACTTTCTAAAACACCAAAGCAATCTCTTCTCAAAGCATACAAATTCTTTTCCTTTCCCTCCTTAAGCAAATATTCCTTCTCCAACTCATGCACAATTACACCTTCATAGCTAACTCACCCTCAAAGTTATTTTACATGCCATACACATGCATATAAATTGAGACACATCTCATTTGACCACCAATTAAGACCCATCTCAGTTTCAAAACTTAACTCAAGTTTTCTCTTTTGCTTTGTTTAAATGGCTTCTGCACCAGCCTTAAAACGCACAGATTCTGTCGTAGATAATATGCCTGATGCATTGAGGCAGAGTCGGTACCACATGAAGAGGTGTTTTGCCAAGTACCTGGAAAAGGGTAGGAGGATCATGAAACATCACCATTTGATGGAAGACATGGAACTAGTTATAGATGACAAAACTGAAAGAAGTCAAGTTTTGAAGGGTATTCTTGGCTACATATTGAGCTCCACGCAGGTTATTTGTTTTCATAAGTAGTCACATCATTAGTAACAGTAAATTGTTAATTACGATTACATGCATTAAATGTAGTCCTAAATCACCTATGGATATTCTACTGTATAAGCATTTGTAGTGTTAGTTTTAACATAGATGAAATCTAACATATATAATTCTCATATTGTCAGAATGAGAGCTATTACAACATATATGTCACACACACATATATACATATATATAGGTTGTGGATTTTAATGTTGTTCAGCTAAAACTTGCAGGAAGCCGTTGTTGATCCACCATACGTTGCCTTTGCAATAAGGCCTAATCCAGGAATTTGGGAATTTGTAAAAGTGAGCTCTGAAGACCTTTCTGTTGAGGCTATCACCCCCACTGACTTTCTCAAATTCAAGGAAAGGGTAAATGACGAAAAATGGTGAGTCATTTCTCTTCACTTTTCTTATATTTAAACCTGACTTCAATTTTTCGTATCAACAACTTTCATCACTATCCTTCAGCTCCCCTCTGTTTGCGTTTATCTTCTTAGATGAAATGATACACATTACAAATTTTGTATACTTGAAGTGGCATGATTTTTATCACATTTCTTAATTTTACTTGTTTCTTAGTTGACATGTTCATCCAACAAAATGTAAAAAGTCTAATTAGAATAAACTTTTATGAAATTTGCTTTTGATGTTTAAATTTGGTCTATATTGAAGGGCAACCGATGAGAATTCATTTGAAGCAGACTTTGGAGCATTCGATTTCCAAATTCCTCAACTAACTCTCTCATCCTCAATTGGAAATGGACTCCAATTTACTTCTAAGTTCTTAACTTCCAAGTTAACTGGGAAATTGGAGAAAACCCAGCCTATAGTGGACTACTTGTTAACACTAAATCATCAGGGAGAAGTAAGTGAAATAACACGAGATAAAATTCACAAATACTATACTACAATACCAAAGTTACACCTTTCCATATTCATTTTCCATTTTCTCATCTACACTGGCAGAGCTTGATGATAAATGAGAGCCTGAACTCTGCTGCAAAGCTACAGATGGCACTGCTAGTGGCTGATGCATTCCTCTCAGCCCTTCCCAAAGACACTGCATATCAGAATTTTGAACTAAGGTAAAGAGTTTATTATTTTTTTAGTAAGAGAGGCCAAGGATGTTGCTAGGTGTAATCCAATGACACTTCCAATTTCATTGACAGGTTCAAGGAGTGGGGGTTCGAGAGAGGATGGGGAGATACCGCAGAAAGAGTTAAGGAGACAATGAGAACTCTATCAGAAGTACTTCAAGCACCTGACCCAGTCAACCTTGAGAAATTTTTAAGTAGGTTACCAATAATATTCAACGTAGCCATATTCTCAGTTCATGGTTATTTTGGGCAAGCAGATGTTCTTGGCTTGCCAGACACAGGTGGCCAGGTAAAATTCTTACCATTAGCTACAACTAGTTTGATTATAAGGATAGGTTGATAGAGATTATTCACCTTGTGGCAAGGTCAACAAAGTTTTGTAACAGAGAAATGCTAAGAATGCCCTATTTTGAACACAACCTCTACTGTTGATTGAAATTTACAAGTTTTTTGTGGGTTACTTCTTATTTAATGAGTCTTATTCAGAATCTTGTATTCTTCAACAAATTTTTAATCAATACAAGAAAGTGTATTAGAAGCAGTGCGTAACTAATCCACTCCTCTTTTATGATATCATGTCAAGTGCTATTTATATTAAGAGATGGCTTAAGAAGTAAAATACTTTTTCATTTCTAATACTCATTGAGAGAATTATAACAGATAGTTTACATATTGGACCAAGTCAAGTCTCTGGAAGCAGAATTGCTTCTGAGAATCAAGCAACAAGGGCTAAATGTGAAACCTCAAATTCTTGTGGTGAGTTTCATGCAAAGGAATGGATAATTATCTCTCTACTCACTTGAAGTTACTAGAATTTTTAAGAGTTCACTATTGATCTTGACAGATAACAAGGCTCATACCAGATTCTCTGGGAACCAAGTGTCACCAGGAGATCGAACCAATCAGTGATACTAAGCACTCCCACATTTTACGTGTGCCTTTTCACACAGATAAAGGAATACTGCATCAATGGGTTTCTCGCTTTGATATCTACCCCTATCTTGAGAGGTTTACACAGGCATGTCCATCTGATTCAAGATTCTTTATCTGGTATCTATTGCCACTCTTACGAATTATTCCTTCTTACCATACTTTGGTTCATTTAAATAGGATGCAACGACCAAGATTCTTGAGTTCATGGATGGAAAACCGGATCTTGTTATTGGAAATTACACAGATGGAAATTTGGTAGCATCACTAATGGCCAGAAAACTTGGAATAACTCAGGTCAATACAAATTTGAACAGTTTTCGTGGTTGCAAGTACATTTAGTTTCTTTTTACATGTACAAACTCCATTTGGTAATTGAAAACAGGGAATTATAGCACATGCTTTAGAGAAGACCAAGTATGAAGACTCAGATGTCAAGTGGAAAGAGTTGGATCCCAAATATCACTTCTCATGTCAATTCATGGCTGATACAGTGGCAATGAATGCAACTGATTTCATCATAACCAGCACATACCAGGAAATTGCTGGAAGGTTAGCTCAAATAGCCTTAAACACACACGAATGAGCACAAAACAGAAAAAAAAGATGAAATCTAAATTTGAAAGTTGATATTTGCAGCAAAGATAGACCTGGACAATATGAAAGCCATGCAGCATTTACACTCCCAGGGCTGTGTAGAGTTGTTTCAGGGATAAACGTGTTTGATCCTAAGTTCAACATAGCTGCGCCAGGAGCAGACCAATCAGTCTATTTCCCTTATACAGAGAAAGAAAAAAGGCTCACTCAATTTCACCCTGCCATTGAGGACCTTCTTTTTAGTAAAGTGGATAACAATGAGCATATGTAAGTAACTTGCTCTCTTTTATAATAACATTCAGTTATGAATTACCACATTCTTCTAAATGAATGACCTTCACTTCTGAAATTGTTATGGAAGCAGTGGATACCTAGCAGATAGGAGGAAGCCAATCATCTTCTCAATGGCTAGGCTTGATGTTGTAAAGAACTTAAGCGGGTTAGTAGAATGGTTTGGCAAGAACAAGAGATTGAGAAACTTGGTGAACCTTGTAATAGTAGGGGGCTTCTTTGACCCTTCAAAATCAAAAGATAGGGAGGAAATTTCAGAAATAAAAAAGATGCATGAATTGATTGACAAGTACCAACTGAAGGGTCAGTTTAGATGGATTGCTGCACAGACTAATAGGTATCGCAATGGAGAGCTCTACCGTTGCATCGCTGACACAAGAGGAGCCTTTGTGCAGCCTGCTTTGTACGAAGCATTTGGATTAACTGTCATTGAAGCAATGAACTGTGGATTGCCCACTTTTGCTACCAACCAAGGAGGTCCAGCAGAAATTATAGTTGATGGGGTCTCTGGCTTCCACATTGATCCCCTCAATGGCGATGAATCAAGCCAAAAAATTGCTGATTTCTTTGAAAAATGCAAAGTGGATCCATCACAATGGAATGTGATTTCTGCAGCCGGATTGCAGCGCATAAATGAATGGTAGCCAACTAATCATATCATATAATTTCCTTAGCTTCTAGTACAGTTATTATTTAACATTTATGTTATACCTTTGTGTAGCAACATTCCCTTATATTGTGAATTCAAATTTCAAACTTTTTAAATGTCTTTGTATTATAGCTATACCTGGAAAATTTATGCAAACAAGATGGTAAACATGGGGAACGTTTACACCTTTTGGAGACAAGTGTATAAGGAGCAAAAAGAGGCAAAGCAGAGATACATTCAGATGTTCTATAATCTTATATTCAAGAATTTGGTAAGCTAATGTTTGGTCTTCTGGACACATTGTCATTCACCAATCATTGTGTTTTAAATTTCTGGAAAGGTTAACACTTTCTATTTGTAAATGTCACAGGTTAAGACTGTACCTGTTCCAGGTGATGAACCTCAACAACCAGTGGCCAAGCAGCCGAGTTTTAGATCTCAGAGCACAAGGTCTGTTACTCAACCAATAAATTAGTTTTCATCTTTGAAACATTGAATATGTTCACTAGTCTTTCTCCTCATGGAATTTGTATACATAGCATTCTTTGAAATTCCTCAAATTTTATTTCTTAGTAAGCATGCACCTTTGTGCTGTTAAACAAAATGGTTTTCCATTTGATTCATCCTAACATATTTTCTCTTTTCTCTTCTTGGTTTGCTGCATCAGACGTTCACAGTCCAGACTGCAAAGGTCAGTTTCATCACATACCACTGAATTAGCTCATGATTTTTAGTTGTGTTGTGTGTGCTCAATATTACTTGCTTTCTTTCAGGTTATTTGGAAATTAATAATGTCTCAACCACTAAGCAGGTCGACCTGTACAATGCATGTTGTGACTCTGGATATTCTTTCTCTTATGTATACACCTTTATTTTTTATTTTTTTGTTGTTCATTAAACGAAGAAGTTCTGCCATTGTTCAATAATAAAAATTATTTGATGTGATCAATAAAATGGCCTATGTGAGGAAATTTAAAACCAAGATGGAGCAATGTTTAATTTCAACTGAGCTGAAACTTTAATCTTAGAACTGTAATGAAGATTTTACATACTAACATCCCAAAACGAAACCACTGAGACTAAAAGTTTACACTGTGTCTGTTGATGAATCAAGTACACAGTGACGGCTTGTAGTCTTTCTTAATCCAATAGCTAGAATTTCTCAATGGATTCCTTCCAAAACTTTACTTGTTGAATTTGCTTTTAAGATAATGTTGATGATAATTATTTAGAAGGTTATCAGTCTTGGTTCAAAAATTTCAAAAACTATGCTATAGAATATAATTGATGTCCATAAAAAACACAATCAATACATGTATCAATAAAAAAAAATAATTATGACAAACATCAATATAGACAAAATATAATTCACATCAGAAAAATAGTTTCCCAATATTAAACTAAGAAAACTGACATGAAAAGTAATAATAATTTACAACAAAAACAAAAATGATTCTAATAATTTAAATAAACAATAAACCTTATCAAAATCATTAAAAAAAATATCTTAATTAACATTAATTGAAAATAGTCATCCAAAAATAATAATGATCTACAATAAAAAATTCAGTAATTTAAATAAAAAATAATTTTTATGAACATCAATATTAAAAAATTCTTAGTTGACATCAATTAAAAATATTAATCTAAATAATAATTTAATTTTAGTCAAGTCAACAACATCTTAACAAATTTACAAAAAGTGTGAAAATAACAGAAAAGAGAAATAAATATAACAATATATGAAAAATTTAAAAATCTTATTCAATTATGCAAGAAGGGAGAAAGGCATACATTATTTGTGAAAAACAATTGTTGGTATTACTTTTGGCATGTTTGGTTTTGTTATGTATGACCATAATATCACTTCTTGTCATGTTTTTTTTTCCGTCTTTTTTTTTTCTTTTTTCTTTTTTTTTTTTTTTTTCCGTCTTTTTTTTTTCTTTTTTCTTTTTTTTTTCTTTTTACTTGCGCCTATGGGGAGGTGCGTAAAAGTTATAAATATCTACACTCTTATCATAAATGTTTTATAATCTTTATGTACAAAGTCAAAGTTTTGATTCCATATACGTGTTGCAATATCTTAAGTGAACTTTTATATACAATACACATTCTTTGTCGTACGATAATTAAATTGCCAAATGAATTAATTCACTTTCCTTTCCCTAAAATATTTTCTTTATTTATTTAAATTAATTATGTCATTCATTTTAGATGGACCGAACAACGATTTTAGAACTTACACATGCTAAAACCTTCCATCTGTTTAAATAGTTCTCAAACTCAAAAAAATCTAATTTTAAAGATTATTTCTTTTAAGGTTCAAACTAGAGTTAGCCACTGTATGAGTGATGCATGTTAAAGAGAAATATGACCTGCTATATAGATAATTTTTACCTGTTAGATTTACTTTACGTATTTATTATTAGTCTATACTATTTCTATTTTTATTACATGATATTTGTATTGTTATCAACAGTTCCAATCATTTCAAAATTTTGAAAAGTTGAGGTAAAAGTTAATTAAATATATTATATTTTTTAATATTACGAGGTATCTTTTAAATATAAAATTGTGATAAGATTTTAAATTTTAAAACAGATATATTATTTAGAATACAGTGATTGATTTTAATAATATTATTTCCTTAACCTTTGATTAGAGAGTTTGTTTGAATATATTTGATAGAAATCAAAATCAAGTCAATTTAAATACACAATTTTTTTTCAATTCTTTAAGATATCTTTTAAGAACAAAATTATAATAGAGTTTGGAGTTCTAAAACAATAATATCTTAAATGTGTTATTAATCTTAATAATTAGTTCTCTAGTTTGAAACTAATTTCAATATGTTCAAATAAAATGGATGCAACAAAATATAGGAGAATAATGTACTGTTTTATAAAGAGGGTAATAAATAAACCTCGGAAATGTGAACTATTTTCCGAAGTTACATTATTTAAAGGTGTTTGTTTTAACATTCAATGCATTCAGAAGTATTATCAACATAATCCTTTATTTAAAATAAAACCTAATTCAGATATACTTTTCCATTAATTGAAATGTTTTTAAATACTCCAACCAAATACACACTGATATTTTGACATTAAAAGCCAATTACTTATTAACTCAACAGATTAGTATTTTAATTATATTTTTTATTTTTGAATTTAAAGTACTAATATATTATATCATTAGAATGGGTTGTGAGATGAATGTTTTTATTTTAGAGGGTGTATGTATTTGTTACACTAATGTCTACTCAATGTCTTTGCTTTGGATATCACAAGCAATGCAATAATAAAGTATGAGCCAAAGGAAAAAGTAAAGTATTTAAGAATTAAAGGTTAACATTCTATTCATAATTAAGATAGAATACAATTAAGTCTTAACCAAATAACAAGTGATGCTAAAGTAAAATTGAAGTGTATGTATGGATACATCAGCCCCCAATATTAACTCAGTGGAAGAGGCACAATTGAGTGTTCTCAAACTAATTTCTTAAGTTAGAGACAAAATTCAAAGAATATGAGGAGATCAATAGTGGTTAGCCCACATGGTACAAAGAGCAAAGGATACAGTGAGAAAAATGGCTATTTTCTTCAAGACTGCACTTAATCCTTTCTCACTTTTGATACCAACATACCAAACCTCATTTGGCTCATTCCACCATTTCATTATCTCAGATGATGCACTCCTTTTCTTCATGATGCTACCACTATTACTGCAACATGTCTCATTCCAAGTTTTCTCTTCTCCCTTTATGAAAGCACAAAGCATCAACACAAGTGCATAGATGAATGCAATCGCACTTGCTATTGTCATTGATGGCTTTATTAGCTTCCCCATCACATAGGCCTTAACCTTCCTTAGAGACCCTTTGTCTTCCATTATCAATAGCATTGCCTCTGCATTCTCTACATAATGATCGTGTGCAATCACTGTATTAAGCTGAACTTGGACGGTTTGTGACGGAACCATTTGGTGAAAGAATGTCTCGGCCACTTGACGAGTCGAAACAAACATTCCCCGATTAACCTTTATTTCCTCAACAACCTCAAAACTTGGAGAACCTGAATAATCATCACTGTTACCATCTTCTGTGAAGTTCTCAGTAGGGTCCTCATCATTGATGAAACCCAATGAGAAATCATTGATTTCAGTGTCATTATGTTCCATGTTGTGTTGCTCAAATTCTGATCATACGGCAATTACTAGAAGATTAGATGTTTGCAAGAACATGATCATTTACATAAAAAGAAAAGCAAACTAAAATATTAACAAAGCAAAATCATGCATGGAATTCTGTATATATATATATATATATATATACCTTGCACCTCATTTTCTTTCATGTTAGTTTGGAGGCTTGAAATATCCTCTATTGGGACAATATTTTGTTGTTCCATCTGTACATACAATTGATCACATTAACAATCATATAAATGTGTTGATCATTAATATATTATCAAATATTATTTCCAGAGGCTTCTGCAAGGAATCAAATTACATATTCCTTGGCGGGTCACCCCAATTGAAGTATGACAATATTTTAGTTAAAAAAACTAATAATAAGAGAGAAAAATGAGAAATTTTTTGATGAAAACTTTTTAACTAGAGGGATAGAATATACATGCCCTAAGATATATAATTCAGTTGTTGACCCTTAAGTCAATTTCAATAGTTTTATCATTGAAGTAAAATCTTGAATGGGCTAATATTTATATACAAAAGAAACTTGAACAAACGTACAATTAATTCTATACCTTTTCTAGATCTTCTCTTGACATACCAACCCATCTTAAATTCTCTACCATCCTCTCTGCCTTAAATTCTTCATCAATATCTCCGATCTCTATTGTCCTTGTGTTTGCATCTTCCCATGCTTTGTCAACATACCTCACTGAGCTCATTTCATTTGACTGATTGTAGTTAGTGCCAACCATGAAGGTAAAATCGTCATCACGAGGAGCATAATAATCATTGGCACCCCATTCCTGTGAATAGCTAGATTGATTTATTAATTCCTGAGAGGCATGAGCCACTGAAAGAATTTCCTGTACGATATCCGTTTCAGTTCTGCTTCCTTGCATGGAACTAGACGCTTGTGTCATTTTCAGCTCTGAGATTCCAACTTGAGGGAAGTCATCCACCTCCAAAGGGGGCATAACAAACCTATGTTGCATCCTTGCACACTCTAGTGCTATATCCACCTGCAAAAAGACAACATTAATCAAACTAGCTCAAATATGTTTGTCTTTAAAAAGAGTATTGTTTGCTGGTATAAATCAGCTCTTGTTTATATTCAAATAGTTGTACTGAGAGTTTTAAGTGAACGTACCCTGGATGGAGGGTATGCTATGGCTCCAAAATTAGGATATGAAGAAGTTGGAAGACTAAATATTGGATCTTGTGATGCGACGTGTGACCATTTCTCATGATCCCTTATCGTTCCACCACTGATAGTGAGAGGAGTCTCATCCACAGGCATAAAATAATTTGAGCTATCCAAATCTTCGCCCCTTCCTTCAGAGTATAGTTCAATGCTTGATGATTGATCACTTGTAATCTGATTCACATTGGGAACATCAACATAATGCCCCTCAACTTTTTGAGGAATCACTGCAGTCTTCTTCAACACACGGCAAAGAGCATACGCATCCTGAAATTACATTTTCCCATATTCAAAAGAGAACCATATTTTCTATTTATCTATCTATCTATATATGTGTTTATGTGTATATAAAGCAAGAAAGAATGCATGGTTATTACACATATATAATGTAAAATTTGCCAAGAGATGATCTCTAGAAAGGGTAGTTGACAGCATTAATATATTGGTTTGTATGTATACGTTAATATAAGAGTTTGACTAGTTAAATTTGTAGCTTTCTTACGTGAAAAGAAATAAAATGAATATAAAAACCATGAATGAAGAAAAATAAATGCAAATCAAAAAGTGAAAGTGAAATAAGAGTGTGCAGAAACAAAATATAAGAAAAAAATGAGGAAGTGATGAATACCTGCAAGCCTGAAGCAGTTTCGCATTCTCTCTCATCAAGACGATATTCATGCATAACCCAGTTTGTGCGAGAGCCATGGGGTGCTCTTCCTCGATAATAAACTAGGGTTTTCTTCATACCCACAGACCGAGCCTTCGAATTTACTTTCCTATCCTTCCCTGTGGCCTTCCAATACCCAGATTTTGTTGCACGGTTTGTTCTTGATCCATTTGGGTATTTTCTGTCACGAGGGCTAAAGAAATACCACTCCAAATCCTTCCCCGGTAACAGTGATTTCCCTATAATTTAAAAATATGTATGCAAATTTAATTTCAATATTTTTACAAGCACTTCCAGTAAATTTTCATATAAATTCACGTCAAATCTTAAGGTGGTAAAGCAAAGCGCGATGGGAGAATTATCAGAAAATGTGAAGAAAAGTATATTGCATGGGAGTAGTGTATAAATGTAGTATTATATCATGTACAATGCAATGTAATCCTTTTCTTTAGCATACGCTTTTTGACTTGGGAATCTACTATTGTCTCATTACTAAATCTTGACCATCACAATAGGAACCCTAAAGGTGAAGGGACCATCTTCTTTAGAATTCTTAAGTACAGTCCTTTCCACCATATATCACAATAGATATTTTATGACAAAGTAGACAAATATACTTGACCAAAAAAGCAAGTATGTGTTTGATCATACTGAATAAATATCTGAAGGAAATCGCACCTAAGCGCGTGCCACTTTTTTAAGAAACAGTGTTTTGTGCTGTTAAGTTCTACAAATCATTATAAAATAAGAAAAAAAAAATGGAGATCTTTTATGAAAACTTCTCTTCATGATGTTAAAATTTGTGCTTCATCATGATATTTTCTTATTGTGAATTTTCAATTTCTGATCTCTCCGAAAAAAGAAAACCCTACTTGGAGAAAAAACAAAGAGTAATATGCATATCCATATCCATGCATGAGATATAATGAAAATATGTCATGAGTACAAACTCAGCAAGAATGTAATTAATTGATTACCTGGTAAGTCCCATGGTTCACACTTGTAGAGATCAACTTCAGGAATGATTTCCAGCTCAATCTTTCGGCCATTGATCTTCCTTTTAAGGTAATAAGCAACAAGTTCTTCATCAGTAGGGTGGAACCTAAAACCAGGAGGCAAAACAGGTGCCATTTGTATACTTTGGACCTTCTTCTTCCTCTTAACTTATAGATATCAATGAGTTCAAAGCTTCAATTCCCTGCCATGCACAAAATTAACCGAAAGGCAACATGTTAGCAAATTAAAGCAAGCATAACTTTGTTTATATACAAGTATGACAAACATATACAGTTGAGAGAGAAGAAGAATAGACCTGAAGGAAGAAGAAGATCCAAAGGCAGAAAGTGGGAGAGACAAAATGAAGGGAGGGACGAGAGAGAGATGAGAGGCAAAGATGGGTGGAATGTGGGGCTTGCTTGGGGTTTTGATAAAGAGGACAAAAAGAGAAGTGAAGAGAGAGAAGATACATGGGCCCAAGTTGTGTCATACTTTCATCTCTTTTTCTTTTTCAACTACTTTTTATTTGTTTTTTTGATCAAATGCATGGATTCCTGTTATCTTTCATATCAAGTTTTAAGAACTCCCTATATACTAATTAATTATGAATATATATACATATATATATATATATACATATATATATATACATATATATATATATATATATGTATATATATACGTATGTATGAATGTGTATGTGGGAGAGAGATGATTTTCTTCTCTTCTGCACCCATTTTGATCCTATGCTTCTTGGTTGTTCTTTCTTGTGTTCTAAGTTTATCCACCTACATGCAACTAGCTACCGTAGCCGCATTATCTAACCCTAGGAGTATTCCAAAGAAGGAAACTTAGAAAGAAAAACAACCTATGACGGCTGTTCTTAACTGAACAAACGGTTCTAGCTTTCACATTTGTTGCACGTCAGTCATTCTCTAAACTTACAATCATTTTAATGATTACTTTAGAAATAACTTATCTTAAAATTCTTTTTAGCCTAAACAATTAGCTGATCAAAAAACGAAAATATGACAGTAAAATTTTACTTAACTAACAATATATAAGTTTATGATTATTTAATTATAAAATTAGATATTTAAGTTGACTTTTTATTAATTTTTTATTAAGTGATTAAAATTTTTTTATTTAATATTTTTTTTATCAAATGGATGTTGTGATCGTTATTTTTGTTTTATTGTCTTTATTTTTATTTTAATGTCTTTAATTTGCTGAAATTAACTTATTTTTCTCTCTTTTTTCTTTATCTATAAATTCTCTTATTGTTGATCCAAAGAATTTTTTTTTCTTTAAACTTTTCAAACTTGTTCACGAATTTCTTCTTAAAGAAGAAAGAAATAAATTGAGGACTCAAAAGATACCAGAAAAAAGAAGAAACAAATTCATTGGAAATTGGAGATGATAAAAAATAAAAAAAAATTAAGTACTTAATAGAATATATTTTTTTTAATAAAAGACTCAAAAGATTCAAATTTATAAAATACTTAATAAGATTGAGTGTATGAATATTGCTAATTCATAAGGTGGCGACATAAATAAATATTTAAAAGTTAGGGTTGATGCATACTTTCTATGATGAGCAATTTGTAAGAGGGAAAAGTAGAGAAGGAAGTAGGTCCAGGCATTAGCTAGTTTGAGCACATGGACGACAAGTTAATCAAATTGAAAGTGGGACCCACGTGGGTCCAGCTTTTGCCACGTGAAGGAATTTAGTTATCCACTTGGCATGGCATGATCACTTGTAAGTTGTGTCATGCTTTTTCCATCCTATCAGATTACGTTTCTCTCTCTCATGCTTTCCCTTTCATGAATGCATCATTTGGTGCTTTTCTCTTTTTTGAGTTTATGCTTTCTTTACTTTTTCTTCCTATTCCCTCATTTAATGGAGAACAATTTCGGTTTCTTTAGTTTGTTTTTGTCTACATATGGTTTAAAAATTGTTTCCAGTCTAGTTTATTCTTGTAAAATTAATTTTAAAAATGAGAATTGTCTTGATTTATTTATATATTATAAATTATTTTAATTTTTAGTTTATATAAAATTATATCTTTTACGTTGAGACATATATATAATATCTGAGACTTAATATTTATAAATAATTATATATATATATATAATTAATTAATGTGTGAGACTGAATATTTATAAATAATTTAATAATTATTTAATAAATGAATCTAACAAATTTCATTGAGATAGAATATAATATCATATTAAAAAGTTAATTTAAATTTAATTCATTTTCACAAAATTAATTTTTGAGATAAAGATTATATCCACTTATATTATATTATATATATATATATATATATATATATATATATTAACTTAATTTTTAGTTCATTTGAAATCTTTCACGTGTACTTTAAGAAAAATCTAATTTATAATTTAAAGACTAAAATAGCGTGAAAGTAATTTCAAATTGTCTTTCAACTTTACTATTTTTTTAGAAAAATAAAATTAAAATTGTAATTTAGATATCTTAAATTATAATAATTTTTTAAAAGTATATTCCTCTTACATGAAGAGGACTTTTTTGTGAAAAAAAAAGGTACTAAAATGACGTTTTCAGTCCATTTGAGTAATAAACATAAAACAATTTTATATTTTAATTCGAGAAATATCAAGTTTTAACTTAAGCTTTAATCAGTGGGATACTTAGTTATAACTTGTATAAGATAATTTAATTTTAAGACAAGCATCGGGTTTAATTACATTGTGCAATGAGTAGCATTTGTGCTTCCAAAACATCACCAATTTACCTAAACCCAAATCATATATTAGTAACGTATGAATGCAGTGCAAAACTGTGAAAGACACTAACCATTTTCTAGGGAAGGCTCAAACAAATGAAACTAAGTTTAATTAAGCTTTAATTCAAAATTTGTAGTTTTTATCTTTGGTCTTGTAATGAGTCAATTCATATAACATTTTGCTTTACCGAACAGTCCTGCGTAATTTTTTTAATTAAGCTTTAATCCCTTCAAAATTTGTAATTTTTTTTCTTTGGTCTTTAATTTTAACGAGTTAATTCATATAGCATTTTGCTTTGCCGAACAGTCTTGCGTAATTTTTGTTTAACATTTCTAAAAAAATATGTTGAATTTTTCTTTTAGTTCCTCTATATAAAAAGCTTGACCAAATAGCATGTGTTAAAATATTTTGGGAGAAACTCGTTTGAAAAAAAGTAGAGAATGGTAAGTTATAGAATCAAATCAATAAGATGTATAACAATCTTGTCATATATACTATACAAGTATTATATTATAATTAAATTTGTATAATCAATATACAATTTGAAAGATACAAAACGATTAGCAAAACTGGAACATGTATAAATGGATTAAGATTTCATCGTGCAAGGCAATACAGAAGATAGGTGGGTGCATTCTCCCCACAACAAGAAAGCAATAACCATTTGAACGCACGTATGTAGCTTAGTTGAGTTGAATAGAATTCTTTCTGTTATATACTCTTATAAATATTCTCGATTACTTTCACAATAATTAATTTTTCAAAAAACCTATGCATGCATGCAAAGTATATCTCTGCCCAAAGGAAACAATCAGACTATCTTTTCAGCCTGAAAATATGGAATTCTGAGCTCAAAAATAGAGAAGGTTCACATGGATCAAAATCAGAGCTGACTTCAACCTAATCTGAATGGATTAAGCCAATACATTTTTGGGCTTATCTGGATTCTGTCACATGTAACTTTTCTAACTTAGTCCATGATATGAGTCTTGAACAAGTCACTATTTTTAAAATATAATATAATTTTTTTCAAAATAAATTAACATTGGAATAATAAGTTAATAGATATTTTTAATCACTATAACCTAAAACTATATATATATATATATATATTGTCATATGCACTATAAAATGATATTACATACCATAAAATAATAAAACTAATATAGAATAACATTATATTGTACTAGACAATGATGATACTGTTTTAGAAACTGTAGACGGTTTGGAAGAAAATCCATGTTATGTCAGGAAATTACGGAATAGAAGAATTTTTCAACATCCAAGATATAAGACATTTATTGCACTCAAAAGAAACTCTTCCAGTCAACGATTTGGATTCGTTAAGTTTGAAGGGGTGAAAGAACTGATTTTAGATGGTTAACAACTCAATGGCATTTATATAGGAGATAGAAAATAAATAACGAGGGAACAAAGTTATAAAATAAGACAAACTTCATACCTAGCTGGTTCATTAAGAGATAATATTGTGAGTCTAAGGTTTCCGACCTCATTAAAGTTATCCTATGATCTACATTGGTGTCTCAAATCTAAATATTCTCCTAGTTATATTTTCCATATTTTCTAGCAAAAAGCCGTAAATTAATATATACAAAAACCAAGTGTTGTGTTTTTAAGACCCAACTTATTTCTTTTCAATGAAGAGTAAATGAATAGATACTCAAGTTTCTTCTACAATAAATGATAAACAAAGTTATACCAGAAGCTTCAATTTTGTAGGGGAGGGGCAAAAGAACCATGCATCAACCCACCATTATCTTCAATTGAATTAAAAGACGAAAATTTATTTAATTTTGATGAGAATTCAACATATTTAAGTGCAATTTTTTTTTCTATCTTCACTAGTTGGAAAATTTTAAATATTTATTAATCTTCTCATAAATCTCTTCATCCTCATAGGAGATCTCTATAAAGTCTCTTGTAGTCATTCTTCACTATCTACAAATACAAATTGAAAAAAAAAATTATATTATAAAAATCGGTAACCTTTTAATTATTTACACATAAATTATTAAAATATAAACATTGATAGAATATATTCATCTAAAAGTTAGAGAGTGAGTGATGAAATGAAGAGGTTGTAACTTTTAGTCCACCTAACTATTAGTATATTGTAAACAACTTCACAAAATATTGTTAGTATCATTTTCTTTCTTTTTTTTCTTACTTATATATAAGTGTTTTATTTTTTCTAATATAGTATCCCTAGTCTTATATACTGAAATGTGAAATTATCTATATTACAAACACTAAGCATGTTATAGATAGATTCAATCAAAGTTAAAATATATGTAATTTTTGTTTCACTATACATCATTCAAAACTAACAACAACGGATTGAAATGAACGTTTAAAAAATAATTTAAATCTCTCTCATCATCACTATAACATGCAAAACGTGTATTTGCAACAACAAGAAACTTTAAAAGTGAGAAATAATTGAAAATGGTCAATCTCATGGAGTAATTCATGATAAAGTTCCTAATAAAAAAAACATTATTGACAATCTCATTGAGTATAATCTAACTTCATTCATCATAAACAACATTATTTCTTTCAATACTTTTTGTTGAGTCTATATTCTTTAATGCAAGATTTAGTGTGTACATAACACAAGGTGCAAAAAATATTTTAGAAAATGAAACTTCAATCATCATTTCTAACACCTTTTCACATAGGAACATTATTTGTTATAACTTCATTTTCACAATATTTTCTTTCATAACTTCAGTCATTATGTTAATTACGATGCTTATTATTCATTTTTATTGAAAAGCATCAACAACTTCTAAAAGAAAAAATAGGAACCTCTGGTGGCCTAGTTGATTTAATTGGCTTAAATATATAACCTCTTAAAGATGTGCTTCATTAAAATTATGATTTGTATCCAACAAATACGTAATTCACATAGTAGGAGTTTCTTATAAAGTTAAAGACAACCTAGAAGAATAGAATTTTCTAACTATGAGAGTTGTGAGAGAATATAAAATATCATAAATTTAACTTCTGGATTATATATTTATATTTCAGATTATATACTTTAATTTAAGGAGTATTCAGATCTTATATTCTATAATTAAAAAGTTTAGAACAATATTTTTAATATTTTTATAAGTACAGGGTGCATAGGAAATTATGGAGGTGCAGGAAGAAGCTGCCTTCATTTTCCCTTACTTTTTCAATCCATAGGTATACCAGGTGGACACATTGGAATTGCAGGTAACTAAGTAAGCTAGTAGATATTTTATATAAACTCATATTACCTAACAATTATGCAAAATAGTTTATCTCTTGGCTTAATACCCTTGAAAAGCATTCCCAGATGTTATTATTACTCCTTATTTCCCTTATTTTAATTGAAGCCATCATGGATCAGAGTTGGCTAAAAACTAAAACAGCAAATTCTAATACAATGAGAAAAAGCAGGAAGAAGCCAGCACCATTCCCTGCCATGAAGCATTCATACTTCATTAATCAAGTCCTGACATCTTCCTAAAGTGAAGGACAAACTGGTACACCTTCTCTGGGTCTGGGAGCACTTTGGCAACAGATTCCCTTTTCAAACACCTCTTAATCCAAGCTGAGATCTTTGGTGAATGCTCTTCAATTTTGAAGTTCCCATGCTTCTCATAGGCCAAAAACCAAGCTGAATGAGAAATGCCTACGATGTCCACATACCCAAAAGCATCACCACCAAAGTAGTCCTTCTCCCCAAGAGCTTCCTCAAGATGCTTCAAAACTTCAATGAAGTCCCTAGTGCCCACTTCTCTCTCCTCTCCATTGCTTGCCCAGATGCTCCTCCCGGTTTCAAACACCTTCCATGCATAGAAGTAACCATCCATAATCATATATATACACACATAAATCTACTTATTAATTTTAGACTCGATACTAGATTAGTAGACATCTTTTTGGGATTTGTACAGGCAGCTCTTGTCATTTCAATCTCTTGTAAACAAAACAACTTATGATCACAATTGTATCAAAACAATCTAGGGATTTAGACATAAACAACACAAATATCAAATGATACATTGCTAAATACTCCACGTTTCAAAGTAACCAAATCCTCAAACCTAAATTAAAGATATTCACTGTAAGTTTAAATGTAATGAAATTTCAATGTCAGAGAGTAAGTGTTAAAAATGTTATAGACTTTAAATAAGTGTGGATAACAGTAGAGATCGACGTTAATAAGTAAGTGAAACTTTTACTTTACAGACCAATTTTATAAGAAGCTTGAGTTAGAATTAAAGTTTATTTCTTAAGATATTATCAGAATTTGTTTAACTTCAAGTCACTCACTATTAAACTGAGACCAATTTTATAAAAAGCTTGAGTTAGAATTAAAGTTTATTTCTTAAAATATTATCAGAATTTATTTTAATAAATTTGTTTAACTTCAAGTCACTCACTATTGAACTGTTATTAGACCATCAACTATTAAATTGTTATCAAACCATCTTTTAAATATATAATCTTTCAATAAGTTGAACAGTCTTAGTATAATAAGAATGTATTAAAGATCTCACATCAACAATATATAAACTTTTTTCTTATATTCAATCTCACAAACTAATTTATAAAATTAAATTAGATTTTACTTCTTAAAAAAAATATCATATAGATTAGCTTTGCAAGTATCGTCTTGCTATAAACTATTATGTATAGTGAATTTATTTTCTTTTATAATAACTATCTTGACAGCTATATTAACAAAAACAAATCATGTGAACAAACAAATTCAGCACAGTATTTTTGGACTTTAAGAATGAGGCAACTAACCTTTTTGTCGATGTAATCAACCCAGAATCTGGCTTGGGCACGATCATAAGCATTAGTTGGAAGCAGGGGTTTGGAAGGCCAAACTTCATCAATGTAGTTAACTATGATAGCAGACTCAGCAAGAGGTTTGCCATTGTGCAATAGCACAGGAACTCTTTGATGAATGGGATTTGACTTCAGGAGAAGTTCACTCTTTCCTCCAAACAAATCCTCTTCACTGTCTACATGGTTCACCCCTTTCTCTTCCAAAGCAATTTTCACTCTAGCACAAAATGGGCTAGCCCAAAAGTCCAAAACCTCAACCTGGTCACCCTTAGACATGATAATCTTCTAAAAAATGATTTCTTTCCTTTCTTTTGCTTGTTATCTGTTCTGGGGTGACTAGAAAATGTGAGGGAAGTGTAAATTTATAGTGAACAATTAGATTACAGGAAATCCCTTGGAATGTTGACGATGTCTACAATGTTCTTAGCTTCGTACCTCACAATGTTTGTATAATCTTGTAAGTGTAAATTTCTGTGTTTTGGTTTCAAGAGCCTTTAGTGGAGATGTAACTGAAATTTGGCGTGGGGTGGGAATGGACGTAGCATCAAATGGCCGGCAAAAGGTGAAGTAGTTATAAAATTTTTATAACTTAAAAGGCTTAAATCCATTTTGTTTCTATACTTTCGCAAATATGTAATCTTAATCTCTATAAAATTTAAAGGTAGACTTAGTTCTCCAAATTTTTAAAATTAAACAATTAATCTAATAATTAATATATTATTTAATTGCTTATAAGAAATATTACATGGTTATAAAAAATAATAGTTTCAACTACTTTTTTACATAAGATAAGATATTATTAATAAATTTGACAATTCATTTTAATATATATATAACACTATATAATAAGGATTCTCTCATTTGGTGTATATAAATTATCCGCATATTTTATCCTTAATGATATTTTTTATATTACAATATAAATTTTACAAAGACACCAGATAGAAAAAATATTAAAAAAAATAACTAATTGTTACTAAGAAAAAACTACTGCTTAGATTTAAAAAAAAAAAAAAAAAAAAAAAAAAAAAGAAAACCTACTCGTATAAGTATCTCTAACAATATATAAGGATTTCTCCTTGTATAAAAATTATTTATTTTAATGATATTTTTAAGTTACAATATAAAATGTACAAAGACACCAAATAAAAAAAATATTAAATTATAGTAGAATAAGAAAAAGGTAACTAACTATTATTGAAAAAAAGCCTAATTACTCACATATTAAAGTATAGGCATAGCTAAATTATAAATGTTTAAAAATGGCTTCAATAAAATATACAATAAGTAATATATTTACTTAATCAATAATATATTTAATTATTTAGTATAATAAGATAAAAAAAAACTAAATTTTTAGTATCATAATTTTAATTAAATTATTTTTGTTTGATTCTTAGGACTGAACGCTGTTTTTATCTTTAATAAGAAATTAGTAATAATCTTAAATTTATAAAACAGAAAACAAAGGATAAAAGACTTACTTTAAAGTTAATTGAATATTAATGTTAACTCTCTCTCTCCATTAAACACAGGTGAGGATTACTCAAAACCAAACGCATATTTAAGTACCTCAATAATTAACGAGTTTAAGCAAAATTAGTAAAACCAAAATTTTTGTAGTAAGATTATAATTTTGTTATTCTACCGAAAACTATTAATACTTGGTATTTATCCTTAATAAAATCACATAAAAATAATATATATAAGACGGATTCATAATAAGAATATGAAATCAAAATGAAATACCATTAGAGAGATTTAAGTAAAGTGTTTTTTTTTTTAAATTATAGAAACTACAAAAGATCAACTTGAAAATTGAACAACCGAAAATAAGCTTAGCCTGAATTTAGTATTGACGATGAATCCGAACTGTGATTTATCCTCAACCTGGAACTTATTTTCATTCTTTGAATTTTGAAGGGAAATAGAAACTAACTATATTATTTGGAGCGGATGAAATCTTAAAGTTTCCATGAATTATTTTATGCTTTAACATAATTTTTTCAGCTTTAAAAATAATAACGAATATGTCTATCACACCACTATTACTGCCTTTCTATTATCCACGATGAAACCGGCTGATAAACCAAACATTGTAAATGCTTCAATCTTGGTCATGTTAAATTCAATCAATGACAAAAAATATTTCTTAGTGATAAAGACTATTGTTAGCATTTCTGTATGCATAATTAATTGACCAACAGTTCAAAAATAAAGGCATACTTTGCTTATTTACAGAAAAATTGGACAAACAAAAATTTTGTGCAACACCCTTCAACCAACTCGCCGACGGAGAGGAAAATACAGAACTGAAACAGCCAATTTTGCAGTGAAACAGTACCATTAATTGGAGTTAAAATAAACAATCATCGATCTGTCAACAATTACTACACTTTGAACTGGAAAATAGCAATCGAATTATAAAATGAATATGATAAGAAACTGTTTTGTACATTTTATATACAAAAAAATTGCACCTTCTGATTTTTTTCTAAAAAATAAAACTAAATTTAATCCCTATCGCACAGCATTGGCCTTAACTTTTAAGCATACGCACATATGAAGAAAATACTCAGGATTCATCAAGTTGTTAACCACCCAAGAAAAAGGTATATCTAAAACTGGTTCTATCCCTTGAATGCGAACAAATTTGATTTCGGCAATCTCAGCTTCGTTGCAAGATGACCCGGGATCAGATGATCTTTCTCCCTCTTCTACACTTTGGTTAATGTTTTCATTTCCTTCAATTACAGAGGAATTTTCCGGAAAAAACTCAGGTAATATTCTTTTAACCGCGTCATTTAAACTAAAGTATTTACCTGCAGGCACCAGACATAAAAGACAAATATATCAGTTAAATTATAGTAAAGTAAAGATTATGCTAACAATAAAATACAGTTTCGATTAATTGCAATCAATTTAAGCAGAGACAGAGGAATGGCAAAGGATGTATGGACACTGCAATAGTAGTCATACCCATGAAAGACATATGTAGACACTCTGAATACATCTAGCTGGCATTTTACAATTTTGTACTCTTATATTTTGAATTTGTGTGCCTTTATAGATGAAAATATCACAGTAATTAGACAAAACTGACTAATAAAAATATCATATTTCACCCAACATAAGAAAATCCCAAATTTCCTCGCATCTTGAAAGCCTGATATCACATTTTACAAAATCTTTCAGATTTCATAAAATTATTCACTTTTGAATCTTTCAAATCATTTTATAACCCAAATTTGTCCAAAACCATCAAATATTTGAGAAGAAAATATGCACGTCGGGGGGGCGTTAAGAAGAACAAAGAACTATTAGCAGACAAAATCATACATTAATCATAATAAAGGAACCAAAAATGCAATTAACCGTTCAGCAAGAGACGTGTTCTTGTGATAAATGTATATTAAGTTACATTATGTATGTTACGTTACATCCACGACATGAGATCTGCGTTCTTATGATAAATGGATACAAGTTATATATTGTATGCTATGTTACATCCATGTGGTATCCAATGATAGTTAAAGGTTGTCATGTCATATTCTATTCTTTTCCAACATTGTGTCCAAACTTTCTAAACTAATGCATGTTTACCTCTAGTGTGCACTAAGTATCAAATTGTTTAAATCTCGACTTCAATCCCCAAGAGAAAAAGAATTTTCTTCAACAATAACTAAAATCGTGACAGAAGGTATAACGTTAACAAAAATATTCAAGTACGTTTTCAGACGTCCTGATTGACATAATTTTTAACTGTACACGCATCATTTGTCCACTGGTGAATAGAATCCCTTTCTTTAAAGTGGGCAATAAACCTCAAAAATGCACCAATTTAGAACCAAATCTCGTAATAACGCAAATTATTCATAATTTTTTGCCCGAAAATTAGTGATTTACTTCAAAAAGATGTAACACTCAATCGATACAGGTGTCAAGCACTTCAGAGGTTCATATGCTTCCAGTGACCGAGTGGAGCTTTACCGCTTCAGCTACTTAGGCAATAAATAATCGACAGATTTTAATAAATCATGAAATGTTTTGGTAGCAAATAAAAAGAAGTTTGCGTGGATGTAAGTTATTTTGCAGCAACTCGGTTAACAAGTACACAATTGTAAACATGTTTCTTCCATTAATGTGAGATACAAGATAGTTTGTTATCAAGGCCGGGGATTGTTGAATTGATAATCAAGGAAACTGAGATTTGAGTTTTTATTATCCTCTCTTCGCTTTTCCTTTTTCAAGTTATCCTTTAAGAGAATATAAAATTAACTTAATTCATGATATTTTCGGTTCACTTCTAATAATTACTCGTAAATATTCATTTGTGTGATCAAGACACAGCCGAATTATATTTATCTGGTCAAGATACAGCCAAAATCAATCAAGATTCAAGCAAAAAATAATGTGAACAAAGACATGATATAAGCACAACACAATAATCACATAAACCCGTGAAAGGAAGATTAATGATTTATATAAATCACCACCATACTAAATGACTCAACACCAAACAAGTGACTAAAACTTCCATACTACGAGAAAGAGTTACGATGGGTGAATAATCTAATCCTACTATTTCCTTGATTAATAAGGTCAATAAATGAATTGAAATTACAATTGACATGACTGAAAATTATATATGGGTTAATGGCTCTGAAGTTGAAAAATATCATATCTCTCACATCTCAGGTATTCTTCTTTTATGATATTAAACAGAAGTAATAAGAAAAGTGAAGAAAACATACCCTCTAAAACAAAAGAACAAGGAGAGAAAAGAGAAAAATCAATGCACGATAAAAGTTGTTCGGTTCCCCTCAGGGAGGTTGAAAAAAGCTCTTCCTTCAATCATCTAGTGGGGAAAAATAGTTCTATTGCACATATCATGCAAAGAAAAGCCCCAGAAAAGTAGCATTTAGGTCTACCAACTATTACTAACATAATCTTTTCTCACCGAAGATGAGAACTGTCAGGTAAGGCAATATACCAGATAAACATGCTGTGTATAGCAGAAACCAATGCTGCAAGCATAGCATCTCTTGGTGCGAGCACCATGAAAACATCCATGCATGGAGAGTTTTCCATGCCTCAATATGCTTATTATTCATCTTATTACTCTATAGACTATATTCTTTGTATTTTCCTTACTTTATCTGTCCTTTCCATACATTATGTCTTGTATTCTTTATAACTCGATTTTTTACAAAGCTGTATTTTTTTATTCTACTAAGTTCTCAGGACAGAACATGCTGGCTAATCCTTTCTTTGTTCTTTTCCATTTTAGTCCACACATATTTAAGTTTGAGCCTTAGTCGCACTATTGATAAATTGTCCTTAATGATTGGTTATTTTTTCCTAAAAGGAAATATTTACTTTGTTATAGATCCTCCTGATATAAAATACTAGGTCCTTTTATTTAGTTTTTATGTGTTTGTTATTTTTTTTCTCTAACATAACTGTCCTCCTTTCGCCATTGCCAACTACTCCATCCTTCACAAAACTATGGCTGATTTTGCCCTGACACCATTGGCCATCATGCACCATTGGCAACATGATGACTATTCTCGTACAAGAAAAAGAAAAGAAAAAAAAAAGAAAAATCATAGAAAACAATCAATTTAGAAGTTACAAAGGAGGATTCCCTACAAGACCCGACTTACCATCTTCCTTATGAAGCTCAACAGGACGATTGATATATGAAACTTTGTCCCAATTATCAATTTGAGGAGCATCTTGAAAATCATCAAAATCCTCATTCACTGTCCACAGATATAAACGAACAGGAATCCTACCTACAAAAGATAGATGTTAGCCACAAAAAATAAGTTTATCAAGAGGCGCTACTGGTAAACATGCTCATTGTCAACAAATAGATAATTATACAGTATTACAGTTTTAAGTACAATTAGAAAGTAAAGATAAAAATAAGAAAGAATCAATTAAAACAAGTAGTCTAAGTGATAGCTCTCAACCTTTACATATGAACACACCATACAGATATCGTTTTTAAAAGGGCAAGTTGAGAGCCCATAACGCACTCAGAATTGGTTTAATTCACTTGTAAATGTTCAAAAGATCCATGAGGAGGAAAGAGAATTTTGAATTTACAGATAATAAGAATAATCTTTATAGAAAATAAGGAAATATTATTAAAAAGAACAGAGGGTGTAGACATGAAATCTTCCATAAAAGAAGAGGAAAAAATACAGCAAGCCAAATTGGCACACAAACTAGTACATGTTGCTCACCAGTCTTAACTTGACCAATAACATCAGTATCCCCTGTACTTTGTGGAGATTTAATCAAGCTTGAACTAACATTTTCCGCATATTCATCTTCAGAGGTTCCAAGCTTAAGCTTAGATGCCACCCGCCGATAAATTTCTAAATTACCTGCAATGCAAATGAGTGTTGACTGTTGACACAAGTCCAAGATTAAAGGGCACCAAAACAAATTCTCCATAAACTACCAATGGCAGATGGAACCCTTGTTCTTTTCTGCATTTTAATGTTGAGTTATAATTTGACTATCCTATCTTTTGTGAATCTTAGAGTAGAATAGCATTCATTCAAATTTGAGATCTGTTATATATTGCAAAATTGCAACTAGCTTTTGAAAGTTTATGTTCAATTGTGTGTCTTAAATATTTTTATTGCCAAAATAAAAAGAGAGGGATAAAATAACTTGGTTAAATCAAACAACTATTTTTACTATGGAAAAGATCCTTGAGGAAAAAAAATGAATTTTGGATGTTTAATCTTTATGACTGTTTATGTGCCAATAAAGATAGGATATGTTTGATTTGCTAAAAGATGAAGGAGAGAACAGCAAAAAAAGACTTGTCCCGTGGCTTGATTTTAAATAAGAGAAAAGATTATACACTGGAGAGAATGTAAAGAGATCAAATTATCCCTTTTCTTCAATGTTGTAACCCACTCCATCCACTCTCACACTGATAACCGACCACTTATCAAATTATAGATGAAAACTCAAAATATTGAACAATGTTCCCTTGCTCATTTTTTACCGAGGGTATCAGAAAAATGAGACAATTATATCAGCATTCACTATAATACTAAGAAAATTCTCAAATTATAATGTGTTTAATATTGTACAAGAATAAATGCCAGGAATACACTCTATCATTGGTCAAAATTTATTGGAAACCCAAAATTTTGTGGATCTCACATCATATTTAATGAAGCTCTGCTAATTGTTGTACATTTCAACAAGTTATAATTACAAGGAAAGTGCACTATATCTATAACAGTAACTGGATCATAAATGTAGAGAAACATTTAAAGAGCAGGAAATTGTATTATATTTATATATTATGTATATCATATTCCCTCTCATCTTCTGATCAAAGTGACAATTAGAAAAGAAATGCAAATGAAGTATCACTCTTTCTCTCCCTCTATTCCACCAATTTATCAGTAACAAAAACCAACTCAGGTCCAACTTTTTATATTTATCCCATTTTGCTTAACATTCACATGCTAACAATCTATTTGATTGAAATAACTAAAAGTCCTATCATCTATCTCCCGACATTTTACAGGTAGAATATAAAATCACACAAGGGAATCCCAAAGAGAAACAGAATACCAGATCTATTATTACGTAATTAACAACTGTACCGTTTAAAACAGAACTCCAGAGCTCCACCTGATCAGGTTGAGACATGTTCATGACATTTTTGCTATTCCCATTTATTACATATGCAGCCTGCAGCAAAATCAAAATTCAGGTATGAAAATTTTGACATCTTACATGCATTGCTAATAGGACAAAAATATCAACTTTTAGGGACTTAAAGTTGAACGAATGCAGTATCCCACTTCCCTGCCAAGGGTCCTACACAACCTAATTTAGCTGGAATACCCACTGCTCTGCAAGTTAGTGCACTGACTGCTGCTTCATTTATTCTAGTCTAACTTACTGATTAAGGTTTGGTAGCAAAACATAGCCACTGACTTTATTCACATATGAAATAAGAAAGTTGTGGATGGTCAGAAAAGGAACACAATATGGAGGGTTTATTCTAGAAGGAACAAGAAGGGCCTTGTGGAGAGCCAGTTAGCTGAGGTTGAAAGTAGAAGGGTACGGGGGATAATGTGATACAAGAGGAATATAATAAGCAGAGAGAATAATAGGGGGTCTGTTGTGGGAAATCATAGTTTATTATGTATTTTGCAGGGAAGAGAATACTTTTTCCGAGAAGCTTAGGCTCTGGTTTCTTTTTTTACTTCTATAATAGCCCTTGACCTCTCTTCAATTCAATAAAACTCATCTTATTGAGAATTCATTTTCTGGATTCCTGTCACCTTAGCATATTATTACTAAATACCTATTTTGACCTACTACTGAGCTCAAAGATCTCTTCCCTTACAACAACATTACTAATTTTATCATAAATGCATATTGAGTAGTAGTAAATAATATCAGTTGTTCCAAGGTATGGGAGACCTGAAAACATCATAGCTTTGATTAGAGAACTCCTAATTTGAAAGAAGCAGTAGGTTCTATCTAGGATATTCCAAAAAACCCAATCAATCCATTAACTTTTATCATTAAAGCACATTTTATAGCAGCCAAACAACACATTAATTTGGTCCATAAGCATCTTACCAATCCAGCAAAAAACCACTATTACCTTAACAAATCCTCAATAAGTCTTCAATTTAATCAAGTTCCAATATTTTCCTTACTATCCTATACCAATAAACCATGTCTCAGACTCAGGTGAAATCTGTTTAAAGCTTCATTCATATAAACAAATATGATATGAATCTGACTTGATCAATCAAAATAGCACCAAATGTATATGTTTGAGGGCATAAGAACCTTCGTTGAAAAGCTTAACTGGCATGAAGCATAATGTCATAAATCAATCAAGTGCCATCATAGAGGCAGGCACACACAAAGCAGATATCACACAACTGACCTCTTTCAGTGAGTTAATAAAGCTCCACTTTACACTATCTTCACCTTCACAAGGAAGCAATAAATTACTTGGATATCCTCTAAAGTGTACCTATAAATCAATCAGAGGGTACAGAGATTGAGATCAAATATAGCCGAACATGTGGAAAGATGATTTCTACAAGGGCCACTAAAATGTCAGTAGTAAATCAATCCCAATTTCTTTAGGCACTCTTACTTTTATTTGCTTCCCCTAGTTACGGCTCTTTCTTAGTTTCTTCAATAACAACAACAAGAGATGAATTGGAAAGAAATCTAAAAGGTAGCCTTGACAGGACATAGAGCTATATTTACATGAATATATGAAACTCAAAGAATTTAATTTCTATGAAGACATCCAGTAGGAATTCCCGTATCGTCACATCATTCTAATTATCAATATCATGAGGCAGCAAGAAGAGTTCCTATTGGATACTGGTTTTTCTCAGAAAAAGATTAAACTAACAGCAACATACAGATTAAACGCTATTCAAAATATGGAATAAACTAGAAAATAAAAATATGTCATCCAATCACAAACCAACGTCGTATAAGATAAGTTTAATAAATTTTACAACAACTACCTTAAAGTAATACCGACAATGATTTTAACCTAGGAGTACATAGCCACTAAAATTAAACTCATGTTAAACTTGCTTCCTGCAATCAAAATCTAAATGAGCCAACACCTACCGATCAAACTAAACAGAGAAAACGGAAACAATATGAAATTCCAACAGAAAGTGGTAGGTCAAACTGCCTAAACAGAAAACCAAAACAAAATCAGGAAGTAATTACCGTCAAATTCCACGGTCTCTCCGGTTCCACGCACAGAAGATCAAAAAGAACACCGGTCGGTATATACCTGCACAAGGCAAAAAAAAAAAAAAAGCAATCAGTGCAATGCGATAATCGAAAAACAGCGAGAGAATGCATGGTATTGTAATCGCACCACTTGAGAGGGAGGCCTTTGTAGTCAAACCAAACGGCGTCAAGTCCAGGGGGAAGCGTGCTGCTGAAGTGAGGCTTTACGAGCGAAATCAACAGAGGCAAGTACCCTATCCGAGGGGCCAACACCTGAAAACGAAAACGAAGCGATTAATTTAGTGAGATGAAAAACCCTACGGAAAAAAAGGAAGAGTGCGGCGCGAGAAGAATACGAAAGCCGGTGGCGGAGGAGGGAGAGTGGTGACTTCAGATTCGTGGAGGTGAATCTGCAGAGGAATTGCCCCTTCCCACACCTGCTTCTGCGCCGAGCTCATCTCTTTCAGATCTCTTTCTATTTCTCTCTCACTCTCTCCACTTCTAACTTCATTCGCTTCACTTCTTCAACCACTTCATCAAAGTGCTCACGTTGCTTCTTCACTCGTCTTTTACAACAAAATTTTAGAATTTCTTATACGATTATTAAAGAGATAGAAAATACTATATTTTAACTTTACATTATTATCTAATTACAAGTTATAATGTAAAATTACATTAAAAATCATAAATATTTTGGAATCTTATAAATAAATTTGGCGATCTAAGTCTAGAATTTCACGCAATGAACTTCTAGCAAAATCTTACTGGGTTGAGTTTTTTCATTCTTATCTATACGACAATGTTCTAAACTTGAATGAGTTTGATACGTATGAATTTAGTCATTGTTGAACCGGTTCTTTTTGTTCTTCATATAAACACCTTTGTTTTAATAGATTGCATATTTTATATTTACAATTCGTATTTCTTATGCGTAGAAAGGAAAAAAATATATGATATACTTACTAGTGCATCTTCTCATTTAACAGTGGGTATTTTTCAAATTTCTTTTATTTAAGTTTTATTTTCATACGTTTTATGGTTAACCTTAAAACAAATTCTACATTTTATCATTATAATTTTTTTCCTCCGTTTTATCCACTTGTTTTTATTTTTAGATGTATTATCATTGTATTGGTAATAAATTGTAAAAAATTACAATAACAGCTTATAATTTTACATCATATGATTTCGTTACATATTTAACAAATTGGTAAAATGTGTAAAAACTAAAGAAATAATGAAATAAAATCTTAGATAGTAAAATGATAAAAGTGCGGTTTAACTAACTTTATAAATTAACTTCAACTGTTTAGTAAATAAAAAAATACTTTATTTTAAGAACTTTTAACTTTTATAAGATTTTTCTTTTGTTATAAGATACTTCTTATAGTTTATAAATTATAAACTACTACTTTAAGTTTTTAGCTTGTTCTTTTTTATTTCTATTTTATATATATATATATATATATATATATATATATATATATATATATATATATATATATTCCAAGTGTTATAACTTCTCAAATATTTTTTAGGAACTTTTTCTCTGTCTGTATGTGTTTGATCTTTGAAAAACATTGAGTATATGCTGGCTTGGTAGACATAGTTAAATTGAATGCAGAGAGCATGGGAAAATATTCATATAAATGAATTCGTTTATGCCTCCTAGTGGAAGTATCTATTTGTCACGGAATCTTCATATATTAAAAAAATGTGTTATGTTCTAAATTTAGGAAATATCATAAAAACACATGTAGTTGGGCTGTAAACAAGAGAAGACAAAAACTTGTTTTTGGAAGATATGACACCCCAAAGTTATAGAATTGAACATATTTCATATTCAACACCATTGAAGTAACAATTTTTTTCAGAGATCTTCTATCAATTTAACAATAAACACTTTTGTGTGATTATCGTCTAACCAATTAATAGGAATTGAAGCTTGTAGCGACGAGCAATGAACTATGTAAAAAAAGAAGCAAACAAACATGTTTTGGAATGTTATTGCAAACAATGTTTATGGAAATGGTCATATTTTATGATACATAAATGCATTTAGGGTGATTTTGGTCTCTTAAAAAATTGAATAAAAGTTTACAATGTTTATGATGAAGTTGTGGGTTAATTTTTGTATCTTGGATGAATTTGTAGACATTATTTCTAACTAGTAGTATGATATCAATATTTCAATCATATATTGAGTTGTATAATTCGTATCAACACAATTTTTGCATTTAAAATTTAAAGATAAAATTATGTACCACTTTTATGAAAATATTAACTTGATAATCTCTTGTATTGTTTGTGATTTTGATTACTCAACTGACGCATACCACTAACATTTTTTTATGTTTTTTTTTTAATTGTAAACAGCTAAAGTTTTTGGATTTAAACTGTCCTCACAAAATCTATTTTAACAAGTCTCTCTATTCGAGAAAAAAAAAATGAAAACAACAATATAAAAATCAGGTTGAAAACGATAATCTTCTTTTCTTTTTCCTAGCTTGAATATTTTTTTGTTTCATTTTTGTGATTTATATTTAGCTATTTCTTTAGTGCTTATGATGGAATAATATTCTTGAGATATTAATGATTTCAATTTATTATTTACCCCCTTTTCTTATTGATGTTTAAGATTTTAAAAGATTTAATTTTAATAATTAAATAATTAATTTAAATTCATGAATTATCATCACAGCAATCCCAATTTAAAAAACTGGTATTGTTTATATTTCTTCCATTTTGATAATTCTTACACGGTTACTCTTTTGCTTTTAAATTGTAAATTGTCTTTAAATTTAGTCTATCCTATCCCCTTTCACAAAACATCGTGTTACTTAAATTTGATGTAAATTACGAAACAAGTCTGCTATCCATATCAGCATTTGAAAGTTATTTCAATCTTCTTTTTTTTTATGAAAATAATAATCATTTCATGAGTACAGTGAAATTATTTGTTAATTATTTCATTCTCAATTATCTATTCTCTTCTTACATGTGATCTGATTAGTATAAAATGAGTGAATTGAAATCGAATTTATAAAATACTGTAAATTTGATTTTATTTTTAATTAAACGATCTCTAATATTTAGATAAGAATTAGTTATAAAAATAAATATTTTAAATGAAAAGGCATTAAGAAATAATTAAAAAAACACATTTTAAACTATATCATTCTTGAACTAACTTCATGTGAATGAACCGCATACCTTATTTTTCTTTATATGCCAAGCTTTTATTGTTTAACTTAAGAAATGGGAAGATAGTCCTAAACTGATATTCACTGGGAAGGCGAAATATATACCATAAATTAGTTAATTTTTATACTAATGAGAGTTATGCTTAATATAATTTTTATGAGATAGTACTAGTGCATACAAAATTAAATTACAATACATACTAAGTGCTTGAGAAATGCTTTTTATCCGCATTGCAGTGACAGTGGCACCTGCAATGAAAACATAAAACAAACCCATAAACCGCAAAAAAAAAATCCACACAAGTGGACAAAAATACCAGATTCAAGCAAAATGGCACACAACACTCACAATCATTGGCACCAGCTTTTGAATCCGACGGTACCGTGTCGTTGTTGTTGTTGTATGTGAGAAATTTCAATTACCCGTGTTCAGATTTTACTCCTTCTCGAATTGAATCATCTAGCTTCTGCTGTTACCACGTTCCCATCAAAATACCTCCTTCAAATTCTTCAATCCCAAGCCACTCACAACCCCCCACCAACTTTCTCTCCGACCCTTTTCGGAAGTCGGAGAAAAGTTTTGTTTTTTCCTCAGATCTCAGGTTTCCCCTTCACGGGTCGTTCCGAAAACCAAAACCCCACATGTGAGTTTCAGAGGGATCTGGGGCAATGTTAGGTGCGGTGCAGTTGGGGTTGTTAGCGGCGTGTGTGGTTCTCTTTGTGCCTATGGGTATGGCGGGGTGGCACTTGAGTCGCAACAAGGTTCTCTTCTTCAGTGGCGCACTTTTCATCACTCTCGCTGTTGGGGTTCACCTCACACCTTATTTTCCTTCGGTTTCTGATTTCGTCACCTCGGTTTCCTCTTCTTCTGTTAATGTTGTCGTGGACGATCGCGATTCGTGTGTTTCGTTGCTTCATGAGATTGTCTGGGAGGTGAGGCCGAGGGTGTTTGACTTTGACCCTACGAATAACAATTCCGTGAACTACGAAAAATCTTGGTCTTGGAAGAGATCGGGTTCTGTTGAGTCGTGTGAGTTTCAGAGGCTTAATCGGCGCGACGTTTCGGTATTGCTTAATGGGTCTTGGGTCGTGGTGGCGGGGGATTCGCAAGCTCGAATCTTTGCGCTTTCGTTGTTGAGTTTGGTTCTGGACTCAGAAGGTATGGAATCTGTTAAAGGGTCTTTGTTCAAGCGGCATAGTGATTATCACACTGAGGTGGATGAGATGGGGATGATGTTGGATTTCATGTGGGCACCTTATGTCACCAATTTGACTAGTTTGGTTGCGGGGTTCAAGAGGAATCGTGTTTATCCTGATCTTTTGGTGATGGGTTCTGGTTTGTGGCACATGCTGCACTTCACGAATGCTTCGGATTATGGTGTGTCTTTGGGGGTTTTGAGGAGTTCCGTGACTTCACTGTTGCCTGTGTCCTCCGAATTTGGCAATGATGAGTCTGTGGCGGTTAGATCGCCACACTTGTTTTGGCTGGGGATGCCAACTTTGGTGAACTCCATGTTGAATACACAGGAGAAGAGGGAGAAGATGACTGATCTAATGCGGGGAGAATATGAGAGAGAGGTTAAGAGAAGTGGCATGTTGAGGCAGTTTGAGGGTCCACTTCAACTACTTGATATTGGGTCATTGAGTTGGAATTGTGGGATCAAGTGTACAGATGATGGGATGCATTATGATGGGGTTGTCTATGAGGCTGGGGTTCATGTTATGTTGAATGCATTGCTTATTGAATCTCATCAGAAGATATGAAGTTTGATGCATTGGTTTGGTTCCCCTTAGATGTGATAACCTCAGATGCCTCCATTGGGATGTATACGGTAGGACTCTCCAACGATTTTGATTAATAGAAGTTGAGTTCTTCCACCATAGCTTGCGATTTTTGCCTGGTTTCTTCTAAGGCATTAGATTCATTTAGTTTTAGAGTGATTATTATTGTTATAGTATACCACATTTGGAATTCTTTTTGTTTCTTTCTTTTTCCTGTTTTACTGTATGCTAACAGCTCATGTATTAGTCACAAAAATTGGAAACTCAAGTTTCTGTACAAACAGTTCACACATGCTTTTAACCACAATTTAATTGGGATTCTTTTGTGTTCTTTATATAAATATCCTTTAGGCTAACTAGAATGTAGTGACATGTTCATGTATAATGCTTTCTGTTTGTTTATTCTTTTGACTCATTTTTTTAGACGTGTTACGGTGGAGCAGATTAATTGATTGTTGGGAACAACCACGAAACCATTGTTTGATATCTTCATGGATTGGTATGGTTAATAGGATGCTGTTTAATGTTTTTCTTTCTGTTTGTAAGACAAAATTCTGTTGACATAAGTAGATCACCTCAGGTCTTAGCAGGTCCGTGTTTCATTTGACACTGGTATCCATATCATTAGTTCGAAGCTCTTTACCCTGTTGTTGCCTAAGTGTATGATTATCAATGGGGATATAATTTGTTAAAATTAAAACTCTAATGATCATTCATTTGTTTATTAAGGTCATGCGACAAAAAGTTTCAATTATGCATTTTAAAGCAAGTATGAACCCAAACTAACCCGTTTATTACGAATAGGACTTTTAGATGGCTTAGGCCTGTCTACAGGACGCAGAACAGTTTAGTCATTTGATGTTGAGGGGAAGGAAAACTTGAACATGTGCTGAATTTCACGGCCCCTGCTTTTGCATTCAACTGTAGTGACGTCGATAGGGTTAAAAAAGTGACATGCTAATGGCAAGTAGTTATGAAAAACAAAGCCTTGAGAACGTCACAGTAGCAAATACATAAAATGTATTCAACAAAAATTCTCATAAAAATTATGCAGTTACTGGAGAAATCAATTCAATGCTATTGATTATCTAATGAACCTTTAGGGGGGGTTTGGGCGACTAATAAAATTTAAGACAACTTTTTTAAGGTTGCAAGATAACACGTCTTATGAGAGCCTTACAAAATTTACATTGCAACTGTTTTTGTTGTTGACCAACAAGGAATGTGTATATATATAATTTTTCATACAAAACTTCCTAATATAATAAATGGAAAGAAAGGTACAGCGTCCCATTGACAACCTTGCAAACCACCAAATCATCTGCTATCTACACAGTCTTCTACAAAACCAAAAGAATCAAAATATAGAAAGAAAACCACTATCGGGGTAAGAATGTTTGGGGAAGGAGAACGGTCCCTTGAGACAAGATCACATGAATTCAATGAGCTTTCAATTTCAAGTCTCAAATTGCTTGCCTTCAAAGGTTTGTCCAAAGGTCCAATCCTTGGGAGCAACATTGTAAGACGTAACAGTTTTCCCATCACTAGAAGTAACTTCGAAGGAAAGGGGTTGATTCTGCAGCAATGCATTTACATGCCAATTTTGCCCCCAATTCCGACCCATGGGGAGCCAACCAGTTCTTGACCCTTTAACCTTCACAGCCACTATGTCCCCATGACCAGCAACGTTGCTGATCAGCACCGAAATGAAAATTCCAGAACCAGTTACAGTAAATCGAATCCCTCCTTCCTTCCTACACTTTATCCTGCACCAAACACATCACAACATTCAAAATAGAATTTAATTCAAATTTAATCACAATGCAAAAAAAGAATATAGTCACCTATAATAGGTAACAAATCGAATTAACTAGGCAGACCCGAACCCGATCAAATGCAAGACTTGAAATTTTAATTTGAATTAAACTTAACCCTCATGACCAGGACTAAGCTTAGCCCAAATAAACCACAAGAACCAAATTTTCACCAAACTCAAACTTCATTTTAAAAGTTTTGAATCCATTGTTATTTATTTTCAACGCATTACAATCCGCGACCCACGTCATGTTGGGTAGGCCATTTTTTCCATCACTATCATGTAAGCAACTTTGTCACCACCATCATTTAATTCAAATATGTAGTGATTTCTATGGAACTGGGAGAAAAAATTAATAATAGACTCTAATATTTTTTTTATGCTAACACATCATTCAGTATACTATTTTAAAGCATACAATTTATGCTGTAATAAAAGAGTTTGATCATCCAGTAACAAAAGGTCAATATGATAAATTTGTTTTTGCCATAACACACTTAAAATTCATAACATCTACTTACAGTGACATTGCAAAAAATTGAACTCGTTAATAAATCTCATTCTCGATCTTCTTATAATTTTCAACAATAAATAACAAGTGTCTTACTGGTCCTTGTCGTCAGTCGAAACGCTAAACACTATTTCTATAATTAACTGAAAAATTATTGAACTTTACCAACACCTGTGCAGTAAACTAGTTTTTAAATTAGTCGATTTAGAAGCTTTCAATAAATTCCACAGGGAAGGTTAGAAAGATCATACTAAAGAAACGTTATTAGAAATGCTCAAGTGTAAATTACAAAGTTATACGAAAACTAAAGCTGAAAAAAAAAAACATCAGCATGCGTAATTGATGCATAGAGTAATGATTTGCAAGAAATTTGAAGTACCTGCGGTACTGTACGGGCATGTTGCCGGCTTTCCAAATGGCGATCTTTTCAAAGGCTTCGATTGGGAGAACGAAGTGTTTGTTGGGAGGGTTACAGTGGCCACCGCCGTCGGAGGTGAACCCGTAGTTGGGGGCGCAGAAGTTCGTGGCCGTGACGATGATGGAGGTGCCGGGGATGCACCACCGGTTGTCGTCCACGCAGCGCAGCTCGAAGCAGGCGCCGCAGATCTGGCCGCGCTCGAACAGCGTCTCGCTGAGGCCGACTGTGGCCATGCCGTAGCCGCCCTTGACGAGGTCTCCGTAGCCGCACGCGCCGCCCACCGCGTCGCGGGGATCCGCAGCGGCGTAGTAGGTGGCGTGCGCGGATCGCCACTCGGCGAACTCCGGCGAAGCTTGCAGAGAGGGAGGAGAGTCGGAGGAAGAGGAGTAGTGAGAGGAAACGAGTGTAAAGAGAATAGATAGTGTGAAAGGTGCTGCGGCCACTGCGAACGGTGACATTTCCGTTTGAAAACTGTGAAACCAAAGCAAAGAGATGCAGTTTGGGTTCCTTTGATTGCAACCGACGATACCACACTCACTCTACTTTCCCTTTCCCTTTTTTTCTTACTATGCTCTCCCCAAATTACTTTTCTTTTTTCTATTATTATATCACTTAATCATATTTCTTATTAATCATTCTAATGCTGGCCGACACAGCACTGCTAGTGTTGAGAATAATTCTGCAATGTTATTTTCTTAATTACAAAAGCTTAAGTAATCTTAAAAAAAATTAACACTAAAAGACTACTTAGTTTAACTTTTTGTCTACGATTTCAATGTAGACAAGAAGACTAATGAGAGAAAATAATCATACATTTGACGATTAGGTGTTTGTATAATTGCATATTATGAACTGTTTAGCGGAAAAATAACTCTTCTAACCAGTCAAAAGAAAGTAAACTTTCATCATTAGACGTAATGTGAACGATCAAAAGTATTACAAACCATTCACAACAAAAATTAATTTTAAACATGTTTAACAAACAAATTCGTCACAATTTCTGATTTAAAAATATTCTTTACATGGGTTGATTAAAGGAGTGATGGTATTCTTTTCTATCAGATCTCTGGAAAGTGACCAATTCTGTCCGTACATGGTTAGAGTTAACATAGGCTTCAATACATGAAAAAAAATATAATCTCTGTAATCATCATTTACAAATGTATAACGTGTTAACTTTTTTTCTTTTTTTTGTTCTTATTATGTTACCTCACTAATGAGATGGTTAAAAAATTATTTTTATCTAGCTAATTTTGTTCGAATATAGAGAAAGTATATGTAAAACCAAAAAGTTTTTTGCTTAAAAATTTATGGATAAAGGCCCAACTATGGGGCCTGTTAAAGAAACATTTGCTTAAAAAAAATCCTCATTAGAGGGTCATAAATAAACAATACAAATAATTCTGATTTTCTATATTTATCAAATTTCTAAGAGATATATGTTTCTGCATTCAACCTGGTATTAATTGGTAATGAAAAAATATATTGGATATAATGCTTTAACTTAACATATAAGATTGAGAATTCTTATTCCATAAACATTTTTCTGAAACCTACCTGAGGTAGATACTAGATTTTGTTCATGATTCATTAGGGTTGTGGTATTTGATAAAAGGGGACAAGTATTTGACTAGCAAAGCTGAGTTGTGAGGAAGCAATAATGAAAATGATGATTGTATGAATGATGTGATTTGAGTAATAATGTTTGGGAATCTTATTTAACAATCTACTGGAAGAAGCGAGTATGATCTACATTTTGAAGGCTACAATTCCTTTCAACCTAGAACACATGTCCCCTTATAACCATTCATGGATAAAGATTAGAAAATGACCCATGATGAAAAGGAAAAGGGACAATAATAAAAACCAAATGGACAAGGGTGTTAAAGTTAAGTTACCCAAGATCTAAAGTACTAGGATGTGCATATCACAATATATTTAAAATCAAATAACGTTCTAGAAGCACGTTTTATTTAAATACAAAACAGCACAACTCTCAATTTCATACAAAACTGTAAAAAATTAGCAAATTACAAGTTATTTTCAATTTCCACAGTGAAAATGTCACAATGTATAGCTTTAATGTTCATTTTTCGTCTACACTCACGTCCACAGTTACATTATACAAGTATTTAATTTAAATACTTAAAAGTGCTAAAAAGTTAATTTTAGGAAAAATGACCAAATCAGTTTTAAAATATAAAAATTAATAAATCATATTTCAATATTATTATATATATTTATAGATACAACTTAAATATATGTGCTAAATATGAACACTTTTTGTTGGAGTGATCTGTTATTGTCCAAATACGGGACTTGGGCTTTTTTTGTTTGCTTTCTTTTTATATATGTTTTATTATATTCTAGTTTACATAATAAAACTTATTTGTTTATCCGTTTCTTATAATAGGATACTTTATTCTTCACCTCTCTGTTTTTCCTTCTTGCTCATTGTTTTCTTATGTTTTATGATAAAATCAAATATGGTATAACTTTATTTTAGTTTGTTGTCTATATAAATTAATGTGGTCTTTGTTTCTTTCTTTTTTATCTTTTTTGCTTTTATCGTTTTTTTAATTGATCTTTCACATTCTTTTTATCTACATTTGAGATTTCATGTCATAGTTGAACAAAACTTATTATCATTGTTGGAGTAAAGTGATGAAATGCACCTTATATTAAAGAATAAGTTTAAATTTATGAATGGAAACGTTGTTGAACCTATTCAAAAAGATTGTTGAACCTATTCAAAAAGATGAAATGTATGATACTTGAAAAAGTGTAACCTAATAGTCATCTCGTGAACAATATGTATGTTGAGGTTTATGGAAGAATTTGTGAGGAAACTACTTATTCTTTTGGATAGATTAAAGTAATGAAGACAATAATTGCAATTTATAATAAAATAATACATGGTATTTAATTGATTTACCTCTAGAAAAAACAATCATTGAATGTAAATGAGTATATAATATAAAGTATAAATTCAATAGAGATATTGAAAGATATAAGACTTGTCTGGTTGTAAAGGCTACACTCAATTTGGAACGAGTTGATTACATAGATATATATTCCCCTGTTGCAAGGCTCACTATAATTCGTCTTCTCATTGCCATTGTTGCTATATGAAACTAGCATCCTGAACATTTGGACATAGATAATATTTTCTTACTTGGAACTTGAATGAAGAAGTATACATAAACTTACCTCAAGGTATGACTCATGTTAAGATTAATCATATATGTCGTTAAACCAAGTCCTTGTATGGTTTAAATCAAACTAGCTGACAACGATTTGAAAAATCACTATATTTCTATTGTTTATCAAGTTTATTCAATCTAAATTTGATAGTTCTTTATTCACAGAGAAAGGGAATATTTCTTTCATTGCTCTTTTTATGTACTTGGATAACATTATTTTGGCAAGAGATTGTATATATGATATTAATGATGTTAAAACATCTCTAAACAATGCTTTCGAAATAGAAACCTTGGTCATTTCAAATAACTTTTAGGTCTTGAAATTGCTCAATCATATAAAGGGATTCATATTTATCAAATAAAAGTTTCTTTAGACATAATCACAAATATGTTGCACGCCAAACCTGCTCCTAACCCTATGATGAAGGATGTGAATTATATGTTTCAACATAACAATGATATTATTGATGAAAAAGAATATTAAAAGGCTAATTAGTAAGCTTCTTTATTTAACTAATATCAAACCTGACATCTATTTTATAGTAAATTTTGTTCAATTTTCTTATGTACCATCATGAAGTTGCTCACAAAGTTTTAAGATATATATATAAAAGTTTCATCATTTCAAAGTATTTTCTTTCTTTCTAACTCTATTATTTAATTGAAAAGCTTCAATGATTCTGATTAGGCCTCTTGTGTTAACACACATCATTATGTAACTAAATTTTGCGTAGGAAATGAAAAAGCATAACACTGTGTCTGGTTCTTTATCCAAAGCAGAGTATCGAGCTCTTACAACCATTACATGTGAATTATAATGGTTGACCTATCTCTTTGATGATATGCATATCACTCCCTACTTTACAACTAGTTTATATTGTAATAATCAAACAATAAGACATATTAGCAGCAAAATTTCAGCTTCTATGACCAAACAAAACATATTGATATTGATTTATTATATTATAGGATAGAATCTTCAATATGAGATGTTTTACCTTTTGTCTATATAAATTACTGATCAACCAACTGATTTCTTTATTAAAGTTCTTGATCATGGAATTCAAAGAAAAATGATTACTAAAGATGTTAAATATACATTATCCAATTTGAGATAGTACATTAGTTCTTCATTAGAACTTTTGATAATGAAATTCAAAGAAAAATAGTTACTAAAAATTTTTAAATATACATTATCGAGAAGACATTAGATTTTATGTTATTGTCCCACTATAAGCTTGGGCCCTTTTTATTTATTATTTGTTTTTATATACATTTTGTTTTACTTTGGTTAATATTACATTCTTATGAACAAAACTTTGTTTATGTGTTTTCTTTATTCTTTCTTCTCCCTGTTTTTGTTTTTGTTTTTTCCTTTGAGAGGTGAGTCAATAAAGATTAATGGAATGGAAGATGTTATAATAAAGTGTTTAACTACCCCTGTGGATTTGATTTTTTTTTCTTTTCTTGTCAATGGCTCAATACGGCATTGCATCTGTGGCACAAAGAAGTTTTCATTTTTTTAAACCTTTGATCATTTTGATGGGACATTCTATCTCTTCTTGCAACATCCACAAAATATGCCTAATAGGAAGTGATTCCAACAATGGGGACAAATTACACTCCGACATTTTCAAGTATAACAAAATCTTACTCCACACCCTCTCATGTTGTGTCCTTCATAAACTTTATTCAATTGATATGAAGAACATAACTTCACGTATCATTTTGGTGCATACAGAGTTCCCATGATATCTTGTCACATAAATAAAAGGAAATCAAAAAAATGTCATACAAGGAAAGAATATTTTATTCAACTTCAGGATATGTAAGTATAATTTACCATTAACTATGACAAATATGAACAATTACGCTATACATAAGTATATGTAACTTACACTTGAAAGACAGTTACCATTAAAAAGACCGCACAGGATGATTGTGAGTGGAAAAGGTGGGAGGAAAAAAAATGAAGAAATACACAGAGCCTAACATTGCTTGAAGAAATATAAAAAAAGTGGGATAATTCACTGGATAGTACCCCTAAAGACACAAAGACGTGGAGACTTAACAATGCAGTAGAAATATCAAAAATTTCAGCTCCCTTTTCTTTCTTCTCATGCAAGGTCATCCAGAAACAGAAACAGCTACATTATACATGTAAAAGGGAAACTGCTTTGAAGAAAAGCCAGTGAGAGGGTACTATAAGGAAAGCTTGATACGTTGCTCTTCCCTCTCCTCATCACAAACTGATGAGTATTTGTTTTCTCTCTCTGCCATGCACCTTTTGTATGGCACAAACCCTTTTCCACAGGTTTTAGGTCTCACCCTTAGCTCAAATATACTTGATGTTTCATTTGCTGTAGTGTGACCAAGAAAGTCTAACTGTCCATCAGTCTTGGCTTGATCATCTGATTTGTCACTGTTGTCTCCATCATTACTTGAACTAGTGTTTGAACCAGTCCATGATCCTTCCTTTTGTACCTCTTTATGTTCAAAATCTCCAAGATTAGAGAATAGGTGTTTACCTTTTGGCTCCCTGTGCAGTGGCACAGATAGTGCATTATGGGAAAAAATCCACCTTGGAACAATACTTGCAGGACCTTCTGCAAGATCTGAACACCCTTTTTGAAGTTGCAGAAGATATGTTGCAGCCGCTGGCGTTGGTTTGAATGGCTCCGTTCTTACTGAAAAGGGTTTGCTTGTATCCGTTACCAGTAGAGTGGTCCCAAAAAGTTTTAGAGTACGACTAGATGATTCCTCTGCTGCATCATCTTTGGTAGAAACACTTTCTTTATGAAAAAGCTCCAGTTTCTAGATAATAAAATGAAGGGAGAGTTTAACTTTTCATGTTAGTATAAAGATTTGTACACTATAAACCAATCACTCATAGAATGAGTTATAAAAAGAGTTGTAGTAAAAGTTAAGAACCGTGTCAGATTATGATAGAATGACAATATCCAGTACATTTGAATTAAATTCTAAAATCATTTTCTTAAAAGTGTTCTCATGAAGATACTGTAGTCAAGAAAGTGAAAATGATTAGGATTTAAGAAGTAGTACCACAAGAGGTTGGTCATCATGAGCTGAACTTGGTAGAGACCCTTCTTCCTCAAATGATGTTTTGGGTCCAGCTAGTGGAAATCTGTTTGTGGGGACACCGCTAATGGATGAGACTGGTGACAAACTTCCAGTAGGTGTATCTGAATCGGAGGAACCAAGGTTTTCGGAAACAACTGTAGATAACACTGACTTGGGAGAATTGTTTTCTTGACCAAAATCTGATGACTTGAGAGAATTAGACCTGGGAGGGTGCTCTGAGTTGGAAATCTCTTTCTTTGGAATCTCAATCAGTTTACGAGGGTAAGGATGAATTGGCTTCCTTTTTGGTCGTGGAGGTGGAATTTCAATTGACTCCTCCAAGGCTGTGCTGTTCCCAGTAGACTCTCTAACAATCTGCATGAAACCAGAACAAATGAGTTAAAAGGGTACTTAAAAAGACGAACCCTTTAACTTAAACCCTCAAAAGTTGGAACTTTTGCATCTCTTAAAGTCATCACAACTTAAACTTATGCCTCATGGTATTTTTAACATATGGGAAATGATGGGTACTGGAATATAACAATAAACCTTAGAAAAAAACTTCTGGGCATGACTTCGAATCTGCACAGCAGTCTTTGTGCCAACATGTTCTGTGGTGAAAATAAAAGGATCCAAAAACTCAGACCAACCTTCTTGATTGATTCAGTGACTTATATTATTCTTCTGCCAGAATATCTGTGGCATACTTTGCCTAAGATATGGAAGTTCAAAATTAATTATACCTTCTATCCGTCGCCAGGCCCTGCCATATAGCTTTAAGGCTTCGAGGAACTTTTTGTGTTCTTCTTCTGTCCACCTCTCTCTCTGCTTTGTGATTGTATATGGTTTTCTTGCCTGTTGGTGTAGGTATAAAATTGATTAAAACAAAGGTGACACTGTCACAGATGTAAAAATCAAATCTACAATGCCACAAAAACGTAAGAATCAAGGGAGAACCTTCAAGGCATAGTCATTTCCACAAGAAAACTGATCATGTAGTGGAATTTCTGCAACAGAATGCACACCAGGACTCAGAGATATTTCATCTCCAATCGGAAGTCCACCCCTTGATCTAGTAAATGCATTTTTGCCCTGCATCCAATCCAAAAAGCAAATAAATATGATATAATAATCAAGAAGAGAAAGAAAATTTTCTCAGAATGGAAAATTGAAGTAGAATTAAGTGAAATCATAACCAAAGAGTATTTATCCACCATGGAATCATTCATCTCTTAGTAAACTAAATATCAATCAACAGTTCACAATTTCCATTAAATGAACCTTGTTTTTTTTTTTCTTTTTTAAAAAGACCAGGAAAATTGTGCCTTTGATGAAGATTAGATCAAACTGTTAACTAAACCTGAAACATTGAAAAGTTATTTTTCCAAAATTTATACAATATTTGGCATTTGAAAAGGAAAACCAAATCATATTTTATAAAGTAGCCCTCTATCTTTTTCATTATTTTATTTGACTCTTTTTTAATCTTCAAAACAGAACCAGACATATCATACCCAAATGAAAAGACTTTTGGCTGGAAATCCAGAACAAACCATAAAACATACAAGTACGACGACCTAAAGCAACAACAATCTCATGTCCCTCAAAAAAACTCCACAAAGCATCAAATATTCTACATCAAAGAAAAAACAAAGAAGAAACTCATATTTACATACTTGTATCGCCATGTGCTGAATATCTTCTCCTCCCTACACGGTTGGCTCACAGTACACCAAAACAGTAAAACTTATCTTTCTTTGTACACAACTTTCTTAACAGTATGTAACACAAAAACAAACAAATCACCAAACTCCACACTTCTCCCTCTACAACTCCGGAACCAACAACTTCGTACAAAATGGACTTCTCTCGGCACTAAACAAAAACACTGTTTCGTCTCTTTGTTTTATCCAACAATTCAGTTTAAGCTCAGAATTGAAGAAACCCTTCTAAGATCCTGCGACCACGCACTGCAGAAGCTCGATCATTCAAACTGAATCCATCTCGTGAATTGGCAACGATCACCCCAAAAACCTTCCCAAATCTCAAGGTGCTGGCTTGAGAAGCAGCAACAACAGTGACTCAGATGTAATTTACTAAGAAATGGTCCACAGTTCTCAAATCAACAAAACCCACCATGGAAAAAGGCTGGAAAATAGCAGGTTTCTTAGTTTGCAAAACAAAATGATGGATGTTCAAACGAAACAGTTCCAAAAACAAAGGACACAAAGTGGACAAGAGTTTCTCTGAATTGTGATGGTTGGTGAAAACTCAAAAGGGGTGGAGGGAAACAGAGGGAAAAGAGGTTAAGGTTTGAGGTTTCAGAAGAAAAATGGTGTGAAGGAGAATAACAGAGAGAAGAAGAGTGAAGATAGATATAAAAGCCAAGTGGGAAAGAGACTATTGTGAAGGAGAAGAAAAAAAGGAGCAACGAGAGAGTGCCACGTCAGATGTTGAATTTTGTCTTGTAGGAGAGAAAAATAAATTTTCTTTTTCTTTTTTTTTTTTCTCCATCGAAATCTCGAGAACTCGATGCAATCTTGTGGCTCACGTCGAAAGAGGTCCTCCACACGTGGCGTTCCGCTGTCGCGTCTGTTTCCACTTTTCTGTTTTTTTTTTTTTCCTTTTCATTTTTTTAATTGGCTTCGTTTTCTAATTGGGTGGCCAAAGAAAACTAATAAACAGCGCGTTGTGGATAATTTGGAACAGAGCATACTCGCGAGTGCCACTGCCACAGTGCTACTCGCACTGTCACAGGTGCCACGCCACTTTATCATGATTAATGCGTGGCCATTATTTTCCCAGCTCTCATTCAGATAATTCTGCTTTTTCATAAATATTCTTCTTAGTCTTTCTCTTTTCTGTTTTTTTAATTTCATAATCTTAGTAAATAAATAGCTAATTTAACAAAACTGACACTTCATAGAAAGTGATATATATATATTTTTTGCCATATGAATCAATTAGTATTAAGAGATTGATTATATATGTTTATGCCATACCTTAAAATGTATATAAACGGTTCTTTTTCTTGTTTTTACGCGTTCTATAGTTTGGCAACAGATTTTGACCTTCCCGCATAACATTTTCTGTATTGGACTATGTAATTTTACTTTTCTTAAATAGCATTGAATGTTTCGCATGTTTGAGTTTTATAATTTAGAGGGCGTGAGTCAACTAAATAGCGTTAGAGTACAACACTACATGCCAAATATACAAGTGGGTAATAATATTTCAATAAAATAAAGAATAACATATAATTAATTAGTTGTAGATAACATTAACTATTTATTTATCGTATTAGAAAGAGATTGATTAACATGTTATTATCGAATGAATTAACCCGAAAAAGAAATAATTAATGAGGGTGGTTGTGACTTGTTGTGACAGTTTGGAAATGGAAAATAAGAGGATATTTGTGAGAAGGAGAAAAAGGGTTAAATATCTTAAAAATTAGGGTTGGGCAAGAGTGAGGTGTGGATGAAAAAGAGCGAGGCACAGAGGGCGTCGCTTTCACTTTTTGCGCTTTTCGCCACGTCACTGCCACTTGCCGCCCCACTAAGAAAACACCGCCACGTGTGCATTCAACGCAGGGATAGCGATCATTTGACACCACTCGTTTTTTCCTTGCATTTCTTTTTTCTCAAAACCCTCGCAATTTTCTGGCCACAAATTTTGTTCGCCCTTTTTTATTTCTCACATTCGCATTCATGAGTTGACAAGCCCAAAACCTGAATGCGCGAAATGTCACATTAAGCAAATGAAATCGCCGCCTAATCTTTTTACGTCAATTTTTAACCAATTCTAGAATATTAAACTATCTTTTTAACTATGATTTTGTAAGCTTATTGTTTATTTGAAGAAGGATTAATTAAATATCTTGGTAGGGTTAATGTTGGTTAAGTGAAGAACTTTATGAAGGAAGGAAGAGAGACATTTGAATGAAGACTTTAATGGGTGTTGGACAGAGGCAGGTGTGAGGTGGTAGTAGAACGTGGAGGTTGCAGTCGTGATTGAAAATGGATGTCCGAGGGACCAATGTGTCTGGGCAGATATTGAGTTTCCGGGTCTGACCCTGAAGACACTGTTTGTTGAGGAGACAACAACAACTACATCACTTGCATAAGTTACCTCTTTATTTCATGGGTGTCGGTTCCATTATTCAAAAATAGATTTAACTTTCGTTTGTTCAATTCCATAAGGTTCCAGAACAGCAATACATATTCTTATTCTTCTTTTTGAACACATATAAATAATCATACCTCTTATTGAGTCATGCTAATATTGGTCTCATGCTGCTCAATGAAGTCTAAATTGAATAAAAATGAAAATTTTACTTTTAAAATTTAAAATAAAAATTTTAAATTAAACTTAATTTTATAAAATTAATTTATAATATAATATTTGTATTTATTTATATATTATAAATTACTTTTATTTTTATTTAGAATTATAATATTATATATATTTCTTATGTAAGACTATATATTTATAATAGTTAACGAATAATACGATTATATTAAAAATAAGATTAATTTATATGAAAGCAAACATCATTTCTGATTAATTCATATGAAAGCAAACATCACTTCATAAGTTAATTTGATAAGATTAAATTAAGTTAAAAAATCTATTTCTCAAATAAAATTTTAAATATTAAATTACTTTATAAATAATTTTCTGTATATAATTCCCGTTGTACACAACATTGACACGGTATTTAGAGTTCTTGACATTGTATGTAGAACATGCTCCATTAAGCTATAAAAGGTATGTGTGAAAAAGAAAACAGTTAGGTGATATTTCTATTTCATACAGAATAAATCTGATTCATGTATGCTTTTTTAGAAGGACTGACTTAATTAGAATGTCGTAGAAGTCTATTTAATAACTTCTAAATAATCTAAATAAATTGAATTTACATATAACTAAGTCTAGTTTTAACTTGAATTATTAAATATATAATTTTAGTATATCAACAAAATTAATATCATTATATTATTATTATTATTATTATTATTATTATTATTATTTAAAGACATAAATTGTTAAACAGATTTTTTTAATAACTTAAAATTCAGTCTTAATTAAATAACCTTTTAAAAGTATCTTGGTTTGAATTATATTGTAAATGAATGTAAACTTAATGTGATTACATTATACCTTATTAAAATATCAAGTTGGATATCAGTATGATACAAAACAAAGCAAATGAAAATTAAGTCACAAGAAAATTTTCACGCTATAAATAGTCATATAAAATCAAAGTTTTAAATTTGGCTTTTTACTTACTACTGGATCAATATTTCATGGACTTAAGTGTAATTTTAATTCCTCAAAGCCTTTCAATAATTATTCCAGAGAAAGAAGTTAGATTTAGTTGTTTCTGTTTTTGTAGAGAGTTTTACAAAATCGTTATTTAGTATGGAGAAGTTTATCACCCTTGTACTTTCTTATAGAACTGTGAACTTTTATGTGGGTTGATATCTCGTGTGCTTGTATATATTCCTCGTTATTGATAAAAGAAAAGTAAGAAAAAACATTTTAGATCTTATTTTTATACGTTATGAATAATTTTTTTGAACTTGCTTATAGCATACTAATTGTGAAAGAAATTAGAAGATTTTTTTTTTCTAATTTGGATGTAAATTTAGACTTAATTGAAATAATTAGAAAGAGTTTAACGTAACAAGTTTTGTTTGAATGATTTTTCTCTATAAATACTATAACTATTTGTGTTTAATTTTTATATTATATACATATCAGTTTTAATTTTATAGATATTTATGTTATTTTTTCTTATTTATAAAAAATTTAATGTGGATAAACTTTTTGTGATTGGCTCATGAATGGTTAACTTATTATTATATCATTTCCATAACGAGGTACATTCCTCTTTGTTATTCTTCTATTAGATTTTTTTTTGTTTTGATTTTCCATTTTCCTAGTCTGGGAAAGAGGGAGTGACTGGGAAGAGGGAGTGAGGGAGATAGAGATAAACAAAGATAAAAAGAAATAGATAAAAAAATTATGTGATAATGTTTTAACTTTAAGTTCATTATTGAAATGAGGATAAATACTTATTTAAATTATTTTGGTCACTTTTAAACTATGTGACTATTGATTTTAGCAAAACAAAATGTCTAATTGAGTAATTGAGTGAGATCTAAAAAGAATTGAAAGTATTTTTTTGAATTCATTATTTCTTATCCTTTTAGTCAAGGGATAAAGTGATAAGAGTTGAAAATGTTTTTTTTTCCATTAAAGTATTGTCTATTTTAAAGAGATATTGCATATTTTAAAGTTTCATAACAGTTATTATCTTTTAAAGATGTCTTAAAGAATTAGGAGAATAAGGTGTATTTAAATTGTCCTTGTCTCCATTGGTAAGGGATGTGTACCCGAGTTTGATAAGTCCCTCCTGGTATGTATATACAAATAATCTCTATGATTATATATTCATTATTATTATTATTGTTTTTATTAGGACTATTATTATTATTATTAGTAAGAATAATATTAATAATAATATTCATCATAATATTAATCATATTAATATCATTAATATTATTAAAAATACTAATAACAATAATAATATCATTAATAATAATAATTTTTACAAAATTAATTATTGATATTACCAAAAAAAAAAATCTGTAGGTAGTTATTTACCAATTTAGATCAATAGGTAATTACCTACAAATTCAAATTTAAATCTATAGGTAATTATAATTTTATAGGTATACCTACAAATTTTTCCATAGGCAACATTTGCGTATGTAATTACTTACAAATTTTTTCATAGATAAAATTCATAGGTACTTACGATTTTTTCTGATGAAGTAGATCCATAGGTAAAATTTGTAGGTAACGCTAAATTTATAGGTAAATCGATAATTTCTTATAGTGTAAAGAGCCTAATTATACTAAAGTTTTAAACGATTTAACTATTAAAAGTTTGTTAAGTCGAATAACATCAAGTCATAGTTGACTAGTTTATTTTAAAGAAATATATGAAGATAAAAAGATATTTTGAAATGTTGTGATATAAAATCATAGATTGATACATTTAATCAAAGTGTTTTAACTAATAACTTATTGGAAGTGAGACCCATTAGCTCATACGCTAAATAAATCAGAGTGGATAAGCCATTAGTGCATGGCTAATAAATAAAAGGTCAACAAGCCACTTAACACATAAATTAATAAATCAAGATTGGTAGGTACTTAGTACATAGATTAATAAATCAGGACTGATAAGCCACTTAACACATAGTTAGTAAATCAAGGTTGATAAGTCATGTTGAGACTAATAAGGCACTCAACGAATGGATCATGTTAGGGTCAATGAGCCACCTTATGCATAAAAATTTGTAAGTTTTATAACTTATTGTAGGGTCGATAAGTCACCTCGTGTATAAACATAATTGATAAGCCATTTTGGAACTTATAAGCCTCGAGCATAAACTCAACTGATAAGTCGTATATAATGAGACTTATAAGCCACATTGTACATAAACTTGACTGATAAGCCATATTGAGTCCTATAACCCACCTTTTGCATAAACTTGACTCATAAGCAATATTGTAGCTTATCACCTTAGTTCATAAACTCAACCGATAAGTCATATTAGAATCTATAAGCCTCATTTACTTGTTGTTGTTTCGTCTCAATTTGCCTTCTTAATTTATCAACTACCTACATTATGAGACACAAAGTTGAAAAATCTCCTTCTTCTAGGGCTTGGGTTGAGGACCTCTCATGATGAAGTTGTGGATAATATGATATTACAGTGTAAGACCAATTTTAATGTTTTCCATAAACGACGCCAAATTGTTATAACCTAAAGTACCTCAATCTAATTCGTAAGATTTCTAGCTAAAACATTCAAATTTCGTTATTTTGTTCACAATGAGAGGTGTATTTTATAAACACTAGTAATCATTTTATTATCTTTTAATCTTAACTAATATCACTAATATTATCTAATTTTATATTTTTCTCTACTGATTCCAAATGCTAATAGCAAGTATTCCATGATTATTGTCTAAGATTGGGTGGTAGTTTTATTGAATCTCTTTCTTTAATGACTAGAAGGTCCCATAATTGATTCGATACATTCAATAGAATATCATGCTAATAATTAGACTTCTAGCTAGAAAATCCAGAATTTAATGAGTTTGTTCACAGTAAGATATATATTTTATAAGACATAATTAATTGTTTTGTTATACTATAAATTTTAATTAATATTATATAATCCTTGAAGTTTTTTTTTTCTCAACCAATTTCAAGTACCACGATTAGATATCCTCTTATTTTTTTCTAACATTCCATAGTTTTATTGAATCTTTTATTAATAATTAGTAAGTTCTATAACGGACTAGTTAAGAAAGAGAAAGAGATATAAGAAGAGTGATTCTCAGCACTAACTAAATCAAAAAGAAATTTAATTTCAATTTATGTTTGATTAAGTTGAACAAAACACACAAAAAAAAAAAAAACAAATTTAAAAAAAA
>Ga0209700_100772_pt1 | contig 63923 bp, 41 predicted proteins | sample SiratroredBW_FD_187528 | JGI IMG/M metagenome (GOLD analysis project Ga0209700, IMG submission 187528) | Root nodule microbial communities of legume samples collected from California, USA - Siratro red BW (SPAdes) (version 2) | ecosystem: Host-associated > Plants > Roots > Nodule | place: USA...
ATATATAAATATATATATATATATATATATATATATATATATATATATATATATATATATATATATATCAAATAATTTGATTACTTCACAAAATAAAGAATAAACAATATTTTTACACTTGCAAGACAAATCACTAAAGACACATTAGTTAAGTATTAAGACTCTAAATATAATGGTAATGAATAAGTTTCAATTAGTATCTTTCTCTAATTTCTTAGACTCTTTGATATAATTATTTTTGAACAATTTTCTTATTTTGATAATATATAATTTAAAGATTTGATATGAAAATTTAATAAATTTATCTTAATCTTCAATTTTGTATGCTTTCGTTGTTCGTATATAAAAGATTTAGTTTTCTTATTATAGTTATAGAATATAAAACATTTCGTTTAATCAAGTGTATATAGTCATTACATAAAATGTTTCAAATATTATCTATGAAAAGGTTTAATGTTTATATTAATTTGAATAACATATTTTAATATATATATATATATATATATATATATATATATATATATATATATATATATATATATATATATATATATATATGTGATTTTATATCTAGAAACAATTCATATTATTTGCTTATTATTCATTTATCTTTTAAGCTCGTTATTGTTAGATAATGTAATATATATTATGCTAGTGGAATGCTATAAGTTATATTAAAAATATCTAAATATGAAAATTGTTAAATAATAAGCAATATAAATAAATCCGTAGTCGATTATATTTATCAAAATTGTTAATATTGCATCATACTTTGACATTTATTGAACAATACATCCCTTGTTACCTTTGGCCAATCAGTATCCATTGTATTTTTTTATAAATATTCCAAAAGTGAAATAAAATAGTAAAAGTAATCCACAAAGTTATATAATTAAGATAAGTGTATGTAAACAAATCATCCAATAAAATTTTAGGAAGTAAAAATTCACAATTTACCTTGTACAAAAAAAAAAAATGCTCTTGATAAACGCTGCAGAATTGATGACAATTGCTCTCACACGGAAGCTCTCTTATCTGCAATCTGTAACGCTGTGTGGACATTTCAATCCATAAAGTCCCAAAAACATTGACAGTGAGACCAACACAACAACCTCTTCCAGTCCTTATGATTATGATGGGAACTACATGTTTCCCAACTACTAATGTTCTTCTCAAACCTCAAAAGCTATCTGGGAATTTGTCTTTTGTCTGTGATAACGTTCGCTGTCTTACTTTCCTCACTCCCAAACCCCACCTTCGATCCTCTTATTCAAGCTTAGGAAATAGAGTAAAGTTTACGTCTTTTTGGATGTCCAAGACAACCCATTTGAAGGTCTCACAAGATGCACTTTCTCCCACGGAACAATCACTCTCTTCCTCTCCTCAGGTAATTGGAGAACATGACTTACTAATTGTGGGTCCCGGGGTTCTTGGTCGCTTGGTTGCTCAGAAATGGCATCAGGTATTCTTTCATTTTCTTGGGCCAATTAATTATCGTAAATTGGAACTTTAGCTCATGCTAGTCTTTGTTAAGGACGAATATATGTAATGGTTGGAGTTTTTATATTCCCTGTTTATATTATGGTTTATCGACATCGTAATCAGAATTTACTTGTAGCAGAATAGTATATCGTGATGTATGATAAAATTGTTGAATTTTTTAATAATTACTTTAGAAGTCATATTTAAGGTGATTTTTATTTGGTTGACAATGTAAAAGTTTTTTCTTTGCTACTCTTGTGATTAGTAGATATTCAGTAGCTTGCTATCTGTATGTTTGTGTTATGTGTACGCAAGCAGGAAATTCCAGATTGTCAAGTTTATGGTCAGACAGCGACTACACATCATCACAACGAGTTGATACAAATGGGTATTTCCCCTTCTTTGAAATGGACAGAAGCTACTCAAAAATTTCCAAATGTCATTTATTGTGCACCACCTTCTCGCACACCGGACTATGCAGGAAATGTTAGGTGAGAAATCTTCAGGGTATGGCAACATGCTAATGAGTTTGTTGAGGACTTGATTATACATGAAGTGTTGGTCAGTTAGTTTGATTGTTTCCAGGCCTTTAGTTGGTCAACTTGTGCTAATGCTTACCTTTGTTCTGGATAATGGATTTAGCTCTTGAGGAATGTTCTTTATGCTCTGAATTTAGTCTTCTAACTCCTACAAGTTTTTTTCTTGCTGATATTTTATGTGTGGTTTTGATGCTTCCTTATTGGTTGAATATCATGGATAAGATTTAAGCACATCAATCTGTATTTAAATGCAAATATTGTTAGTATCCCATTGTACTTCATTTATATCATAGTGACATATTTTCCTGAGCATGATCATGTTACAGCTTCAAAAATATAATTCGTTTAATAAAAGCTTTTTCACTGGGAATGCCCTTAATTCTGCTTAATGGTTTTTGAAACTTGATAATCTTGCATTGCACTCCTGGAAAATCTATATTTTTGTTGTACTTCTTTTGTTTGTGTGATTTACCTCATTTTGTAAATTTATCTGTCGGTTTTGGCTCAAATTCTTATTAGAAGATTCAAAGTTTTAGTTTTAAATAGTGTTAAGATAGTGAAAGTTATTTGTAAGATATTTTTTAAATACTAATAGGAAGTGAAGGAGTTATTATCTTAATGATGATGGAGTTCGGAGTAATTGGTTGCCATGTAAATTGCTGTGGGCTGTGAATGCTTTTAGTGGGGACTTGTTTGATGCATGAAAAAGGATATGAGATTGAGAGACCTAGTAAATAATGTCATATGGAGGGGCAGTTGTTAAGCATGCTGAGTCAGACCATGTTAAATTTGTGTGTGATTTGTTTGTGGTAGTTATATGAACTTGTCAAGGTATGCGAATAAAGAACATGTTGAATTGATTGGTCAGGTCAACTTGGATTTTCTAGTTAGAGAAAGTGATAGTGCAGTAGTTGTCTTCTTGTGAACTCTTTTATTGATGTGGATGGTCAAATAATCAGGTTAGCTGCATCAAGCTGGAATGGGGAAGGTTCTTTCTTATTTACATCAAGCACTGCTCCATATGATTGTAATGATAATGGATCATGTGATGAGGTGGGTCATAGATCCAAACTGCCATATTCTTTTGTTGTTTCTCTGTTTTGATTCGATTTAATTTAAAGGAAAGATAATTACAGTCCACATGGTGATACATGCTTCTTTTTTCCAAATAATGTAATACACAAATTGTTTTAACTAGTGCAATTACAGTACTTCTATTCCTATGAATCTTGTTCACATTTGCCAACTGATACTGTCAGATTTTCCCTTTCTACGGTCTTGGATGTTTGTTGATTTATCCTGATGGAATATATTTCATTTTAGGATTCTCCAGTTCTGCCAATTGGGAGGAGCGCAAGGGTTGATGTCCTTCTAAAAGCTGAAAACGTGGTACTGGAGTTTGGTGGTTGTGTTCTAAGATTGGCAGGACTATATATATCCTTGGCTATGTTCAAATTATCAGGATTGTAGGAATTTGTTTCTAACCTCAGTAATCTTTGCCACTATGCTTTATTTGTTGCAACCTTAACCAATTTTACAAAGAAGATAGAGGTGCACACAATTATTACTTGGAAAAGGGTACTGTTGATATTCGTCCTGATCACATCCTGAATCTTATACATTATGAGGTCAGAATACCATTTTCTCGCTAATTACTTCTGTATTTACTTTCCTTATTGGTCCTGTAACTTCTGTTTAATATCATTGAACCATTGAAGTGTACTCAGTTGAGAGCTAGAGAAAAAAAGTTGGGTTGTAGTGTTAATGAGTTTCAATTAGAAAACTCACTCAACCCTAGTTTACTGATTTCCTCTCAAAATATCACAAAAGGAAACAGAATATATCCATTTGGTGGTTTAAACTATGACCTCAGCAGACTTATCCCTCTACATGAGCATTCTAATCGAGTCTACTGGAGCTTGTTGAATCTCTGTACATTTGAAAGCATGACATCAAGCATTATTTGCTGCTACTTTAATGCTTCTAGTTTTGATTCATGGACTCTCATTTTTGTTTAAGTTTTATAAGCAATAGCTGTTTGGTTTTAGGCAAATATTAAATATAAAATTCAAGGCTCAAGTAAAAACTAACATTAAAGATGAAAACATGCTTATGATTATCACATTATCTAAGAAACCTTGAGCCTATGTATTCTAAATGAGGTTGTGTTCTCTGTTTTCTTCTACATTTTGCGTTTTCAATGTATTTAACTGTGTTTTATGACGGATTAAAACTGGTGCTCATTTTTATATGTTTCCACAACAGGATGCAGCTTCGCTTGCAGTAGCAATCTTGAAGAAAAAATTCCGTGGACAGATTTTCCTGGGTTGTGATGGTCATCCTTTGTCTAGGTTAGGTGTTTTGTCTTTAAATTGTCAAATTACACTCTGAATATTTAAAGAACAATCTCACACTAATCATGGGTTTGCAGGCAAGAAATGATGGACCTGGTTAATGAAAGTGGGAAATTCAGTAAAAAGTTTGATAAATTTACTGGTGAGTTCTTTGATGGTGAAGCATATTTGGAACTGATACTATCATATTACTTCATTGTGTGCTAATTTAACCTATGCTGTTATCATGTTTACATACTGTGTTGGTATGAATTTTAAGGAAGTTGTTCTAAAAATGAACAAGCTTATTATACCTGATGATTTGTGATTATATGACTGTAAGAAATAAGCCACTTTTTATTTTGAAAGCATAATGGCTCTTTTATATTTGGGTTTGCAGGAACTGATGATCCTCTAGGAAAAAGATTAAACAACACAAAAACTCGCCAAGTGGTTGGGTGGGAGCCCAAGTACCCTAGCTTTGCTCGTTTTCTAGGGAGCAGCCTGTGACAGACTCCGAGTTTATCTATTTTCTGTTCACTCTGATTAATTTGGAAACCACCATAAATAAATAGGTGCTTAGGTAGGGAATTCTTGCTGTAGAGGGATAGTTCATGCATATCCGTCTCAACTCTGAAGTGTGCACACTTTCCTATTTCTTCATATTTGACCCCTAAAATCCTAATTGTCTTGGAACTTTGTTCTTTGATCACTTTCATATTGAAGTGATTGTCATAATCAAGTAGGATGAGCTTGTAGATGTAGAAACTTGAAGGTTAAAAGATTTGATCCTTCTATTATTAAAGATTTGATCTTTGCAACCACAAGATGCATGTTTTAATATATTAAAATAAGTTTAATATGTTCAAATATTCTTATTCTTTCTTAGTTTTCAAATAAGTTTGCAAGGAATAGTGATTTGACCAATTAAAAGCACAATTTAATCCAACAAAATCACCTGATCTTTTTCATGCTTGCAATTGTCACAAATTTAATATGTTAAAACAAACTATTAATCTATTAAAATAAATTCAAATGATTTACTTAAGTGATTAAACATATTCAAATAGCATGACTTTGCATATGATTTTATTTTAACGGATTAAAATGTGCTTTAATATGTGAACTGTACACACTTAGAAGTAAATGGAGTGTAGTTTTCTATATTAATTCAGTTCGAATACCATACCAACGTATCCTTTAAAATTCAAAATTTATAACTAAACAACTTACTCTTTCATTGGTTTACATAATATTTATTTAATGATTAAAAGATACTTGATAACAATTAAATATTTTTCAAATATATTAAAAGATATATAATAGTGTTTATTTTAATAAATTTTATTTTGATGGGGTAACTTCATGTTATTTTTCATCATTGTTAGTGTTTAAATGAACAAATTAATTGGACTAAATTTTATTTTATAGCAGTATATATTAATTTAGTATTTCACTAGTACTTTATTCATATAAACACATATTACTTTAAACAATAATTTTCACATTATTTTTAATAAAATTTTAATAATTAATGGTATAATTATTGAATATACATCATAATTTCATAAATCCATGTATTTTAAAAGAGATTATTACATCTAAAGTTTTAAACTTCCTATTTACATCAAAGCGTTTGTAGTCCAACGGTTAGGATAATTGCCTTCCAAGCAATAGACCCGGGTTCGACTCCCGGCAAACGCAATTCTTTTTAGTTTTATTCAAACACTATTCGAATTGTGCCCTAATATCACTTTGGACTTCAGATCTAAGTACAAGACAATCCAATTGCCAATTGTTATTTCTACTTGTAGGGGCCAAAATGCAGAATTTATATTTCATATTATATATGCCAAATTAAACATTCTTACAATGGAATAATATTCTTTGTAAACAAATTATACATCAGAGACAGCTCTCAAAACCAAATAAAACTCTACCCTTCTCTTCCTTCTACATTTTACAAGCTCCTTTTTTCTCCACAAAATTGATTGCAAAACACCATTTTTTTCCCAACCCATCATTTAGTCAGTGTTGCATGTTGACAGCAACGGTTGTAATTTCAAGTAAACAGCCACTGAGCAAGTAGGATGAACAACTTGGTAGAGCAGGGAATTTTCTGAATCTAAGTGCTTGGACCAAAGCTAAGAAGTTTTGTGTCATCTACCAAGGATCATAATGCACCAAGAGGGGACTCGTGTGCATGATCATCCACCAACCAGAAGCCATAGTCACGAAACCGCTTTATTTTCTTCTCAAAGCCAACAATATAGTTATTATGAATGATAACGTGCTTTCCTTTAGTTTCCTTGACCCATGTCTTGTTCTTGAAGTATAATCCGCCTGTAGGGAATGCTGCCTGTGGAAGCAGGTACAAATCAACCTGCAGTGGAAAAAGTAATCATGAAAAGAACAATATATACGATATTTATTCATTTTAGAACTAAAAACTAAAATAAACCCTCCAACTCCTTCTAGTTGGCAAATAAATCCATGATTTAAAATGGTTATATATCAGACTAGAGGTCAAGCTTTTAGAACAAAAGAAACTTTGAAGGAGAACATTAGGAGACCAAAATGACGAAGATGAGAAGTGCCAGTGTACTTGTGCTGTTAGTTTTAGCACTTCATTCATAAAAGAATTTTGGGCTCTATCTATTATTCACAATGCATCACAGCATAATCCCTCCCGCCACATTCACACAAAAGTTTCTTTTGATAGATATAGATTTTCACTTTCAAAAACAAAATATCCATTTTATTATGATCGAGAACGAAAGACGTTTTCCTATTTTCTATTTTTTCATTAGGTGGTTGACAGTGAATTGCACATCTTTTCTTTCTAATTTAAGAAAAAATCATCCATACGGACATATATAACATGGTAGGAATTTATCAGGAAGATAGTGTTGTAAAAGAATAAACAATTCCTTGGAAAAGGATCTAACTGTGAATTCATGGAGCAGAATGAAACATAAGCCCTAAAAGTCAAAGTCACTTTTAAGATATGATTTACTCTATAATGCCTGACAAACCACAGAGAACAATCAACAACCACAAAGAAATTGGATTTTTATAGTAAATTACAGTAAAATTAACTAGTGCAATTTTTATAGTAAAATTAACCTCATATTGGAAGGAGAACCGAGCCTCGTTGGGCCTAAATTATTTAAGCTTCAGATCTAGGGAATTTCAAACCATGGTCATGAATAGAAAATAGAAGTAGCACTTGGACAGACTTTCCACTTAAGTTTATAATAGCATCACTTTGCTAATTTATCAGAACTCAGAAACAAACTATAGTTATTACTGATTGTCCTTGAGCCTATGCGACTTTATTAGAAACAAAAGATCCTGAATCCTGATTGACTAATCAAACAAGTTCCTATCATATATCTGTATAATTGGTCTATATGAGCTATATATACAAGAAGGATGTAAGAAAATACAATAAACCTCTTTAGCAATCTTCATCAAAGCCCAGTTAAAAGCAGGCTGATCATTAGATTTCACCATTTTAGACCATGGTTGAAGCTGAAGTTCCTCAATCCACTTTTTCAGAACTAGCTTTGCTCCATCTGTGGGGCGGAGGAAAATCATGCAACTACAAATGTAAGGACGGCCTTTTTTTCCTGGTGGTGGTAAATCGTGAGAATGGTTCAATGGTTTGATCTGATCTCAGAAAGAAATTAAAAGATGAAGTCAATAATACAAAAACAAAATGGATTCACACTAAAATTGCAGCACGTATTCAGACAGGGAAAGTGATAAAGAATAAGAGACAATTTATTAGAATCAAGTGGAAGCACCAAACAGCAAATACCCAAATGGTTCACAATGGAATCTCCTTTGACATTATTTGATTACATTTATGATATCTTTTTTAGTCTTTGAGAGACAAGAAAACCATCAGACAAGGAGGATATTTGTATCATTTAATTTCTTGATATCCATTTTAAGTACTATCATGGATATCATGATGTTTTCTCTACAAAAATGATTCATACATTCACTAATAAATGGGTTTGATCCGAAAACAGACTACAGATAACAATGTTTATATTCTAATTATCAATCATAACGATCATTATCACTCTATCTGTACGCTATTCATAGGGCAATGACGATGAAGTGAAGGACGGTATAGCATGATCAAACCAAGTCTAAGCAAGTCTTGTATTAAAATTAAAAAACTTTGGCATTATATGGAATTATTAACCATGCATGAATAATAAGAAAAACCAATTTGGTTTTTGAAGTGTATTCTTGATGAAATATCTAGTAATAATAACAATCTTAATCTTCACTTCAAAAACCATGTATCAATCCTTATGTCTGTCAATCTTGGATCAAACTTCAGTTATTGCATTAATGCAATATCTGACAATCTTATAAAAGATAAGCCATGCATCATATCTCATCAAATTAAACATAGTGAACCTATAAAAACCCAGCACCAAATTTTCACTAAATGATTTCCAATATGAATTATATACATTGCTTGCTTTAACCTAAATAACGAGTTCCCAATATTGATGTAACTCTGTTATTACAATAAAATAATTAAAATCAAGGACAGAAGGAAATGAACTTATAAGAGAACACTCACAGGAGTCATATCATCAGTAAAGTACACATCATGGTTCCCTACAAGATAAGGAAATGGATCAGCCAGCCAAACCATATCAACATCATTGTACATCACACTATATCCAAGCTCCACAATCTTCAGCAGATGGCTTGGCCTCCTGGCTGTAAAGTTGAAGAAACCCTAGACAGCGAAAAAAACAATCACATATCTGAAAACTCAGCACCACACAAAAATAATAAATAAAATCAAGTTGTTATCATTGGTCAAGCACATTGCCTAGAAGTTGTGTTGGAAGAACTTATTTACAACTTATGTCAGAAAAGCCTATAAAAGTAAATGATACATTTTAATAAACTATTTTCAGGCAGTGTCAACAACCTCTTCAAGATTAACTTATGAAAACAACTTGAAACTTATATGAAACTAGTTTAGCCCTATTACACCCTGTTTAAATAAACTTCTTAACAAGTACTTAGAGAAAAAGAAAATAGGAAGACAAGATGAATTGGCTTCTCCCATAAGTTTAAATTAACTTATGTATAAATTACTATATAGAAGCTCTTTCACTTAGATGGAAGGGTCTAAAACCTTAAGTAACACATGTAATTATTCTATTCAGAGTATAACTCTTAACATTTCCTATTCTTATTACTGCATAAAGGAATCTAGTTAAATGCAAAAAAAAAAAAGAACCTGAGAGCCAAACTTATGGGCTGCTTCAGCATCAAGCACGGGAGGGATGAGAACAGCGTGGCCAGGCCAAAGATCATTGACCCGGTGGAGCGAGGCGTAGTCCTCGGCAATGACAAGGACCATGTCCTGGCGATTCTGCATGGTTATACTAATCAACCAGTTGTTGAGGAAGGGCAAGTAGGGTTGGCTCACAATGCAGACGATGACGGAGCCATTTCTGGCGACGAAGGAGAGAGCTTGTTCCAGTGTGTAGTGACCCCATTTGGAAGCTGAGGGTGAAGTTGAAGTAAAGGACAAAGCTTGGGGCACGCCGAGCCAGGGGCAGAAGACGCCCACTATGACGAGGAGAGAGAGAAGGGCAAGGAGGGTGGTGGGGCCCAGAATGGAGGAGAAGGGTCTCTTGGAATTGGCTGAAGATGGAGCTGAAACAGGGAATGCGTTGGAGAAGGGGTTCTGGAGACTTCTCTGGTGCAGGAAAGAGGACATTGCCGATTGATGCACAAACACAAAGATTGGGAATTTCTCAAAAACCAGAACGATCGATTTTTGCTTCCCTCAGATCGGATCAGATCCCTGCTGGGTGGAGTGCTTTTCTTTCTTCTTTCTATTGCGTCGGTTCGTTCCGAATATTCACTCACAAACCTCACTTCATCATCTCTAATCCTATTTTTCTCTGTCATTACGTTTTTTATTTCTATCACAGCATTGATATAATTTGAGATATCAGACACTAAAATATGATACAAAAATATGCATGATTATGTTGATTTTCAGTTTCAAAATTGCAAAGAGATAACAAAAACTTTTTTTTTAAAAGAAGAGAAATACAAATAACATATTATTATTATACTTTTATAAGTACTAATAACAAAATAAATGTGAGGTAAAATAAGATTTTTAAGGTAATTTAGTAATTAAAATTTAAAAATGTTAAAGTGTTATCTCTTTCTTTAAATCTTTACAATATAAGAGGAGACCTAGAAATGGTGTTATTCTCTAAATACTAAACTAGTCCATATATTTAAGTGTTACAATTCCAAAATGTTTTGAACATGAATAGAATAAAAGCTTTAATATTGTCTTACGTTTTTGGAGGAAAATTCGCAAGTGGTTTAAAATAAAATAAAATAAAAACATTAGATGTATATATATCAAGGATATCATAGTTGTTACACTTTAGTGGTTTCCATGCATGTACCGTTTCAGAGGATGGAAGTGAACTTATGTAGGTTGATGGTGTTGTTTTCTCTCTATCAACACTAGATTTTGCTCCGATAATTAACTGAAATTAAAATTAAAAATTTTTAAAATGTATAAAAATAATATTATCATTAAAAAATAATAAAAAAATAAAAAATAGTTATTATCTCATTTGATAAAATTAAAAAAAAGATATATATCTTAATTTTTTCAATAAATAAGATGTAAAATGAAGAAATATTATATTCTTTATTATAAATATGTTTAGTTATCTTTTTCCATTTTTTCTACCAATTCTTAATTTATACATATATATATATATATATATATATATATATATATATATATATATATATTTATTTATATATATGCTCACATTAATAGTATGTTAAGTATAAAGATTACATAAACTCTTATAAAATAAAAGTCTTAATCTCTAAAAATTTATTGTTTAATATTAGAGTTTTGATTGTATTAAACAAACAATTTTGATTGTTCATATAATATACATGGTTTCTAATAGGTAAAATTAAAGACAAAAATTGATCATAACAAAAGACCAAATATTGTGATAGAGGAATAAGTTATGATATGAAATCCAAGAAACAAGAAAAAAAACGAGTCCATGTTAGATGTATACCTCAGATGAATTGACAAGTCCTCAAGAAACTTCACATTAGTGTTACAAACTAAATGAGTCCTCCACAAGTCTAAAATAACCCGACAAGTTCTTACAACCATGTTAGCAATAGACGTTGTTTATTTGACTTTATCGTGTTAATCTCTTATGGCATGAGATGTAAGCATCACAAGAGAAAAACATAAATATGAAACATGATGTAAGGCAGATAGAAGAAACATATATAGAGATGCTACAAAATAAAAGAAATATATTTCAGTTAGTTTTGTTATCTGCTATCACCCTTCAAATTGCTTTTTGTTTTTGGTATTGTCAACTAACGAATGTGGGGACAAGATATTATAAGAACAAGCTTGCGTAGTTGTGTGCATGTGCATGAGCAGTATTTCAATATGTTTCATGTTGATGTATTTAGTTAGAAGCAGAACAGAAAAGAAGCCTCCTTTGAGTCCAAGCAAGCAAAACCAAAATAACATTCTCACCTATCGCTCCCTTACGTCTCTTAGACTCAAACCAACCACTCTCCACTCACAGTTTGGTACATACACACACTACACTTCCATACTAATATTATTATTCATATCAACTCCCTCACCGTTTCGTATAAAACCCACTTCTCTAATACATTCACCATGGCATTGAACTCCATGGCTGCTTCTCATTCCCATTTCCCATGTGGCTCAGGCGAGGTATTGAACTCCTTCCTTTGCTACAAATAACTTGTTATGTTACTATGTTTGTTCCTTGTTGGTTTCAATTTCTCATGATGTTTACTATATTTTGTTATGATATCACAGCATCCACCTCCTACTCGTCAATCTGCATCAAAAGTGTGTCCAGTTTGTAGCGATCAGATTGGACGTGGGGAAGATGGGAAGCTGTTTGTGGCTTGTCATGTGTGTAGTTTTCCCGTTTGTCAACCCTGCTATGAGTATGAGAGGAGTGAAGGGAACCATTGCTGCCCTCAGTGCAACACCCGCTATAAACGCCACAAAGGTTATATCTTAGCTTGTGATCGTTGGTTTTTTTACGTTTACTTTATTGTCGTTGTTGTTATTGTAAGAACTTCACTTTGTTTTTGGAAAAAACTAAGGTAGGCTAACTGATACAAAGATAATATGGCATTGGCTTCCCTGCAGGTTGTCCTCGAGTAGTTGGTGATGATGAGGAGCATTCTGATGCAGATGATTTTCATGATAATCCAGATGAGAAACATGATGCTAATCATTTGGTAAATTTTTAATATGATGGAAAAATCCTACTTCTTGCATGATCTTTCAAATGTCTCACATGATTTTAATTACAGAATAGAAAATCATGTTGAATTTATAATACACACACAAAACTAGCACAGTGATGCATTAGCACAACCAGTTTATTGAAAAGTAATAATACATACACAAAAATGTTAACTTTAATCTAATGATTGTGATTAAATGTTCTTGTTTTCAAAAAACTAGAACTCCCACCTTATATGCTATCCGTATAATAATGCTAATATTGTGCTCTTAACTTTAATCAAACTTCCGATGATACATGCAATGCAGACATTGTTCCTTCCCTGTTCATGATTTTCACAAATTAGGATTTATTAAAATGAATGAGTGTTGTTGTGGCTACTCTAATTGAATAGAAGTAACCATAGAGTCTGTGTGGTTGTTTGTGATTTCTATAGGAAAATAAAGACTACAAGGAACAGCAGTGGCATCCGATAGGTCAAGCTTTCTCTTCAGCCGGAAGTGGTAAGTCAAAATTGTCATGATCAATGGCTAATTATGTTCCATGTAGTTGATTTTTCTTTCTTGGATATTATCTTTAATTTATGAATGATTGTCTGAGTTGATCTACTGTTCTAGTGGCTGGTAAGGAATTTGAAGGGGAGAAGGAATTCTTCAGTAATGGAGAATGGGAAGAAAGATTAGAGCAGTGGAAAGCCAGGCAAGAAAAGAGAGGTCTTCTAAACAAAGAGGAAGGCAAAGATGGGCAAGGAGAAGATGACTACCTTTTGGCTGAAGCTAGGCAACCGTTGTGGCGTAAGGTCCCAATATCTTCAAGTCTAATCAACCCATATCGCATAGTCATAATCATGAGGCTCTTTATCCTTGTTTTCTTCCTCCGTTTCCGTGTTAACTCCAGCATATGATGCATATCCACTGTGGCTTGCCTCTGTGATATGTGAAGTATGGTTTGCACTGTCATGGATACTTGATCAGTTCCCCAAATGGTTCCCCATCACTCGTGAAACTTACTTGGATCGCTTGTCCATGAGGTTTGAGCGTGAAGGGGAGCCAAACCTTCTAGCCCCAGTTGATGTCTATGTCAGTACTGTGGACCCTTTGAAAGAGCCTCCCATTATAACAGCAAACACTGTTCTTTCAATCCTGGCTGTTGATTACCCGGTTGAGAAGGTGTGCTGCTATGTATCTGATGATGGTGCCTCTATGCTCCTTTTTGATGCACTTTCAGAAACTTCTGAGTTTGCACGAAGATGGGTTCCTTTTTGCAAGAAGTATAGCATAGAACCAAGGGCACCTGAGTTCTACTTTTCTCAGAAGATTGATTACTTGAAAGATAAGGTTCATCCTACCTTTGTGAAGGAACGAAGGGCCATGAAGGTAGGCCATAAATATAGGACAAAAATGTTTGTGTGTGGTTTTTTGAGAAATTATTACATGATTGGACTATTATGATCGTGGATAATCTCACGGAATCTTATTAACTCTCTTTTATGAAGTTAGTTATACTTCAGGTAGAGATTAATTAAACTATAGACATATATCATTTTTTGCTTCATCTATAACTGTTGTCTCTTTTTTTTTCTCCACTGCAGAGAGAATATGAAGAATTTAAAGTAAAAATTAATTCCTTAGTGGCCAAGGCTCAGAAGAAGCCAGAGGAGGGGTGGGTGATGCAGGATGGTACCCCTTGGCCTGGGAACAATACTCGTGATCATCCAGGAATGATTCAGGTTTGACTATGATTCACATCCTCTAGTTAGTTCTTGTTTTGAGCATTCTTCATTTTCTTATCATGAAGGAACAAACAAAACATAATGTAGTAACACTTGAATATCTATAATTTTTGGCCCTCTTCGTTAATTCTTAGAGACAACGGAGAAAAGGAAAAAATATAACGCTTGTGATTTACAAATTTTCCTGCCTTAGAGTGTAACATGAAAGTTAATGATTGGATTAGCTGGTTCTCTAGTGATGTGGTTCATGAACTTACCTTTGCAGGTATATTTAGGAAGTGGTGGTGCACTGGACGTAGAAGGCAAGGAACTGCCACGGCTAGTGTATATTTCACGTGAAAAGCGTCCTGGCTATAACCACCACAAGAAAGCTGGTGCTATGAATGCTTTGGTAGGTCCAAAATCTAGAGGTTGTGTTGGTAATTTCAAGTATAACAAGAAAAGTAGAAATTATATCTGTAATACAATTCTTTCTTTGTTGTCTATACTTTAAAGGTTCGAGTTTCAGCTGTGCTTTCAAATGCACCTTTCATGCTGAATCTGGATTGTGACCATTACATAAACAATAGCAAGGCTATAAGAGAGGCCATGTGCTTTTTAATGGACCCCCAGATAGGAAAGAAGCTCTGTTATGTCCAATTTCCACAAAGATTCGATGGTATTGATCGGCATGATAGATATGCTAATCGCAATATTGTATTCTTTGATGTAAGTGGCGTTCATCTAAACTATGTAACTTAATATCTGCAAACAGCATTAGAATGACCTGTAATGTGTGTTTTCCGTGGTAGATAAATATGAAAGCGCTTGACGGGATTCAGGGTCCAGTTTATGTTGGTACTGGATGTGTGTTCAATAGGCAGGCACTATATGGATATGATCCACCAGTATCTGAGAAAAGGCCAAAGATGACTTGTGACTGCTGGCCTGCATGGTGTTGTTGTTTTTGTGGTGGTTCAAGGAAATCCAAGTCAAAGAAGAAATCAGGAGGAGGAGGGGGTCTCTTTAGTAGATTATACACCAAGAAGAAGAAAATGATGGGGAAGAACTATGTTAGGAAAGGGCCTGCGTCCTTGTTTGATCTTGAAGAGATTGAAGAAGGGCTTGAAGGCTATGATGAGCTAGAGAAATCATCCCTCATGTCCCAAAAGAAATTTGAGAAGCAATTTGGGCAGTCACCAGTTTTCATTGCGTCCACTTTGATGGAAAATGGTGGACTTCCTGAAGGCACCAATAGTCAATCACTAATTAAGGAAGCTATTCATGTTATAAGTTGTGGCTATGAAGAGAAGACTGAATGGGGAAAAGAGGTAATCATCTCATTAATTGCAATGAGACTGAACTTCTAAGATGAAGGAACTTTTGGTTTGCTTGGTGCTTCATTTGATTCAGATTAAGCATAGAGTTCTACTAAATTTTATGAAGTCCTCTTAACAAATTTGTTTGCATGCAGATTGGATGGATATATGGCTCAGTGACAGAAGATATTTTAACAGGGTTTAAGATGCATTGTAGAGGATGGAAATCAGTATACTGTATGCCAAAAAGAGCCGCTTTCAAAGGATCTGCCCCAATAAATCTATCAGATAGGTTACACCAAGTTCTGAGATGGGCCCTTGGTTCTGTTGAAATTTTTCTTAGTCGCCATTGTCCATTGTGGTATGGCTATGGAGGAAAACTGAAATGGCTGGAGAGGTTGGCTTATACCAATACCATTGTTTATCCGTTCACTTCCATCCCTCTACTTGCATACTGCACAATTCCAGCAGTTTGTCTTCTTACTGGAAAATTCATCATCCCAACTGTAAGCACACAATTATTACTTCCTTTTTTATCATTTTACCAGGATAACTAGTTTTCTTTGCTTTGTTGTGATCACTTTCATCCCTAGTGCTTGAGCAATCATCACATCGCTCTGGGTTATTATGTTGTGGTCATGATCAATCTTAACACGGCATACAATAGAGATTTTAAATTCACGAAAAACTTGTTTTTTTTCTTTCACTATTATCAAAAAGTGGACTTTAAGTCTAACTCAACCTTACAAACTTACAAACTATTGAAAGGTTTCGTTTCTAGTCGACGTAGGATCTCCAACACACTTTCTTCACACAAAGAATCCTTAACTCAAACGTGAAACTTATACGTAATGATGATCCGATAGCGATCCGATAACGGATGGCCCGATAGACCCAACAATCTTGTTAGGATAGACTCTAATATTATATAAAAAGTAGATTTTAAACCTAACTCAACCTTACAAAACCGGTTTGTAAAGTCAGATTTATTAAAGACTTTATCTCTAATCGATGCATCTTCGACATTGATCGTCTTGAATAATGCAATAATTTCCATTTTTATTATTTTCATGCCTTGCTGACAAGGTCTACTCGATGCAGTTGACCAACCTTGCTAGTGTATGGTTCATGGCTTTGTTCATCTCCATCATTTTAACTGGTGTGCTTGAGCTGAGGTGGAGTGGTGTTAGCCTTGAAGACTGGTGGCGCAATGAACAATTTTGGGTGATTGGAGGTGTATCTGCTCACCTTTTTGCTGTGTTCCAAGGCCTTCTTAAGGTTCTTGGAGGAGTGGACACCAATTTTACTGTCACAGCCAAAGCAGCAGATGATACTGAATTTGGAGAGCTGTACCTGTTCAAGTGGACAACACTTCTCATCCCACCAACCACTCTTATAATCTTGAATATGGTGGGAGTTGTGGCTGGAGTCTCTGATGCCATTAACAATGGCTATAATTCATGGGGTCCTTTGTTTGGGAAGCTATTCTTTGCCTTCTGGGTTATTGTCCACCTATATCCTTTCCTCAAAGGTCTCATGGGAAGGCAAAACAGGACTCCTACTATTGTCATCCTTTGGTCAATTCTTCTAGCATCAATTTTCTCTTTGATTTGGGTTAGGATTGATCCTTTCTTGCCAAAACAAACTGGTCCAGTCCTCAAACAATGTGGAGTAGAATGCTAAGGCAGTGGAGTTGCACTTGCACATGTGTGTGCAATGAATATTTTTAAGGGTAGCACATGATATTCACCATGCTCATGTTTAGTGTGTAGATTAAGCTCCAATGTTGTTGTAACAACATATCATTGCTCACAAAAATTGAGCTTGGTGCCTTCCAAAATTTTCAATCACAGTATTTAAAATTCTTTACATCCTTGCAATAAAGTCATGTGAATGTTCTTCTTAATGTGCAACACAAATAATAGAAGCTATTTAATCAAGGGTCATCTGTGTATTATTATTTGATAGCAAGCTGTCAAGAATCCAACAACCTGGATGTCAGCTTTGTCTAATTTTACAACCACTTCTCTGCTTATTTTAGTCTCAAAAACCAGAAAGGTTCTGTTGTTTAATCATAAACCAAATGGGAAAGTTGACTCAGCTTTCCATTCACATCTCATGCCTACATTGTGCATTAACTTACCAAGAACACATTGCATGGAATCTTGCTTTTAACACAAGTTCATTTTAACTTTAATTTCAGGATGATCTAAAACTTCTGAAAAAATAAAAATGAAAACAAGAGATAAAGTTTAATTAACATAACTAATGAATAGCTGGAAGTTCCATATAAGTGGCATTGCACTTGTAGATAAAAGCACCCAACTTTCTTACCAAAATCATATTGCTCATTTCTTCATTTAAAAACTGCACCCTCTTTTCCAAACTTTTAATAAGATTCTCTTAAATAATTCTCTTAAAAAGTTATCTATATGATTCTCATTATAACTGGAAATTAACTTTTATTTCTTGCTGCTCGTTTTGAAACTTTAGAATAAATGAAGTTTTGAGACATATTTGACAAAATTATTACTACTAATAATAGTATCCGGTAGAGTAGTCTTTAAAAATTTTCCTTATATTATAATTTCAAAAGAACTTATAAAAATTATTTTCATTGCTGAAATATTTTCGTAACTAAAAGCCACTCAAAAATATAAAGCTCACATGCTTAAAAAACTACACTTATCTCAAAACAACATTGCCCATGAAAAACCTTAGTAGTATCAAGAATTTGAACTAGAAACCATTGAAAAAAATTGACTTTGTCTTGAATATAAAGAGAATGGAAACTTACCACTATTTTTATTGTTAAAAATAATAATAAAAAAAAAGTGGGAGAGTTGGTGCATGTTTCGGGACTGTTTCTTCCTGCACCTCTAAGATTTCTTCGGATACTCCAAATTTTTAAAATTTTCCTCAAAGATCATTATCCCCTTTATTATTTAAAAGTAAATAAATATTTTTTTAAAATATGTAAATCTGGAAGTCAATTCCGAATCTAAAAATAACTTTGGAATTGGATATTCTGAAATGGGATATATCATTAAAAACACTTTCGGAATAGGTAAATCGGTAAATCTGAAAGCTATTTTTAGATCTACTTATTTCGAAAGTATTTTTTCGTAAAAAATAAATTCCAGAATAAATAATTTTGAAAGTTAATTCTAATTCATAAATAGCTTCTGAAATTGCCTATTCCAGAACTAAATATATAAAAATATAATTTATATTAATTTTTTTATTATATATAATTGTTCATTTTAAAATTTACTATTCCAATATATCAAAATAATTATATCATTATATATTTAAGAATTTCAAAATAGACAATAATATAATGAGACAATGATATAATTCCAGAATAAACAATGATATAATTTCAGAATAGATAATCATATAATTATTTTGATTTAATTTCAGAATAGATAATCATATCATTATTTTAATATAATTCCAAAATAGACAATGATATAATTTTAGAATAATCAATGATATAATTATTTTGACACCTTCACTTCTAAAATAATAAACAATTTCAAAATAAACAATGATATAATGGGATAATTAATTATATAATAATTTTTTTAATATCTTCAATTTTGAAATAGGTAATTCTAAAAACTATTTTTAGATCTAAAATTAACTTCCAGAATTATCTATTCCAAAATTTATTTTTTACAAAAATAATATCTTGATAATTCTGAATTCGGGAATAGTTTTCATATTTATCTATTCTGAAAATATTTTTAATGATATTTCCTTTTCTAGAATAGGTAATTTTGGAAATTATTTTTAAATCTGGAATTGAATATTCCAAAAGTTTTTTTATTTATTTTTAAATAATAAAAAACACAATGGTCTTTTTAAATGGACCGTTTGAAAAAAATTTAAAAATTTGGAAGTATCCCAATAAACCTTGAAAATATAGGAAGGTAGTCTGCAAGACCAAGATAAATATGTTTTACTCGGTCAAAGATAAAAAACAATATTTACTGTAAAAAGATTGAGATTTTGTAATTAAAAATAAAGTTTGATTATGTGGATAATTGAACGACAGACAAGATTGCAGTACATTCAGTTTGCTGAAACTGACGTGGGGTTTCAAGCATAATTATCCTAAAAATTTTCATTTATTTTTAATTGGAAATAAGGTGAAAAAATAAAGTAATTAAATAAAAATCACCAATCATCTATTGAAAAGTATTATTAAAAAAAAGTTCAAAACGTGTAGAAACCACACTAAACTTATTCAGAAATAAAACAATTCCTACTAACTAAATAAAGAAAGTTAAAACTTATTATAAAAAGAAAGTCCAACTATTATAAAGAAAGTTAATAAATATTAAGTTAAAGAGTACAACTATTATAAAGAAACTTAATATTATTAAATATTAAGTTAATGAAATACGATATTTTTATGATAAAAATTGTGCCTTAATGTGTTGTCAGTTCTTGACCATGTTATAACAGTTTCATTATTTTCCTCATTAGTAACTAACTTTTGACTTTTCAATTTTACTAAAAATATGAGATTGTAACCAATAAAAACACGTTTCAAACAAATTTCAAATTTGCTGAAAAAAAAAAGTCAAATTTTCAAAATTGCTGAAAAAAAGGAAAATTTTCAAAATTGCTGAAAAAAAACAAACTTTCAAAAAAAAATTTAATAAGAAAATATATCCAATTGGCGTTTCGCAATTAATTGAGGATATTTTTTAGGTTTAATTATATAAATTTGTTCTTTCTGTTATTAAAATTCGCAATTTAGTTGTTAAAACTTGTTTTTAAAATTTAGTCACTTCACTTTTTTATTTATTAACATATCAACCATCTCGGGCCCTAAGTCTTCATTCTCATTTTCTCGTCCAAACATAAATAACCAATAAGCAATATAAACATCTTAGTATAATAAGTATCTCACGTTAATAACAACTACTTTCGCTCTCGCTTTTGGTGCCTTCTTTTAAGGCATGCATCAGAGATATTTATAGGACTCAACTGAACCCACCAATTCAATGACCCAAAACATCTCATTATAAATACTCAAACTTATAACAGAGAAAATGTTCACTGTGCCCACCAACTAGTCTCTCACTTCTCTACTACATTACCAGAACAAACTCAATTCCTTTTGCTTATTTCAACACTGTGTTTCTGTGTTTCAAGATCAATGAGATTCTTAGCGGTGTGTTTTGTCTTCTTATTCCTGGTGCTACAAGTACAAGACACCACATGTTTCACTTTCAGCAGGGAGAAAAAGCTGTCAGAATTCAGGACCAAACTTAATCGAAAGATTCAAAATTTAGCTACAGCTCCTTCACCATCACCACTTGCTTCACCAGAATCAAAGAGGGTAACTGAGACACATTGCATTGCAGAAAAAAAATGTTTTTTTTTTTTCGTGTTTCAACTTTTTATTTGAAGAACTTATAATGATATTGTTTGGTTGTTTGTGGCAGAAAGGGAGAGTGTTGTACGTGAGTGAGTATGGTGCGGATCCAAGTGGGAATGAAGAGAGTGGTGATGCCATTTTGAGAGCAGTGGAGGATGCTTTTGGTTTGCAGAAGGATTATGAGATGGTTGCAGGGGTGAATGACCTTGGAGGGGTTGTCATTGATTTGGAAGGTGGAAACTACAAAATCAGCAAACCCATTACATTCCCTTCTGGTACTGGCAATGTTGTGGTTAGTATCTATCTATCTATGCCTCAAATCTATGTTGTGTGTAGTTCAGGTAGTTTGTTTCTTTGCATGTTTGATTGGAATGATAGTGTTTTTTTTTTTTCATGGAAGATTGTTACTTTTCATATAGCATTTGGTGTAATAGTTTAAATACATACATTAGTATTTTATTTTCATTACATATTTTAATTAATTTTAAAAATCATTTTTTTATTATTTTCATAATTATCTTAATTAGTCTCTTAAATGTGATGCTTACGTTAAATTTCAAAAAAATAAAAATGTTCTTTGACAAATATGATTAATTAATAATTTAATGATCTGATTATTATATGTGGCTATATAATTGCAAAAAAGCACATGCTTCAACTGGATCGCTATCATAAATTATCTGTTTCTGCTTCCTACCAACAACTAACAATTTTTTGAAAGATGTTTATGTACTACTTTAATATTATAATAGTAAATTGGACCATTTTTCCCATGGTTCCTTTTAAAGCTTTCATTACTAAAACAGCTTTTATATTGCTAAACGATTACTTATCATATTTTAAGTAGATCACGCATGACACTCCCAATATATATATAAGATTTTTCCTGAGAAAGAAATTCATCAAATCTGCAAAAGATTAGCCCACAGCTGTAGTATAAGAAGTCAGAGAATCAGTGACCAATCTTAAGAAAAGCCTTTGATTTACTACCATTCTTCACCACAGTCAAAGTAATCAATATCTCTATGACTAAGCAACAACTTTCTAATTTTGTGCTGAGATGGAACCTACAAGTAGCAATAGTCATTTCCATGATGAATCTTGCACTTCTCTTTTTGTGAACAACAACCAATTTAGTGTAATTTTGGCACAACCTTTTTTTAAAAAAACAATTTTCTCATAATGATGTTTGCTTTCTTAAAAAGTATTACCAAGTTATGATTTCTTTTCCTAAAACAATTTCTACAGAAAGTTTTATATTAACATCGGATATACTTATGATAAGTTTATTGATTTTCATAATAATTATTAATTGGTTAGGAGTGTAAAGTTTTGGGTTGAGAAAAAAGACTTTTGCTGTTGTGCACTTCAGAAGATGTTTTTATATCTTAAAGCTTTGCTTTTGAAATTCACAAAAAGTATTACTGATTAGGTAAGAGAAGGAACGTTGAGAGCATCTGATAAATTTCCTAGTGATCGACATCTAGTTGAGTTATGGTCATCAAAGTCTGATAAACAAGGCAATGGTGGAATTTACTATGAAGACATAACTTTCGAGGACGTTCTCTTTGATTCAAGCTTTGGAGGAGGAGGGATATTGATTGTTGATTCGGCTAGAATCCGCATCAACAACTGCTTCTTCCTTCACTTCACCACAGAAGGAATTCTGGTCCACCAAGGACACGAGATCTTCATCACAAGTTGCTTTCTTGGGCAACACTCAACCGTTGGCGGAGACAAACACGAGAGGAACTTCACAGGGGTGGCCATTGATCTTGCCAGTAATGATAATGCAATCACAGATGTCGTAGTTTTCTCAGCTGCCATTGGTGTTGTTCTAAGGGGTCAAGCTAACATTCTAACTGGGGTGCATTGTTATAACAAGGCAACAGGTTTTGGTGGCATAGGGATATTAGTGAAATTGCCAGGTAATTCTCTAACTAGAATTGACAACTGTTATCTGGATTACACTGGAATAGTGATGGAAGATCCTGTTCAAGTTCATGTCACAAATGGGTTGTTTCTAGGGGATGCTAATATTGTATTGAAGTCTATAAAAGGTCAGATTTCGGGCCTAAATATAGTGAATAACATGTTCAATGGTGACCCCAAAAGCAAGGTTCCTATTGTAAGTCTGGATGGGGAATTCAGTAGCATTGATCAAGTGGTGGTTGATGGCAACAATGTCAATGGCATGGGCTTGAGATCAACAATTGGGAAGTTAACTGCCAGTGGAAATGGCACAAAGTGGGTGGCTGATTTTTCATCGGTTTTGGTGTTTCCTAATAGAATTAGTCATTTTCACTATTCATTTTATGCTCAAGATGAACCTAAATTTGTAGCATTTTCAGTGACCAATGTGTCAAATAACGTTGTTGTTGTGGAGAGTGAGAAAGAAGCCAAGGGATCCGTCTCCTTCATAGTTGAACAATAAGAAAGTAGACAGAGGGATTGCATTGCATTCAATTATGTTTTGGAAAATAATACTAGTAATTTTAGTGTTTTGCCAATAAATTTTCTGTACTTATGTAGTTTACTGCAACTGATATAGAATTTCCTGTAAGGTTACATAGTATTAACTTGAAGTAAAATCTTGGCTTGCTTTCACTGAAAGGTTATACAAAGTAAAACCATAAACAGAGAAGTATTGCATATTACAAGGTTAAGAAAGCATAGGGATATGGATCTAATTTTGTCATATTATGGAGGGATGAAATATTGAAACTGTTGTGAAGTCTTGTGGCTTATATATGGGAGTTTCAATCATACAGTCAATTTTCTATTCGATTCCATTACTTCTGTTGGCGTCTGAAGTAATGCTAAATGTAGCACAACAAAGGCTAATCTGGCTGCTTTTGCTCCTCCCATCAGGCATTTCACTGAGACAACTTAACCATCTATTACTACTTCAGTGAGGTAACAGAATAAATGGCACGTAGTAATAATGATGGAAGGAAAAATATTACAAATTACAATCGAAAAGCGCAACTTAATGCCTACTATTAGGCAAGTCTCCACTCCATCATGGCTAACTTCGATCAAAAACCTGAAGTCATAAGTGCAATCGAATGTAATCCACCTCTGATAATGGACTGACGTGGATGCCATTCATATGTTGACAATTTAGCTCTACTTTTAGCAGAGCGTGGATTTTTTTTTATGTTTTTTTCTTCGAAAAAAATTGAGCTTTGCGGTTAAATGATTGTATCATGTCATCAATGAGTGGCGGAAAAGCCATCCTAGTTTAGTTTCAGGAATTTCCCTGTACAAAATATGGTCATTTGCTTTTTAAACAGAACCAAACTACACAAAAAGTTTGCAGCTAGACCATTTTCTTAACAGGGCAAATCTTGTAACGAGCAAAACTATGCGATTGATGGGGAGATTTATGGAAAATTTAGCTCACACAATATACTTTGGAACTCTAGGATTCTAACTGATACTACATTACACTATCGGATGAGTGTGAATTCAAGTTATAAAGATTGCAAAAAAAAAAAAAAAAAAATACAACAAAAGACATATGAACTATTTTAATTACAATAAAATAGTTCAGAAATGACTCTTATTCTTCCCAACAAATTTGTTTAAGTTACAAACATTGTAAAGAAAAAACATAAAAGGTTGGGATGTGAATCGATCTTAACTCACAAAATTACACAGTGGACTAATCAAATAAACAAAAAATGGCTACAGGAGTGTAGAGTGTTTCCTTTTTGCTACAAAACACACTAAAGAACTTTTATTTTACTAAAAAACATAGACAAGAAAGAGGACAAAGTGAACAACAATGAAAACATTACTCCAAAGCAAGCCTTGCAAAGAGCTCCTGGGCGCTCCTGAACCAGAACCACTAGATCCTCCTGAGGGACTCGGTGCCACTATTTGAACACAATCAGAAACAACCAAGCATGTCATTAGCCATGTGTCAGTAATGTCACATTTACATAGATATATGTGTGTCTATGCATGCATGCATATATCAAGCACTTTTCTCTCTGGATTTTGATACAAACAAGAAACTCAAGCCCTTATTAGCACTAACCTGCACAAGTGTTCTGCGTTACAAGTTCTGCTGAGATATTGCGGGGTGTATAACCAGTATAGGCACAGATTGTGCGATTGCAGGAATCTATATGGGAAGTGATGTTGCCAATGAAGACGTTGCTTGAGCATTGCGCAGAAGGACAAACAGACCAGTTGGTAGGTTTGTGTTCGGATCGCTCGCATTGTAATCTAAATACAAATTCAACATAACAAATGACATCACACGTACATAATAATACCAACAAGGAACACATCGAATAATAGTATTGACATAATATGTGAACAACAAATGGGGCACTCACATGTAGTTGTTGCTGGAGTCACACGTGCATTTGACGCATTCATTGGCAGTATATGCGTAAGTGGAATTTGCAACAAGCAATGGATAATCCAATGAATCATTTTTCACACTCGAAGAACAAGCTGCCACAACCAACAAATTCAATCACCCCAACATATAAATTCCTCCTTATCTATCATCATCCTTTACTAATTGTTTGTTTTATATGGTAAATATTATTTTTTTTTTATACTTTTTAAGATTACAAGTCAGAACTGATTTTACCATGGAGGATATTTTACACGAATTAAAACATGTAACTCTTCTGAAGGAGAACAAAGAATTTATCTTTATTCGATGGAAATAAATGGTGGATATATGTATAAAAAACTGATCAATCAAAACAATACGTCTCTTTCTGTATAACTGTTTGAAAATTATTCAACAAATCAATTATTCAAAAAAAGAACAAAAAGGAGTATTTTCAATAGATTAACATCATGGACTTCTATTGACTTTATTAATCAGGGACTAGGTACACGACAGCACATAAATAATGGACGACCAGGAGGTAGCGTAGACATGTTTTCTTTGTGTAAAATAGAAATCTCGTGTAACGAGACTTGAATTTGAAACTCTGTATGAATGAATTATGCAACTTAATTATACTTACATATATTATACGATTAGATTAATCCTAATGGATTAACATTATCCAGACCCACCCGAAAGAAAAAGAATTTCACCTTTCGTATATCTAAGTTACATAATAATTCATTTGTTTTAATCAGTTTCAATCGAAACCTAGGAAGTGGATCATTGTATAATAATTTTCTAGCGGAAAGTTGTTTGTATAAAAATGTTTGAAAAAGTACAAATATAAGAAAAAAATAGTTAAATATTTAGCTCTTATATAAACTAAAATAAATTTATAAATTTATAGCTTTAATTTTAGAAAATGAAATGAGAAGTAGTTTTACAAAAATTAAGTTTACGACATAGTTTTAAGAGTATAAAAGGTAATAAACTCATTTATGTTTTTAGTTCAAAAAGTTTGGGGGATGTGCTATTGATTTCTTAAGTTTTTGGAAAAAAATCGAGTAATAACTTAAATTTGACAAAAAAAAAAAAAATCTAATTTTTTAGTCCTTAGTCCATCTTTCTACAGATTCTAGAATAAATTGATACTTTATTTCGTTCTCATTGAATATTATAAATATGTGTTTTTCAGAAATGATTAAATTTGATATTAATTTCACATAAAATTATATTCTCGAAAAATACTTCCAGTTCCTACACAACAAATTCAAGAGACTAATATGGCACAGTTTTAAATATTAATGAAAAAAAAGTACTTTTAGTTTTTAAGCAATAAATTTATGAAACTAAAATCATATATTTTCAAATTAAAAAAAAACCTAAGTGATTTTAAAAAAATTAAAAGAATAAAACTAGATCATTTTGTATTTCAAAAAGTAAAACCATAGTTAGTAAGTACAAAAGGTGTGTATATTTGGATCAAAGTTAGAAGGAAGAAAAGATTGTAGATTTAGATTGGGAATGCGTTTGGAAAGAGACGCAATCACAGTTTGCATATGATGGAATCGAAAGAGGAATCAAAAGAGATGAAAGTGGTAGTTACCCTGAAGAGGAACATCAAGAATCTGACCGGCCTGAAGCGTTTTGGGGTCGGAAATGCCGTTGAGCGTGAGGAGGATCTGCTGAGTGGTACCGAATTGCTCAGCAATACCCTCCACCGTGCTCTGCGCCGCCACCAGGTGCGCATAGTGCACCACTCTGCTCCCACCCACCGCATCGCAGCTACACGGCAGCGGAATATAAATCGTGTCCCCGGCGGTGATGTTATTCGCGTCCGATATATTATTCGCCACCTGGATTTGCGGAAACTTCAAAAAACCCCCAAACGTCGTCGTGGCGATGTCGTACAGCGTGTCCCCCTTTTTTATCTTGTAAAGCGGAACCCGGTCCGAGAGCCCCGTCCCGTTGCTGCACCTGCACGGGAACGGCACCTTCACAACCTCGTTGGGCCCCACCTCGTGCCGCTTCGTGGTGTTGATCGGGAGGTTGTTGGCGCCTAGGATGTCCACGAGTTTCTTCACGTTGAAGAGCGTTTGGATGTCGCCCAGGGTGGTGCCGTTCACGTGAGAGTACCCTATGAGGGCCCCACACGTGGTGTTCTCCCCGCTGTTGCACACGAATTTCGCCTCCGGTTGGGCCTCTACACTCGCCACCACCGCGATTGCTACCACCGCCATAACTTTCGCCATCCAAACACCCCCCATTTTCTTCTACTGCGCCTCAAAGAGAGGATTTTTGAAACTTTATAAAGACAAGGTAGGAACTGAATTATGAGAGTCTATGACGTTCTTTTTGGGTGGGTCTTGGTTTCATACATGTGATGTGGTTTGAACAGGAGTGGAATTGTACTAATAAAATATTGAGGTAAACGCATAGAATAGTTAGGAGGAAGCAATTAATTTGTAGTGTGAAAAATATAGATTATTTGAAGTGTGGTGGTGTCTTTTTTTCTGTCCTAAGTGGTAACAGCTTCAATTGTGGATAGATCCTGGAAACTGCACTGCTCGCTTGGTCGCAGAATTCTGCCATGACTTTTGTTCTTCAGCGCACAGTGTTCAGTTTGTGCGTGAAGATATTGATTTACCCGTTTAGCATTTATTTGATTCTTTTAAGAAAACAATAGTAGTACTAAAATATGAATGCATGTTATGTTACCCTTAGAAAAGTCAAAATCAAGCATGGTGGGGTTGACTCCAAGTCTATGCGATTTTGCCAAATTTTGCAGTGTGAGAATGAGGATTGAAGGGTGTTTGCTTTTTCTAAAGGGAGTTTAGAAATATAATTAGACATTAAAAGGGTATTTATTCAGAATTTATTGGTCTATATTGAGATATGGACTATTCAATTCAACTCTTGACTGGAAAAATATGGAGCTGATAGAGACGTGACTATAGTTACCTGGTGTTGAAACGCGCGTTCCGGGTTCCCTTGTGAGGAAGTCGCCTAAGATGAAAGAATGAAAACGACCGAAGCATAAAGAAAGAAGGAAAGTTAGTATGAAACCAGAATCTCTGGTGCAAGACTTTAAGGCGGGTTCTCATGTGCCAGGTAGGTTCATTTTTAATTTAAGAGGAAAATCTCATTATTTAAATTTTAAGTAAATTTTTATTGGTTTCAAATAATTTATTTTTTAAATTATTAATTGACTCGCTTATTGTGAATCATATTGTATGAATTTTCAGTAATTTTATACTGTGATAATAATTTATTAAGATTATTAAAATTAATTTGTGAATTAAATATTTTTGGTTAATTAAATATTTATTAGAAAAAGCAGGTCAAATTTGAATACTGAAATGTTTTTGTCAAAATCTTAGTACTTGAAAATAAATTAAAGACCTCTATCATAAAAGAAAAAGACTATTTCTATTTCGACTAATCTGGATTAAAATAATTAAATAAATTTTAATTATTAAAATCTTAAAATATCAAATTAGATATATTAAAAATTGATGTTTTTAATAATGATGCAAATATTGATTTGTACTATTAATTAAAATACAAAATTAAATTTGGTCACTATTATTACTAAAACTTTCACAAATATGTATCACTACATCCGTTTGTTGATAAAGATTTCTTGATGTAAGTAGCACACTTAAGAGGAGCACACTGTGATATATCAATATTTGACATCTCTTCTCATGAATATAATTCTAATTAAAATTAAAGTTTATTGTATCTTAGTCATTTTTATTAATCATGTATCTTATTCATTAACTTGGAACAACAGTAGACTTGGACTCAAAATTAAAAATGGGTGACAAAGTATACAATTGTGGATGCTTATGAATTAAACAATTCGAAAGATTTTTGAATTGATCTAGAAGCCGAAAATCAATTAATTATACAATCTGAAGAAAATTAAAAAAAATGAGTTATTATTGTGTAGTCCAGAAATTAATAATTTTTGAATTATATCATAAGCCTTTTTTTTGAATTGGAATACACTTTTAACTTTTTAACTTTTAATCTCTAGATTGCTTAATTCAAAAATAAATAGTGAATTTTCATGGTTATGAGAGTGCAGAAGGAAGGAAATGGAGGTGGATAAAGAAATACCCACATCTTTTTCTCTGTCTGTTACTTATTGGTCTTAATGAGCTGCATTGTGTGTGAGGTTTGTGGACGGATACTTCCTCCACTTCCATGATGTTGTCCTGCACCTCAATAATATACTTCAAAACTCTATTGTATCTTTAATCTAAAATTACATAATCTTACATTGTCTTTCATCCTCTTCATCTCCATTTTGCGTTTTCATAGCATCAGTGAAGGCCAATATAGACAAAAATCTCATGACAGATAAAAATATTTTAACTTCAACTTTTATTAGACCAACAGCACTAGAATTTTACGAGGCTGTAATCACAAACTAACAAATTCTAATGTGGGTATTTTTAAATATAAATCCGTTGTAGTCTAGTTGGTTAGGATACTCGGCTCTCACCCGAGAGACCCGGGTTCAAGTCCCGGCAACGGAAGTTTTTTTTTATTATTCTTTTTTAGATTAGATAGGGTTGTACTAAACGTGTGGTTGTTTCATATGGATTAAGATTTGAACATGAGAACGTTACATTACAATTGTATTTTGATTTTGATTATATAAGAATAAAAATATTAATATAATATAAAAATATAAATAATAGGTGGAAATGATGACAGGGACAGAAGAGAAGCCTGCACCCGGTTTGGAGAAGAGAGAGCGTGGTTTGCGCATGAGAGAACGTGGTTTAGGCATTCTGGTTATGTCATAGCACAACTACACCCGTGGCCCCACTCTTATTAATTTTACGTCATTAGTTAATTTTTTTTAACTATATTATCATGTATATTTTATTTTAGTTTTATACACATATAACTTTTATTGGATGACACGTAAGCAACAGCAGTGACTTCGATAGGCACACCAAAATGCCACGTTCTCTTCATGCATGCGGCGATTCGCTCTTTATAATCTCACTCACATTTCTCATTCTTCCACACCAACAAAAACATAAGCAAGGTTTCTAGATTATTCACAATGCCAGGCCTTACCATCGGAGACACCGTTCCTGACCTTGATCTTCAAACTACCCATGGCAGCATCAAGCTTCATCAGTTCTGTGCTGATGGCTGGACCATCCTCTTCTCTCACCCAGGTTCTAAGTGCCTTCTAATTAAACATTCTTCTAAACATTTTCATTTGCTCATTTATTCTGTAAATGTATATTTTAGGTGATTTTACCCCGGTTTGTACCACTGAGCTTGCCAAAATGGCTCAGTATTCCAGCGAGTTTTATCAACGAGGAGTGAAGTTATTGGGTTTATCCTGTGATGATCTGCAATCTCACAAGGAGTGGGTCAAAGACATTGAAGCCCACAGTTCAGGTTGCAAGGTGGATTACCCAATCATTTCTGATCCCAAGAGAGAAATCATCAAGCAACTAAACATGGTTGACCCGGATGAGAAAGACTCCACTGGCAACCTACCCTCCAGGGCTCTTCATATTGTGGGGCCAGATCTCAAGGTTTGACTCATTAAATTAATGCTTTTTTTTATTTTTTTTGTGGCTAACATGTTAATTAATTGGTGGGGTATTATTACAGATTAAGTTGAGTTTTCTGTACCCTGCTACTACTGGGAGGAACATGGATGAGGTGGTGAGGGTGGTAGAGTCATTGCAGAAGGCCTCCAAGTTCAAGATTGCAACCCCGGCAAACTGGAAGCCAGGGGAGGCTGTTGTGATTTCCCCGAGTGTCACCAATGAGCAAGCCAAAGAAATGTTCCCTCAAGGCTTTGAGACTGTTGAACTCCCATCAAAGAAGGAATATTTGCGTTTCACCAAAGTTTGATTTTCTCTACAGGGAATAAGAACAAGACAACCTTTTTTTTGGTTGATGCATCTTTTGTTCATTTCAGTTATATCATGCTGTAGTCATCTGTTTGTTATCTTTTGTTTTGTTCTATCTTGTGTTCACTACAGTAATATCATGCTGTAGCCATCTGTTTGTAGTATCTTTTGTTCACCACAGTTATATCATGCCTCTCACCTTTGTTAGTTCTAATTTTAACTATTTTGTCCCTCCATTGTTAAATCACTTCTACTGTTCATAACCATAGTAAGGAGAAATGCAAAGACAAATAGAGCTATAACCACACTTAAGTAATTACAAAATTTCAGATGAATTGCCCTTTTTCCCCTTTCTTCAAGTGTTCGAGGGGTTGGAGAAAATGCTCCCATAAATTCCAAAATAAAAAGACATGGATTAAGTATTTTAAAAAAATACAAAAAGCAAAACTCAAGAACAAAGATAATGATTCATGACAATGAAATGTAGACTAAAACTAAATCAAACAAACCATTAAATCCATATGTACTCACGTTTACAGAAAGAGAACTAAGAGCAAAGATAATGATTCAAGTAACTAAAATTAAATCAAACAAATAGTTATATTCATATGTCAAAAGAAAACTAAGGACAAAGATATTATTCAAGAAGCTAAAATTAAATCAAACAAATACTTATACTCATGTCTAAGGGTAAATTAAGAAATGGATAAAACTTGATCAGACAAAAAAGAGTATCAAAAAAATGAAATGCAAATTTGTTTGGAAAAAACAGAGGATATGTCTTGGCCTAAAGAGTAACAAAAGAAAAATGACATACCAATGGGTTTGCAAGAAATAACTTCACATAATTTGATACTATTAATACTTAGGCTGTAACATTTTTTGAATTAAAAGTCAAAAGATTTTGATATCCTTTTGTCCTTTTTTATATTATAACAGGGAAAGATTTCACCCAAACACCTCGGTCAAGAGATTACTAAGTACTCGGAGATTTTTTTCTAATAAATACACTATTGATTAACTTCAAACATATGATAATACTATTAAACTCTCCAAACACCCCGAATCTTACAATTTTAATTCCATTTTGTACACAAAAAGACCATTTATTTATAAGACTTCTTGGAAAGTTGTTAAAAAGTTAGATTTATTATAATAGATTCACACCCATTTACGTACTATACTATAAATTAGTTTTATATTGTAGAAACTGATAACAGGTTCTGATACCAAGTCTTTAAATATCGTTAGGATAAATTCTGATACTAAACTCGTTAGGATAAATTCTCATATCATCTTAAAAATTAGACTTTAAATCTAACTCAATCTTACAAAAGTGACTTTTAGGATAAGATTTGTTTTTACTTATATATTATTAATTGACTTTATTTTTAGTTGATCTGGAATGTCTAACACATCCCCTCACCCTTACTCATGTGTGAGAGTAGATATTCATGTGTGGTCCAACAACGGATCATCAAAACCTAGCTAAGATAAGTTCTAATATTATATTAAGAAGTGGATTTTAAGACTTTGTTTGGATTAGGGAGTAAATTTGAAAGAGTGGATTTAAGATTATTTGAGAGAAAAGTGTGTGTAAAGTCCAATTGTTTGGATTAAAGGGAAGATAATGAAATCTAAGTGGAAAGTTTAAAAATTTGTGAATGATGTGATATTTGTAAATGATAAAATAATTTTTAATAAATGAATTTGTAGTTAAAATTAAATATAATTAGTTTGATGAGTGTGGTTAATAAATTATTATTATTTTAAAATAAAAATTAAATTATTATTAATACTATTATTTTATAATTTTATTATTATAATTATTATTTATTATTTTTTTATTAATTTTAGTTTTTAATATTAATATTTCATACAAATAATTTCGTTGACAAGGACAAACGCAACTCGAGGAATGAAGAACCTTTCAAGATTACACAACAACTCAAAAATATTTACAATTTCTACTTTTCCCAAAATCTTTATATTTTGAATACATAATGAAGAATAAATGTTGACACCTTTTGAAAATCTTAAGTGAAAACAATCTTGTGTTCTAGTCTATACAATCTGTTTGATAGAATGATTTAGTGTTCTCTAGTAATATAAAAAAGTAAATTTAATCTTGTATTTATCAAAAGAAACAAACACTTTTTCAATTAGCATTTTAGTAATATTTGTAAACTTGTTCTATACAAAAGTAGTTTATTTTGAACCAATTGTTTTTTTAAAGAATATTAAAATTTTAAGCAAAAATTACAAGTCTCCAATAAATACTTTTATTTTCTTTCGGTATAAGTCTATGTACCGAAACTTTATAAAAACTAGACATAATCTCTTTTATAGACAAACTAGTCGAAAAAGGTTAAACTATAAATCTTTCTCATCTTTTAGTTCTTTCAAATTACATATTATCATTGATTTCTTTTATAAAGTTTGTGAAATATTTTTTAATTATAAATTCTGTCAAAAAAAGTCTAATCAATTATCAATGCTAACACCTCTTCTTTTATATCACATTAAACATTATTCTTGCTAAATACTGAAAAAAAATTCAAACACATAATTCAACCACTCTTTTATTTATATTTATATATATATATATATAATTTGTTTTCACCAATATTGTAAGTACAAACTCCAATTCATTTTCAATCGCATAAAAAAGATTATTCTAATTTTCTTTGAACTTTTCAAAAAGTCTAAGTAAAATTGGTAAAACAACGGTTAATATAATCTTAAACTTTATAAATGACAAATAAATAGAAACTATTTAAATAAAAAAAAACAATTAGAAAGGAATGCATGGAGTACAATTTATTTTTTAGAAATTTTAAATAAAAAAAGTTATAATGTTATGAATAATTGACATAAAATAATTAAAATCAAACTATTATTTATTATTATTTAAATTTTTTAATAATACTTAAAGAAACATTTTTGAAAAAGTATAAATATTTTCTTGAATGTATAAATAATTTGAGGTAATTATTAATTTTATTTTCTCAATTTTGGAAAAGATGGTTTGTTTATTTTTTGTAAATTTTGAGAATATATTTATTATGTTTTCTTATTGTATTTATATATGTCTTGTAGTTTCCAAATAATTTAGACATTTGTTTATTGCGTTAGAGGGAGAGAGAATTGTATAAAATAGGAAATTAGATAAATAATTTATTGAAACTAAAAAATTACATTTATGAATTCATACAAAATAAGCTTAAAAGATGGACAAGAAAAAGGAAAGGAATAATATATTATAAAAAAGTTGTAAATGTTTTCTTGAAAGTAGAGACAGGTTGGTAAATATTGATAATAATATACAGTATCATTTATGGTAGAAAAGTTATGAATGTTGTCTTGAAGGTTGAAAAAGTTTGGCACACGATCATTCAGTATCATTGATGGTAGAAGAAAAATGTTATAAATACTCCCTTTTAAAAGTAGAAATAGTTTACAGTAACATTAGTAATTACTAGTACTGTAGATGATCGATCGTAGAAAAAATTATAAATGCTTTCTTGAAAGTACAAATAGTTTTAAATAACATTAGTAGTTAAATCGTTTACAGCAGAAAAAGTTATAAATGCTTTCTTGAAAGTAGAAATAGTTATATACATGAACATTTACAAGCAAAATAAACACTCAATCATCCGACAATTTAGATATATTATTTAATATATAAAAGACAATAGTTTCTATAATTGACTCAGTATGAAAATGTCACGCTTAATTTTTATTTTAAGATCAAATTAATGTCTTGCAAAATTAGAATTGTTAAAAAATACTCTCCACATATTTGACACAAATTAAATCGATATCTAGTATAATTTGTAATCACATTCACTTGTTTAAATATATTTGTTCTTAAATGTATTTTGTTTCGTTAATTTACTAATTTTACTTCTAATATATTAATAAAATATTAAATTAGCAAACTAAAAAAGATGTTAACGGATTAATTTGTCAATTTTTAAATAAAAATAATTTTCTTATTTTTTTTATCTTATCTTTATTATATAAAGTGATTCATCTATTAAAACTTTTTTATTTAGGAAAAGAACATGTTGAAATTCAAATTTACAGAAATATTAAAAAAAAAAAAATACACGCATTCAAATATCTTCCCCTTTTATTTCTTATGAACTAATTCGTGTCTAATCAACATCTTATTCTTCTGTTGTAATATAGCAAATGGATTTATTTAATGATTTTTAATTAATTTTAAATATTTATTAACAGTGCATAAAACACGAATAAAATCATGACCCACAAAAGATTACTCTAGTGTTTACCTGTGCATGGCACAGTGAAGTTGTAGTAATATATATAAATGTTGAATGAAGCTATTACAGTGTAGGCCCAAAAGGGACCGATATTTCTGCATCTCATCGCACAAAATGGGAATAATGCACCCAGATAGGGACGAATCCTAAGAGATTATAATAGAGAACCATCATCAACATAAGAATAATGGATATCTGGACTCTCTATATGTATACTGTATGATATATATATTTCATCTAATATCTTGTATATGTATAGTCCACCTTATATTATATATATATTATAGAAGTAACATGTTGAGTTTAACTGCATTGATATTCAGAAAGATCGCCCACTGTCTCAGGGTCACCTTCCCTTAAGCAATTGATTGGAGGTATAGTCAAGGTCTCCTGTGTCCCATAAGCATTCCAGCAAAAAGGGTCATCAAGCAATGCTCCTTCGAAGGGCAAAAGCTCAACCTCAGAGAGAGTGATGTTTGTGCAAGCAACAGTGTCACTGCAAGCAAAGTGAATAGGAGTTGTTCTCACATCATAGGTCCCCTTTATGTTGCTGTAGGACACATCATTCACGTGCACAGCAGAACTCTGGTTTAGACATTCCTTTGACAAACAGTAGTATTGATCTATAATGATGCAGTTCCCAACGTTTTCCATTTGGATGTTATCAAATCTCAGACCCGTCACTGATCCCATTCCCCCTTGCCATGTTTTGATCCTAAGTCCGTTGTCTGATTCTCTTATGATGCTGTCACGGACTGTTAGGTTTGACACACATGCCTGCGAGTTGTGCACTCCAAGGCTTCCAATGCTGCACAAACAAATCAAACCCTCTATGCTTATTCACTTGCTTTCTCAAATTGTTTTAGTTTAAATTGGTATCATAAAACTTTTTACGTGTTCACTGTGCATAGATCTTAAACTCATAAAGTGTTACTAATTAACAAGGACATGATTCTGCATTGTACCTAATCCCGTGGCTAGGACCACAAGTTAAACCTGCTATGTCCACGTTCGAGGAACCGGGTCCAACTGAAATGCAATCGTCACCTGTTGAAACCGTGTGATTATATTTGGCATAGTGAAATGTAGAACCAAAATCTCAACCAGGGTGAGTGAACATTGCAATATGGTCATTACCGTTGCTTATCATAGAGTTATATATGCCAACATCTTTGGTGTTTTCTACATGGATTCCATCGGTGTTGGGGCTCAGTTTTGGTGAAGAAATGGAGAGCTTATCGATCAGCACTCCTTGGCAACCATCAAATTTCATGTGAAACTGAGGACTGTTTTGAATTTTAAGCCCATTCACCTTCAGATTGGAGCTCATGAAGAACCGTATCATCTACAAACAAAAGAAGGGTAAGTCCAAATTTATAAATATTTTAACAGTTAGTAAATGCATGAGCTGAGTTCTCAAAAAAAGTTTGGCTCAGTTTACTTACAGCAGGACTACCACATGTTCCTGACAAAGTTTTTCCATTGGGACCCTGAAAGTACCATTTTTTAAGTAGCATTTAGTATTGAACTTCAAAACCACAAGAACAAAAAATTGAGAGGAGAATGCACACTGTGATTGTGTTAGTGACGAGACAAAAGGGTTACCCTGTGAGGTTTGCAAGGGAGATCCCACCATTTGTCTCCATTCCCTTCTATTGTTCCTGTACCATTAAGAGTCATTTGGTCAAGTCGGTAAAATACAAGCCATTGATTTCGGCTATCTTTTTCTGGCCATGAATTCGGTCCATCTGGTGCCATCAGTGTTCCATCCACCTGGTTATAATTGTCTACCTTGTTAGCAAACTGAACTACTTTTTTATCTATACCTATGCAAGGGACCATGCCACAAGTGAGACAACTTAATCTTGACCATTCAATCATACATTAAACTAATTTTAACCTTATGTACGAGGTTGAATTTAAAGGCTAATATTAGCTTCTCTTCTCTCATGTCTCACACATAAAAGGTCTCTAACAAAATACTATGTGATGTGAACATTTAACAAGCATTCTTACTTGGAATACCAGTCCTGGCTTGCATGGACCTGAAAAAATAGTTGAAGTGATTTTGAAGCTGTAGTTTTCTGGAGCAAGAAGAATCCCAGACTCCACAGCACATGCTGCTTTCCATGCTGCCCTGAATGAAGGTGTGTCATCAGCACAACCATCTCCAACTGCCCCAAAGGATCTCACATCAAAAACACTTTCAGAAGAGGAGGTTTGGTTATCATTTGGATAAGGGTCAGAAGGAACAGTGGGAGAATCAGCAGGGGGTGGAGCTGAAGGGTTATCTGGCTCAGTGGAAGAATCAGAAGGAGCAGTAGGAACAGAAGAAACTTTCCTCTGCTTGGTGTTATGGTGGTATCTTCCCTCCACATTTCCAAAATTTTGGTTCAAAAGTGTCACAATGATCCATAGACTAAAAAACACACGACTTGTGAGATCCATGAGGGGTTCTAGTCTGAATGTATGTGCCAATGTGGGAAGGACCACAAAATGCTGCTAAGTTGTTTCTGTAAATAGACAAAAACTTCAAATTCAGAATTTGTAGTTCTAGGTTTAAATGGATGAGAATGAATCAGAAGGAAGAATTGAAAAGGGCTCATGCATTTCCAGAGGAAGCTTAGGAAATTAGTTTAGCAGAGCAGCTCTTATTTATATTGGAAAACTTGTATGATATGGAACACAAAGAATGCTCAAAGCATAAGGATGCCACGTGTAGAGTTCATGTTGGTTAAAAGTGCCAGAGTGTCAAGGAAAACATTTTATGTTTTTGTTTTTTCATGTTCTTTATCAGTTGAAATTGAATTTTATGTCTATGTTTAAGCTTTATTTTAGGCTTAAAAGTAGTTTTCGGGAGAAAGAAACGAGGATAAGATAATTATATAGGGTCTATAAAATAAATAAAATATCATGATATTAAATTTACGTAATGCTATTTTATTTATGAAAAAATAATTTTCGTTTTTCCCTTTGAGAACATACCCAAATACACCTTTAATGTTTTTTATTCAACTAATTATTGCGGTAAAATTTCAACACTGATGGAAGAACATACCAAATATTGCTAAAATATTATTTCCAAAGATTTGCCATTTCCTTTTTTTAACCAATCCCTTATTTTTCTTCCTTTGTGGAGAGTAAAAGGTTCACTTTTTGTGGTCCCCAATCCCATGTCTAATGCATTGGGGCTCCTTGTACACTTTAATTCACCTACCATTATTCTCTCTATGAATTTTAGTTTTCTTTCTCAATCCTAATCTTTTTTTTTCACACTTTAAAATCATAATTTCTTCTATTGCATTCAATTCTTATGTTTTGTGTGTGAGATAAGAGAAAACTCCTTCTTCCTAAACACAAATAAATAAATGGAAGGGTATTCTGAAAATTAGCAATCAAAAAATTGTAGATTGAACAATTTTCAGTTAATGGGCTATTGCGAAGCAAATTTTCTTTTACTTAAAGCCATCTCTAATAGTGGAATCCATTTTGAATTCTTAACATACTTTTTTGTGTCATGTATATAACTGATTCTTATACATGATGCTATACACAATTAGTCTGTGACAGAATGAATAGGAGAAACTAAAAGAAAAATAGTTCCTTTTGTAATTAAGAGACAGCAAGTATACTTGACCTTTGAAAGACGGTGAATTTTTTAGTTGAAAAGAATAAACAAGCCATGTGTGTGTATTTTCCAAGAAAATATGCAAAACCATTCTAAACATCGGTGTCTCTAATCTACTTGTCCAATCATATGTAACATGTTTTTCTGAGAAGAGGCCAACCAAATCAATGCTTGCATTGCATAGCTTCTGATTCTGATTCTGATCATGAAAAACCCATAAGACATTGCACGTTTATTATGCAGGCTAAAAGTTAATAGAACCAGATCTGTAAATTACGTACACACTAGCAGATTGTTAGCAGTTCAAGAAAACCAAACATTATGCAGAAATGATACAACTAAACTTTCGTGGTGTCTCACAGAACCTCCATTCTAATTTGAACTATACATATAATCTTCATACTCATTATTAAATTGAGTAAAACATCTATTTGATTTTCATCACTGAAAAATTAATGTGATGTGTAGCAATCTGCTGGTTAAGATGTGACAGATGACCTTTCTTCAGGGCAATATTTGAAATGGTAAGGCAAATGAAGCATCACACACGTCACGTTGAATTAATTATCCTATGGCACTCTCATTCACATTGTTATACTAAATAATATTTGCTTGTTGTGTTGTGATATGAGCAAGTTCCAGCCACAAGAGAACACGTAGAAGAAGGGTTTGATAGAAGGATAATTGATTAATAGTTGGGCACAGAAAACAATTTAAAATAAGGAGTAAATTGAGTGAATATGGTATTGATGTAAAAGCAATGAATCCCGTGACTCTTTGTTGTTGTTTAGCTCCTTGTGGCCAAGAAATTGTAGGCAGCATATATTAGGTGCGTGACCGTCGATTTAACTTAACCCATTCACGGGTGGCATCAACTCATATCTATGATTAAACATCAAAAGAAAAAGAATGATACAAAGTAGTGGCATGTAACTAAATAGTCCTAATATCAAGGTTTAAGGGTTAAAAATTGCAACTAACATTAGTCTCATTTGTATCCATGCAATCTTTTTACTGCAACAAGAGTTTAAAAGATTCCATAATCTATATATCACTTGGAGTGACCCTTTAGAAACAATGCTCTCTCAATTACTTGCATAGAAAATATATTGAGAAACATTGAAAGAGCAATGGACTTTGTGACTTCACCTGAATAAATGAGTGTTTTTTTGCTCTGAACTTTCTTGGTTTAGGAAGTTTTCTGTAAGCATGCAAAGGCAATGTAGTTTACGTTGGAAAATGTGAGTGGTGCATGTAAAGAAATTGTGGTGCAAAAAGAATGAGTTAGGTATGAGTTTGAAGAGGGTTTTATAGAGGAATTGTTTGGCATGCATGCATTGCTTACACGTTTGTCATAACCTGTCACGGGTGAGAAAAGGGAACAAATTGTGAGCTTAACAGAGGAAAAGTTTAAAGAGATTCTAATCTAAAGATCAGCACTTTTTTTTTTTTCCCTCATAGACAGGTATAGTGGCAGTTGCCAGTGTGTGGTTCTCAGAGTAGACACGTGGCATAATCATATGTGCACGCGCTTCACGCGCCTAGGTACTGGTTCCTTAATGGAAGCTCCACACAAGAAGATTTAGAAAAGTTAAAGTCTTGACTAAAATATTAGTCTGTGGCTTGTTTTTGAAGAATAAGAAAAAAAGTGTAATAAAATATATGGAGTAGTTAACAGAAAGATTATAAAAATAAGCATGTATGTGGTTATTTTGAAGCTGTTCTGAATTTAGTGGAGAATATTCCTGTATTGATTGAATATATATATATATATATATCTTAACATTTGTTTTCATGAAAAAAACAAACTTATTTTTCATTGTTTTTTGTTTTAATTTTATTTTTTTTGAATTTCAATTGTTCAATATATGTAAAGTTTACTTAAATTTTAAATTATCTTTTTTCTCGTTAAAGTCTCGATTAAATATTTTTCCTTTGTAGAATTTCATTAAATATGATGCATTGTATACAAACTTCAATATTACAAAATTAAATTATTTCTAGGCATATATTTAAATTTTTAGTCCTTTTTAATATTTCTCGCATAAAAATATTTAACTCTTATTTTGAATAATTTTTTATAGTATAAACTCTTAATTTAGTAGATAAATTAAAAAATATATCTTGCCCTTAATATTTTTAGTTTTGTTTAACTTTTCTTTGTTATATAAATTTTCATTCTCTTTCAATATTTTAATCTACAAAGTTTAGTCATATTTCCAATATACTTCTCTCTATTTTCTTTTTTATACAACACTATGGTTGTCATGAAATCTCAATTATGTAAATTATCTATTCTTTTCTATAATTAACATGTATGAAACTCTTATTTAGTATTCTATATGAAAAATTTATGGAAAATTTTCTTTCATTTGATATTAAAGAAAAAAATACATTGTACTTCTTATAGTATTATATTTTTCTGTGATTTTTACTTTTTATAAAAGTTATTTAATTAATATTTAGATTATATGAAAGGTAGGTTATGCATATATCAGTTACACTATAGAAATACGAGTAAGAAACAAATCTCATAATATAACAATTATAGGATGAGTATGATTTTTTATTTTAAAAATAAAAGCAAGTATAATCAAATTCATATTCACTCCGTATACATTTTATAATATTTTTATATAATTAACAACTATGTTATTATTATTTAAGAGTATTTATATGTATGTAATTATTCATATTTTATAATATAAGGGATATTTGGACAAATATTTTTACCAATAACTTTAAAATAATATGAAAGAAAAATAAAATTAACTTCTCAATAAATTAAAATTAATTTATCATTATAAATTAAAAAAAAAGTTTGAAGAAATTATATATAAAAGTTTCTATAAATCAGTTTATAAAAAATAATTTTAACTTATAAAAATGTAATTTTGTTTTTCTATATATTTTTATAAAAATCTAAAAATTTAATTTCTAATATACTTCTTGAAAATTGTTATATAAAAGATTGTCTAAAGATGAGTAAATACTGTGTAGCCAAGCATCTTCTTCAGCTGCTAGGTTTCTATTGTGTGTTTTGTGAAATTATTGATTCACACGTGTCACCAAAACTAACAAATTTAAGATAATCGAGTGCTCCAAAACACGGTGTCAAATCATAGAGTTGTGTGAAACTGGTAAAATATTAAGTAAAAACAAATAAATCACATTTAAACGTTTTTTAAATAAAAATTAAAGCAAAATATTAATTATTTTTTAGTCTAGATATTAACGGGTTATTATTAATAGTTATTTATGCATACTATTGAAATTTTAATTTAAGTGTAATGTTATATATTTATTTAAACTTGTATATGTATTTTAAAGATTAAAAAATTATAAAATTGATGCTTTATTTTTTAACATTATAAATTTTTAATTTTTAATATTATTTTATACGTTTTTAATTATTAAAATAATTTTATTAGTGCCAATTTAATCCAACATAAATTATTGAATATAATCTTTTAAAAAATTTAATATAATGATGAGTTCGATTCTTAAAATTTACATTATCATTTAATAATCATATAATCTTTTTATTATATAATTTAATCTTCACAATTCATTATATAATTTAATTACAAATATATATATATATATATATATATATATATATATATATATATTATATAATATATATATATATATATTAGATGAAAAATACTTAAATCTACCATGTGGTTAAAATTTATTTAGTTAAATATTAAGAATTTATTTAATTAAATTAGACGAATGGGGGTGGCAAATGAAGCTAAAAGTGTCTTTGACCCTTTTCACGTGTTGATGTCTTTTGTTCTTGTGTGTGTCACGGACTCTATAGAGGGGAATAAAAAAAGTGTAACTGGGTTTTGGTTTTGAATACCATTGGTGTGAGACAGTGATGCGGACATCGTATGTATGAATTGAATGATGAGGAATAAAACACATGCAAGGTTTCGTCACCTTCTTCATAATCCATTATTTTAACTTCATTTAATAATTTTCTGCATTTGTCTTAATCAAACATGGCCATTCAACCGGATTTGCCTCAGACCAGTTTAAGGAAGGTTGCTAGCTGTTCCACCTTCACACCCATTCACAAACTAATCTAACACTTCACAAATTACTACTTTCTTTTTCAAATTTCACTTCACCTAATTTACTTTCTTATCTATTAAGAATTCGAATTTGGTGTATTGTTGCTTTTTCTATTGTATTCTTGGTCTTAAACAAAATTAATTGATAATCTTAAACAAATATATCATAAAATTATATGTAGGTGTGCGTCATGTTCTCTCTCTTTTCTTTTTTCTTCTATTCCTTTTCTTTCTCTCTCATTTCTTTCGTCTATGTCTTATTTCTAAGTTTATTTTTCTTCTATAACTCATCTCTTTTAGCATGTCTTATAATAAGTAACAAGTTAGAGGTATTTTTACGCAAACAAATTTTTGAATATAGATTTTAAGTTTTGAAGAGTGCTCTTGTTTGAGTTAGAATTTTCCTTAAAATAAAGAATTTTAATAAGGAAAGTTATTTATGTTTTTTTAATAGAATTTTAGAATAGATTATTATGTTGGAGCGAGTATTTATCATTGGGCTAAAAGTTCTAGCTAATAGTCAGAGTACAACTCTTTTTACTTAAGAGTGTAACAATCCAAGTATTACAATTTCATTGTGACTTGACATACTTAACCTTCATCATAGGACAATTGGTATCACCAACAACAATTTGGATATGAATGTAATATGATCACAATATTTTGAGTTTTATGTAAGATTGGTGTGTTACTGAACATGTTTCTAATGTTTGAGTTTGAGATAAGTTTTGTAAAGTTTGATTGAATGAAATTTGTTGTGTGTTCTCATTTTATGTTAGATTACTACATTTGAAAATTGTATTTGTTAAACTTAATTTGGATAAAAGTTTGAAAATAGGTTTGTTCTGCTCCATTTGATGATTTTTTGATATTTTTGCTTAACTTCAACTTTGCATATTCAAGAAAGAAAATTTAGAAGTTACAAATTATATTTAAAGACATACCAAAGGACAGGATTGAAAGATAATATCATAATAGGAGACCTGAGACTTTACAATCAAGTTTATTGCCTTGACAATCAGGTTTTATCTTTTTAACTTAGAATTATTTTATATATTTATAAGTTATATTTAGTATGATATATTATAATTTTTAATTTTATATAAAAATATACAAATATGGCAACTAGAAAATTTGAATCAGGTTATTCAAAACTTAAAAAAAAAAGTTGAACTTTTTGTTAAATCACAAAAAGGGACTATGGATAAATTTATAAAAAAAATTAGAAAATACAGGTGAGCCTTCTTTGAATGAAGAACATAACAATATAAATTTAGGTAAAGATAACAATATAAATATAGGTGAATACAATAAAGTAGTCAACGAAGATAATAATTTTTATTTTCAAACTCAGGATAATAATTTTGATTCTCAAACTCATGATAGTAATTCTACAAACTCAGGATAACGAGAATGAAATTGCAAGACAAAATTATTCTAATATTAAAAATATATACGATCCAAGTCAATGGGAGGATATTGATACAAAATTAAGAGACTTATTAGTAGAAAAAGTTATTGGATTGTATATTTTTGAAAGAAAAATGCTTAAACCTTGAAAAGTATTTGAAATATGATAATTTATTGGATCTTGATGGCTTAGATTTATTTTCGGAATTAAATATTTTAAAGGATAGTATAGGATTGGAAAATGATAAACCAATTGACATTCTTAATTATATAAAATAAATAAATTATTTTCCAAATGCATATATAGCATAAAGAATGATGTTAATAATTCTAGTATCAGTTGCTTCAGCTGAAAGAAGTTTTTCAAAACTTAAACTAATAAAATCTTATTTAAGATCAACAATGTCTCAACAAAGATTAAACGAATTAGTTTATTGTCTATTGAAAAAGATTTTTTAAATGAAATTAATTATAATAATTTAATAGATAATTTTATATCACAAAAAACTTGAAAAATAAATTTTAGATAAAAACATCATAATTTTAATTATTTTATTAATTTAAAAAAGACCTCATTTTTTTTATTCGCTTTAAGCCTTCTAAAACCAACCTTAAGCCGTCACTGCTCAAGAAATTACTCTAAATACTCAAAAACTTTTCCTAATAAATAAACTATCGATTCGCTTCAAACATGTGTTAATACTATCAAGTGTCTAATGAAGATCGTTAGATACAACTTCAAGTTGACAGATAAATTGTTAAAAATATTTTCTAAATCATGTTTAAGTAAAATTTTATTTTAGAAGACACAGTTAATTAATACAATCTTTATATTGGTTTTTTTAATGATTACGTATGAAAATCCAAATTATATTCAGTTCTCGAAGAGACTCAATATGATATATTTTATCCTTTTAGCTTTCCAACAAGAAAATAAACAAATCAAATTTTGAATACTAAAAAAGATATACACTAGAAACATTCTAAACCATATAAACCAAAAACACTTCAACAATTCAGTAATAGAAAGATAAACTCATAAGTAATTTACAAGATAGTTTTAGCATCATAATCTTTAAAGCACTCTTTAAAACTAAAAACAACTAAAATAATATCTAAGATTTCACTTTTCAAAGTAGTATTAGATTTTTAAAATAATGAATCAAAAATTTTATTTATAAAGCTCTAAAAACCGTTGATTAAAAATTGATTAAGACATATTTATGTAATTATCTTGAGTTGACAATCGATTATTCTTAATAAAATTTAAAAAGTAATTATATCAATTTTTGTTTTAATCAATTATTATATTAATTAATCGATTATTTCAACTTTTCATTTATTTTAGAAGACAAAATTAATTAATTATTTAGGAATTTAATGACCAATTGAAAACATATCAATATGAATATGTTTTGATCAATTAATAAATAAATAATGGATTATCTTTCTCTAAAATATCTTAAAAATAATTTAATCAATTATTTAAAACCTTAATGGATTAACACAATCATAAAACCTTTTTATACATATTTTTACCTTTTCAAAACAATTTTCATTAATTAGTTTTAATATTGGTTATGTGTTAGACTGAAAACTTTATGAATAGCTGGTGTGAAAGACTCTCAAATATATGTAATGAAAGTTATAACACTCAATACATCTACATCTTCAAACATCATCATTAAAACAACTTCTATTAGGACTCGACATTGCTCTTCAAGTCCAACATGTCACCTTTGCATAGGTCATTCATCCTGTACAATCCTAAACTCTTAAAATTAAGTAAAAGTTATATGGCATAAGTCCATGTTGAGTATCATATATACCTTCATGAAAAAGTTTGCATTAATGTTTTATACAAATAATTTATTACCACTCTCTTCATCGATGAGGACAGACGCAACTTGAGGAATGATGAACCTTTCAAGATTACACAACAACTAAAAAAGATTTCCAACTTCAACTTTTCTCAAATTCTTTATATTTTAAATACATTACGAAGAATAAATGTTGATGCCTTATAAGAATCTTTAAGTAAAAACAATCTTGTATTTTAACCTATACAATTCGTTTGATGAATACTTTAATGTTCTCTCACAATATAAAAGAGTGAACTTAACCTTCTATTTGTTTAAAGAAATAAACTATTTTTTAGTTATCATCTTAGTGACCTTTTTAAATTTGTTATAGACAATAGTAGTTAATGTTCTGAGCGACTCACTGTTCAGTTTGGATCAATTGTTTTTTTAAAAAATATTAAAATTTTAAATCGGAATGACTAGTGTCCAACAAATACTTAACTTGTATTTTTTACATATAAATCCATGTAGTGAAACTTTATCAAGATCTAGACATAATCTCATTTATGGACAAACTAGTGTAAGAAATCCAAATCATAAATCTTTCTTATTCTTTAACTCTTTTAAATTACATATTATCAACTTATTGTTTAATATGTTAAAAGAAGAAATTTTCTTTTATAAAATTTGCAAAAATATTTTTAATTGTAAATTCTATCAACAAAAACTTGTTTCATCAATTATAACACCTCCTTTTTTATATCACATTAAACATTACTTTTGCTAAATATTTAAAAAAATTTCAACACACAGTTCAACCACTCGTTTTTATATATTTAATTTTGTTTTCACCTATAGTAACTACAAACTCCCATTCCTTTTCAATCCCATAGAAAGATTATTCTAATTTTCTTTGAACTTTTCAAAAAGTCTAAGTATAATTGGTAAAACAGCAGTTAATAAATCTTAAACTTTATAAATGACAAATAAACAGAAACTGTTTAAATAAAAAAATCAAAATTTAGAAAGGAATACATGGAGTACAATTTATATTTTAGAAATTTTAAATTAAAAAGTTATAATGTTATGAATAATTGACATAAAATAATTAAAATCAAACTATTATTTATTATTATTTAAAATTTTAATAATACTTAAAAAAATAAACATTTTTGAAAAAGTATAGATACTTTCTTGAATGTATAAATAATTTGAGATAATTATTAATTTATTTTTTTCTCTCTCAATTTTAGAAAAATGGTTTATTTTTTATGTTTTTCTTAGAATTTTGAAAATATATTTATTATTTTTTCTTATTATATTTATATATGTCTTGTAGTTTCTAAATAATTCAGACATTTGTTTATTGCGTTAGAGGGGGAGGGAATTGTATAAAATAGGAAATCAGATAAATAATTTATTAAAATTAAAATTTTACATTTATGAATTCATACAAAATAATCTTAAAAGATGCACAAGAAAAACGAAAGGAGTAATCATATTATAAAAAGTTATAAATGTTTCTTGAAAGTAGAGATAGGTTGGTAGAAAAGTTTCATTGATAGTAGAAAAGTTATAAATGTTGTCTTGAAAGTGGAAAAAGTTTGGCACACGATCAGTATATACAGTCTTATTGATGGTAGAAGAAAAATGTTATAAATACACCCTTTTAAAGTAGAAATAGTTTACAGTAACATTAGTAATTACAGTATATCATCGATAGTAGAAAAAATTATAAATGCTTTCTTGACAGTATAAATAGTTTTAAATAGCATTAATAATTAAATCATTTACAGCTGAAAAATTTATTAGTGCTTTCTTGAAAGTAGAAATAGTTATATACATGAACCTTTACAAGCAAAATAAATACTCATTCATTCGACAATTTAGATATATTATTTAATATATACAAAAGACAATAGTTTCTATAATTTACTCATTATGAAAATGTCACACTTAATTTTTATTTTTAAGAATAAATTAATGTCTTGCAAAATGAGAATTGTTAAAAAATATCTTCTCCGCATATTTAATACAAATTAAATCGATATCTAGTATAATTTGTAATCACATTCACTTGTTTAAACATTTGTTCTTAAATGTATTTTGTTTCGTTAATTCACTAATTTTATTTCTAATATATTAATAAAATATTAAATTAGCAAACTAAAAAAGATATTAACGGATTAATTTGTCAATTTTTCAATAAAAATAATTTTCTTATTTTTTTTATCTTATCTGTATTATATAAAGTGGTTCATCTATGAAAACTCTTTTACTTTAGGAAAGAACACGTTATAACAAATGGATTTATTTAATTAATTTTAAATATTTCTTAACAGTGTATAAAACGTGAATAAAAGCATGAATATGCATTTACACCTACAAAAGATTACTCTAGTGTTTACCTGTGCATGGTGCTATATATTTTTGAATTATTATATGTTCTAAATTCCATTTGTATCTTAAAGGACTTATGTGACACTTTAATCCACGCCTTAGGAAACAAAGAATCTTATTTACATCCATAATTTTATTCAACTTGTAAAAGTTTGGCATGAGTTTAAATATTTCCTTAAATAACATATTTATGAACCAAGTTAAATTTATTTAACATTCTGGATTTTATAAAAAAAATGTTTTTAAATTATCCTTGTTATAATATATAAGGAAATATTTAGAATGATAGCACTAATTAAGATTGAATTATTTAAAATTTACTAAAATTTAAGTCCATCATACATGATACTCTTATATATTTAAGAAGCAAATCTAGTTGAAGGTTCTGGACAAAAGATAACATACAACATCAAACGTAGATGAGTACCTCAAATTCATGAAAGAAAATCACCTGAATCTTTCTAGTAAAATTTATAACTGTTGGAACCCTACAGATCGATCAAAGTTAATTTCAGGAAGGACTGCATTTTATTGTGCCAAAATCAAGAGTGACATGAAAGATTACATCAACTACAGTATTGCATCAATATAATGACTAATACATAATGTTTCATCCAGCCTTAACTTGTATAGCCATAATTATATAACTTGATATTTGTTGTTTCATCATTTTCTCTTCCACAGCTTTACTCAATTATGAATTTTGATCAGTACCAACAATCTACCACTTCTTCTTGCTGTGGCAAACCCCACTTCTTTGGGGGTCCTGAGGCCCTTGGGGTTGCACCAAAATGATCCCAACCCAGTCTAGCAATTTCCACATAGATTGTTCTACCATAAAAATCCTGTAGACAATGGACAAGAAACAAATCAAAAGGGTGCACTCAATTGCCAATATCATGGCTGGCGGTAGAAGGATGAGGCATATTATGAAATTTGAACCTTCTGATCCATGGTTTCTAGTGCAAGCATGGCATCATCTTGGCATGTATATTGAATGAAAGCAATACCCTTAGATCTTTTTGTGTTCATATCTTTAAGCATTTTAACTGCATCACACATAAAATGCATGACCCAAGAGGTGTAAGTTAGAGTACTAAGTCATGGTGTAAACCAACCAAGACCCATACCATTATGGATAATGAGAAAACTTGTGCTTTTACCTTCAGCTATCTTGCCAAAATTAGAAAATTCCTTTTGTAAAGTAGTCTCACCAGTAGAATATGGTAAATCTGCATCCAGATAAAAACAAGTAGAAATTGATATAAAAAAGTAACTTATAAGATGAAATATCTGAAATTAATATAAATCTGCCACCATGGCATGGAGACAACAGAAGAAAAAAAAAAAACGAAAGAAAAGAGCACACAGCCATGCAGATTGATCACTGATGAAATTTAAGAACTACACAGAAAATTTCTACCCAACAACAATACATCAGAATGATATCAGTGAAAGATTCTGTAGATGAGAACTCTTGGAATATAACAGTAAGACTATAAAGAGGAAGAAGTTATAGCAGTGCAGCTGCACAAATTATCCTTCTAGAGATTGAATGCCAGCAAGATGCTTTCAGTAGTCTGGCTATGTACATTAGGTCTCAATCAGTTAATCTAAAAGACAGCTTTAATTTTGCATAAATTTGGAAGATGCTTAGTGCTTTGAAGCTAAATGTTTCTCATATTTTAATGGAACTTGCATGTTTAGAAGTTAAAAGCACTTAATAATAATATACTGGCTAAAGCTACTTAAATATTGTCTACTTAAATTAGAAATTAGTCTGCACCGCAGATCAATATGACGTTAACTTGCTAGATATCAAACCAGATGATTGTGTAACAGACACCTTTGTACTTCTATTTATCAAGTAGATACAGTGGCAAAAGTGATTCTGTTATTAGTGTACAAGAACATTCTTATTGTCACTATAACAATGACGAAGGATCAAGAATCCTCCTAAATAAAGAGTCATAAATAAAAAAAAAAACAAAAGGTAAAAAATATGCTTAAAAGAAAATCCAAATCCCTTTGTCTTTTAAATAACAGTTCCACACCTCATCTCTTGAGGGGTTAAAATCCTATAAGACCTAGATAGAGTCTAGAAAAGCAAGTTGATAAGGTACTACCTCTACACTAACTATAACTAACAATTCATCATTCTCCTTTTTCATTCATAAACTTTACAATATAAAGCAAAACAATCGTCCAATCATTGGCTATTCACGCAATCCGTTAACAGAATGGAATAAAATATAAAGAAATATAATGAAACAGTGGCAAGAAAATCCTGATGTGTCCCCTTTTAATATCTGAAGTAGTCTTTCAATCTATTGGGCTCCCTGGTATCAGTCTTACAGGTCACACTATCATTTGTCTTTCCCAAAGATGTTCAAATAAAATTTTCTAGAAAATAAAATTTCCAGCATAGAGCACAGTAAACACGTAACTGTAAAATGGTACTTGAGGAGGAAACCTCCTCCATTAAGTGAAGAAGAACAGTAGAGTGTAGAAGAAGGCAGAAAGAAAACACAATCAGAGCTGAAAACAATCTCCAGTACCCTGGCCTTAGCCCCTGTCATATAACCCAAACTTTGACAGTAACCCCAGTTGCCAGGATGGAGCATAAGGCCCAAAAGGCTCATACGGAAGGTCTGAAACCAAGTAGGATGAAGAACATTCAAGCATAATATGTTCAGGCTGCAGGCTTCAACTTTTCTTTTTTTAGGCTAAAATACAATTTTGGTTCCTCTATTTTTTAATCTGCAATTTTGATCCTCTTATTTTTAAATAGAAACATTTAATCATGCAATTTTCTAAAATCAATGATTTTAGTGCAACTGTCCCAATCAAAAGCTTGATATCCAAGATATTGACAATAACTCAGATGTGGCACACACTAACTGGTATTCTTTGATCATTCTGTTTGATTTCCTGTCACATTAAATCAAATAAAATTATGTAAATGCATGAAAGACCATTTTACAATAATCCTAATCACCTTAAAATAAACAAATAATCTGAGTATAATGTTAGTTAGAGTATCACATGGAAGTCAACATAGATATCTTAACCATCAATGTCTTAATTTGGACAATTGGACTAAAATCATTAAGTTTGAAAAATTAGGAGACCAAAAGTTCTATTTTGAATTAGGGAGACCAAAATTGTATTTTAGCCTAACTTTTATCATGCAAAAAATCTTAAATAGGCACTTTTAGATAACTGCCTTCAGTGTGATATCACTGAGGGAATGCATTGAGAGTCTCAGAAAATAATTATTTGGTATCAGAATTTCTTTTCTTTGGAGTCAATCCCCTCTTGAATAGGGAATTCGGTTATTCTGCACAGGGCACGTATCACCCTGAAAAAATCACTCTCCTCAAATATGTACATATGAACTCCCTTGGCAAAACAACCAAAGAGCAATCACGGATTCTCAGGAAGAGGCTGTGAAGAAAACCATAAATCTATGCTTAAACATATAACAGTTTGCACCATCAAAATATGCCACACCATAATCCTGAAAAACAATTACAAGAAAATCCTTAAAATCCCTGACCATCCCAAAATTAAATAGTGAGAAGAAGCACCAAGATGTATTGCAAACAGCACTATACTCCTTACACACAAGACAATAATGTATTTTTTCCATTTTGATAAAACATCCGCAACAGCAATAAGAGACTTAAGAATAATATAGGGATATTCAGTGCTATTAACATTATAACACTGCTTTGCTATGGCTACTTTCATATCATTCCATACACAGTGTAATTATTGTTTTCCTGCACAGTGGTTAAGAGGAAAATACAGGATTACAATGATTATAGTGAAGCAAACACGAGCTAGACTCAACATTAACATGACCCAATTCAGACTTTTGCTATAATCATGTTCAAACTTCAATTCCATGATGCACGGGAACTTCATTTGCTGAGTTATCTATGAAACTTGATTTGATACTCTTCATTTTTCCAATTTAGTTCGTATTATAATACATCATTCACTAGAGATTAATCGCAAAACTATATACACGGTATAACAAACAGAAAACAAATATAAGCATTCATCAAACAATTTACATAGCCTGCTATATTTACCTCAATAATGTTCCGAAGTTACCATATGACCACAAATATATCAGGGCCAACTTAAAAGCCGTGTAAAAATCATCTTCCATGAATGAAAAGGATAATTTTCTTCTTTTTGGACTAACCAAGCAACCCCCAAAATCTTCAGGGGCCCAAACGATGTTTTACTCAGCACTTAATTTTACTCAGCACTTAATTTTTCTCATACCCTTAGCCTTAGATATCCCCTGCAAGGAACTAACATTAAGCTGCCTAAAACTTTTTATAGCATAAATTACCTAGAGCTGATGATATCTAAACTGATGTCTACACCATAAGTAAAACAAGCATCCTAAAGGGATGATATCTGACAAGGTTTGCAAGTCCAACAAATAAACAAATTTTCTCATTCGCAATACCCACATCACCAAATTGGGAGGCGTAAAAATTGCTACTTTGCAAGGAAAATGGGACAAGAGGAACTAATTCTAAATCAAGTATGTATCCATAAGGCTCAAACAATTGGAAATGAGATGGGCATGAATCAAACACTCAAAACACCTTCAACAAAATGGAACTGAAGGGTAAGAAAGAGGGTGAGAACGAATATTACTTTTAACAACAATTTTGCTGGCAAGAGGGTAGTCATGGCGCAGAGAAGATGCCCTGAACGTAAGAAGAGAAGGTTTTACAGTTGCAGAGGATTTTGCGAAGCCAGGGAACGAAGGACCCAACATACTAATCTCCATTGTCAAAACCAAACACCGCCTTCGATTTTTTGGCTGCTCTCGAATAAACAACCTTTGATTTTATAATTTTGAATTTTGTAATATTTTAATCACAATTTCAACTATTAATCTTTTATCAGGTAGTTTTAACTATATTTTATCTTTTAGAGTATATTACAGAACTTTTGCTGTCCAATTTTGCAAAGATTTTATGTAGCTCGATATGAATATAACTTTTATGATAATTTAAATTTTATATAAAAATTGTTTATGATGATTTCAACTTTTTTTTTCTTAAGTTCAGCAATAAAATCAACTTAAACTAAATTAATGTTAAGTGAGCACGATTTTTCAAAATGAAAATTGTTAGTACTGCTGATGATTTGTGTAAAATTTAAATTATCATTCAAATCATATTCATGCGTAACGTTTCTTTTTTTAAAGAGTGAAGCTTTAACTTATCCATTTTTATAATGATCTTCAAATCTATTAATTCTCGTAAAAATTGCACCATTTTAGTAAGATTTCCTATATTACACATTTCGTTCAAAACATTACTTGGTTTTATTTTACTTTTATCTGTTTAAGTAATTTGAAATAGAAGATTTTTTTAATGAATATATCATTATTCATAATAATTCATGAATATCAATTCTAAGTTTTGAAGAGATCTTTATGAACAGAAAGTTCTATTAGATTATTTTGTCGAGAGGATGAGGAGAAAAAAATAAAAAATAATATAATAACTTTGAGAAAAAGAAAAAGAAAATAAATAACCTTAAAAACAATGAAATTTATTAATTTATTGTTTCATCTATTTGTTTCTTTTTAATCTTTTTATTAAAAATTTATTAAATTCCAAAGTTTTAAATTATTTCACATTTCGAATCTATTAGCCTCCAAAAAATGGCATAGAAAATAAAAATTGAGAACTTATAAAAGAAAATTTAAAGAAGGATCAAAACTACTTTAAAAATAAAAAAAATAAAAAAACAGTTTTAAAACATCAAGTAAATGAAAATCTAACACAAATCAAGTTAAAGAGAAAAATGATTTTCTTTAAAACAGTTGAAATTCAGAATTGTTAAACATTTTTTCCTTTGGCACAATTAATGGATTTAAAACGATCTTAAAGAGGAAAGCTTGACATTTCCTATAACATATGTCCGCTCAACAACCTGCATTTACTGTGCTGTCGGATAATCCATATAACAATTCTACAAAAGCATTGGTCTTTTGATTCCCTTCTCACAATATTATGAATTCCATTTAGACTAAAAGTTGTGACAAAATAGTTAAGTCCTCTGACAAAACTGTTGATTTGGTGAACCAAACAAAACCATCACTAATTGCTCTGTATAAATCATGAGTCCACAAATTAGCACTCAAGAACATCTCAACATTACATATCACATGCATTCACTTTGCCAAAATAAATCAAATAATAAAAACCCTACAGTGGTTTAGTACAAAATTTACTCCGCAAAGCTTCCTCTAATTTCTGGAAAATCACCGAGAATGCTCCTGCATAGAGGACAACCCAAAACTAGACAGTTATTCACTAGATAGCAGAGGTGCTGCCACTTGAACTTAACCATAGCAATTAGCAACATGAAATGTAGGAACCAATGTCCAAGGTACAAACATGTGACATGTGGGAAGTCAATATTCACCAGACTGATTGTATTTATTTTATGATGCACATCAAGCCCCTATTAATAATGTTAATCATTTCACTAAGCCAAAAAGGATATCTCTGAAGCCTAGAAAAAGAACTTATTCCACCAAAGCTATTTCTAGTTTCATGGCAAAGTGCTACACTAAAATAATGGAAAAGACATTTAGAAAAATTGAAATTGGAAAAGCAGGTTAGAGAAAAACCTGATAACGGGCTATTCTTGTCTTGTAATGAACCTTTCACCAACAGTGTCCCAGGGATTTGCTGAAAAACCTGTAGGATAAGATACATAACTTAAGATCAACGTAAATTCTGCCAACCAAAGTCAATTTTCAAAGCCAGGTAAGAAAATATGCAAGCATACCGATATACGAAAGCATAATCTACCAAGAGAAAAATTCAAATTCGATTCATTAGATGTCTCTCTTGTAGGTTGTAAATCAGTGGAATTATTGACAATTGAATCACAGTCATCTTTTGATATTGCAACCTATCATAAAGAGATCGTGATTAATGGTCATCGTAACGTAAGGAAATTAAATCAGAATCTAAGTCTCAAGAATGACTGGTCTTACATCCACTGTGAAAGAGGAGGTATTCAATGAACAGGACAGGGCATGTGAAGAGAAGTGAGACTTAACGGTTTCCAACACATTAATGGCACTATGTTGGCGTTGAAGACCCTGAAAAATAAATCTGTTAAATCTCATCCGAGGATACCAAAAGTGACGAGATACATGAAAATGTTATAGGTGCAATTAATCACAATCTCAAGCAAATTTAATACGTACTTAATATAATTAAAGATCTCTTTCATACTGGAAATCAAAACAAACTTTTGCCCGTACTGGAAATACAGATATTGGGGTTCCTACCTGACAACCTTGTATGCAAAGGATGAATGCACTATCAAGAACATGCTCGACCAACTAGAGGTACGCATCAAATAAGATATTTCTTGTGTGCTTAATAGAATGGAAGGATTAAGGATAACCATAGCATTCTTTCATTGGGGGGAAGAACTCCCATTACAAGGTGTCCATATCACCAAACTCAACCATAATACGCAACAAAAATTGCTTTCCTGTTCCAATAGTTGACCAGGCTTCTGAAGTTTGAACTTAACTAGCTGTACTTCCATCTAGCAGGAAGTCTCTTCAAGTTAGATATCATACAAATTATCTCAGAATATGCACACCCTTCACAAGTTCATAAAATAAATCCCGAGCCTGCTAGTAAGCAGACAGATTGCTGTTAAAACCATTTTTTGAATTAAATCTTACAATTTGATACAGTTGCCACCTACCAATACATATCCTATAACGAATCTCAAATGACTATTTGACAATAGATAAATGGATCTATGCAACTTCATATTATCAATATGAATAGCATGATTCAATGATACATTATGTTTTACTTCTCTTTCATCAATTCTCATGATCTTTTTTTAAAAACTCAGGCAATACATCACATGAAATTTATTAAAAAAGAAAACAACTAAGGGAGTAGAAAAGAAGAAAATAAAATGTAGCAAACTAAAACCAAAAGTTAGAAAGAAATACCATTTAGACAAACAACATAGAAACCAAAGAAAAACAATCTCTCATAACTAGAAATAGCAGCTTTAGAAGCATTTTTGGGTGACCCGAGCTTTCGAGTGATTTGGACCATATCTCCATGACCATTAGAATCAGAGTGAGAAACCTCCTCCTCCAAGACCATATCTACCCACCACTTAGAGACCAAACTCATTCTGAAAATTGCTACCCAATTCCTACATACCAACACATACAAAGAATTCTCTTCAAAAACAACAAGTTTATAACTATTATCATCTAGCCTTGAAACGGCTAAAGCAATAACAATCAAAGGGGGATTAAAATTCACATTTGGATGACTTTCCTTAGACAAGTTTTCATCCAAAACAGATAATTTAAAACAAATAATTTGAAAAAGTCATACTAGACAGATAAGCCAAATCACCCTTAGGAGAAACATGTTGTATTGACTCAACATTCTGAACCAAAGAAGCCTGCTAAGAATCATTAACAACACTTCGCATCTCATCTAAACTACCCTCCAGATCAGAGTCACTATTAGGAGCAACAAGATCACCTCTTTTAGGATCAATACAAGCACCGGTATTATATGCTTTAACCACCTAGGTATTCAAAAACATAACGCTATTTAGACTTCATTGATCAGACCTATCACTTTGAGGACAGTGCATACGAGCAAATAACCAAGTCAACAATAAAAAGCAAAAAGTCTGGACACTCCACCAAAAGTTGTTGGGGTAGAAAAGAGAGCACATCCACTTCAGTAAGCACTAGAGCATAGAAGCCACGGATTTTCCTCATAGTAAGTCATCTAACGCAAAGGGAGTGCCAATTCCTCTTGCAATAGAGAAAATAATCTTCGGCTGTCAATACTCCAAGAGTAAACCATGAACGTGAATCCATCATTGAGCCTTGGTGGATGTCAGAACAAAATCTTTAGCCTAGGAAAAAGTGCATAGAAAACTTAGAAAAAGATTTCACGAACCCGTAGTAAAGACATGACTCATGTCTTCAGGAGAGAACTCAAACTAACCTTTTACCCAAAGGGATGGCCTTCCATGCAGCCAAACAACTCCAAATAGTGCTAAGTTTCTTACATAGATTGAAGTGTGTGAGAAGCTTGTTGCTTTTGTTTAGCAAAATCCTGTCGTGGAGATAGTTCCTACAATCTTTCAACCCCATTAATAAATCTCCTCAAGAATTTAGACAAGAGACAAAGTCTCCCTTGATGCATAGTGTAGGAAGCTGCATTAAAGAGATGTTGTAGCATTATTCAAAACTTGTGCAAAAGCGGAATTATAAAGCGGGATTGAGAGATTGTAAGAATCATCTCCACAGCAAGATTTTGCTTAACAAGGGTGACAAGCTTCTCACACACTTGGATCTGTGTAAGAAACTTGATGTTACTCGGAGCTCTTTAGCTACATGGAAGGTCATCTCTTCGGGAAAAGGGTTTTATGAGTTAAAGTTCTCCTCTCTTGAAGACATGTGCCATGTGTTACCAGTGGGTTTGTGTAATCTTTTTCCAAGTCTTCTACCCACTTTTGCCTAGACAAAGGATTTTGTTCAGACATCTATGAAACTAGCCAAGGCTCAATGCTAGATTCGTATTCATGGTCTACCCTTGGAGTACTGGCAATCGAAGGCTATTTTCTCCATTGGAAGAGGAATTGGTACTCCTCTTGCGTTAGAATAATTTTATTATGAAGAAAACTAGTGGCTTTTATGTTCGAATATTTGTTGATATGGATTTGTTCCCTTTTCTGCTACAGCAGCTTTTAATGGAACGTCCATGCTTTGGCTTTGTTGTTGTTGTTGGGGATGAACATCTTCCACCTTTTTTATCTTTTCGTAAAATAATTGGTCATATGTTATCTGCTTGCAGGCAGTGTCCTCAGTTATAGGTTTGATCAACAAATGAAGTCTAAACATCGTTATGTTCCTAAGTCAAATTTAGAGAAAAGGGAGAAAATGTGAATCTAAATACCAAGGTGGTTAATGTTGCTAATATTGTAGTTGGTAATGATCTTACACCACTTCTTTAGGAAGTGATATGGTTGCTCCAAATAATGAATCTGATAAGGAAGATAGTTTAGATAGGATGCCAAGTCTTGTTAATGATTCTCAACAGACCTCTCTGGTTTAGAATGTTGAGCAGACAACATATTTCTTCTAAGGGTGACCAGGCTCATCCATATGGTGTGACTCTTTCAAATTCTTTTTCTAAATTGTCTATTCTAGATGAAACCTTGTCTCAAGAAAAGCATAAAAATGTAAATATTATGGATTCCTTTTTGGTTGCTCTCGCTTTAGCCGTTCCAGGGCCAAATAATAATTGCTATAAACATGTTGCTTTTGAAAAGAATTCCTTGCAGGTTGCTAATATGTAGGAATTGGATAGCAATTTCAAGGAGCAGAATGTGGTCTCTAAGCGGTGGGCTAATATGATCTTGGAGAGGAGGCTTCTCACTCTGATTCTGATGGCCATGAAGATCTTGTCAAATCACTCTAAGGCCTGGTAAACCACCCAAAAATGCTTCTAAAGCTCCTATTTCCAAGTTTGAAGAGGTACGTAAGATTGTTTCAAAGTGTTAGATTGATTTGTTAGAGAATGGCTCTGCTATCGTATGAATTGGATGAAAATGTGCGACTTCAAGAAAACTAGAGAAACCTAGGAAAGGTGCTTCTTAAGTTGCCCAAAAACATGTTAAGTTGGGTCCTTTCAGGAAGAAGTAATGAGTTTTAATTCCATATGATGACTATATGCCTAGCATGAGTTTTAATAAAAAATAAATTAAAGAAATAAACAAGAAAAATTTTAAATTCATATAAGTTTAATTTATTAAACTAAAATAAATTGAAGGAACACTTTTGAACTAATCCTATTTTATTATTGCAACTTTATTTGTTAAAGGGTTCATTCGCAAACTCATAATAACTAATAATCTTTTTAATCAGACTTCTAGTTATGTTGTTTTATCTATTTCTAGTTCAAATAATTTACAAAGAACACTACATATCTGAATGATATTTGAAGTAATTTTTCATTGCCTTCTAAATCTTACTATTCAATACAAATCATGATTGGCAGTTCAAAAATTAACACAGCAATTCATGTTTCGAATGGTAATTCCTAAAGCTTTGGTTTTTAACCACACCAAATAGTGTTGTGTTATCCATGTACATACATATGTGAGTTTGTGTCTACATAAAACAATGCAATTATTACAAACTTCATTATAGATACTAGAATACTATACCTCAAGCGTGAAGGATGTGTTTTTGTTCTTGGATAAAGAAATTGACGACTGCTGCACAGGTGGCAAGAAAGACCAAGCAAGCCCCCACCGGAATGTCCTGCCTTGAATAAATTCAGTTGTCTTCACTATGGAAACACCAACCCCCCAAAGTTTTGATACAAGGTACTTAAGATTTGATTTTTTACCAACCATTGAAGTGAACCACCTATGAACAATTAAAATGAACGAGCCCAAATTTATTACAAGCATACAGGGGTGTAATTGTGGAAATATGAGAAAACAGAAATTATTTTGACAAACAAATAGTAATACCGAAAATGCTGCTTCAATTGTGTACTATCTTCAATAATACGAGTAATGAAGGCCCTCTCACCACCAGGGCAAACCATTTCATGAGAAGTCCCACCACAAGAAGTTTTGGGATTGAGTCCTGCTTCCTCCAAGCTTTCAAAAAATGGTGGATTGCACATACAGAAATCAAACTTCTCATCATCCCTGACCACACCAACAAGTATGGGAGGTCCATGATAATTCTTATTCTCACAGGCATGTAAATCAAGGGGCAAAGGAGCTACCTCCATATCAGTTTTCTTGCACGAAGTTATCTGCTCACTGTTCACCGACTCTTCAACTTCCTCACAGGGAGCATTTACATTGTCTTGAACCTTTCTGATTTCAATCAGATGAGAAATATGTGCATTACTACTAACATTTTTCTCTGCCCACTCAATTGCAACATCAGTCACATCTGCAGTCAGTCATTGTAAGCAAATTTAAATATCAATTTTGACAATAGTTACACAAACTAGACCGCCAAAAACGAAGAATAAAACATGGACAAAGTTTATAATTTCATTTTTTTTGAACCCAAGGTATCCCAATAAGAGAGGCAAGAGCTAATCCCTTGAGATACTAAAATCCATTTATTAGACTAACCTCTCCTAATGCTTTACACAAACACGGGGATTAAACCTCCAACCACATTGTTAAGGGGCATTGCCACACCATGTTGGTGTTCCTTACATCCTTTTCACTATGTCTTTCAATACCCAGGGTATCCACAGCTGAAGGTCAAGAATTAATCCTTCTGAGGAACTAAAATTCATTCAAGAGATTGACCTCTCCCAATAGATATCTTTTCATACAAATAAACAGACAGATTTATTATCTGCTAACCATTTCACACCAAATTGGTGTTCAAGCGCGCTTTTGATGATACTTTCTAATCAAAATTAAAATTTGACCTTTTAATCTACACAATCCTTGATTGGGCACATTGGCAGAGTAAAATTCAAATTTAAATTGAAAAATAACACCAAAATCAATTAAAGAGCTCCATCTAACTTACATAATTTTGTTGAAAAACAATATACCTGATCCTACAAAGCTCCATCCATGGAGGGAAGCACCAAGAAGAGGGTAAATGCAACTAGCTCCAGTTCCTATGTCAAATCCCCTGACCTTGGCATCAGTTGAAAGGGTGCGAGGAATGATGTCGGATGAAAGAAGATGTTGAAGCCAGTGAATGTAATTGCAGCGGTTGGGCACAGTGGGGCAGAGCTGCCCATCAGGAATCCACCTACAAAAACAGCTTACATCAGCAACAATGTCCATAATTGCATCGAAAGTGAGAGAGAGAGAGAAGCAAACCAAGTCAAAGAGTGACGATGATGGAGCAAGACGCGTGTGAGTTCACGTGTGGCATTGAAGTCGGTCCAATCGATGGTGGGGCGCATGTGGGGAGGCGAGAATTGGAGGAATGAGTTGAAGGAAGGGTAGAGAGAGCCCAAAAGGGCAAAGTTCGGTGGGGTTTCTGAATATACACTTCCTTGTTGCTCTTCCTTTCTCTTCCTCTTCTTGCTCCTACCCATCTCTCTCACTCAAACCTTTTCAACTTTCAAACACTATTTTGTTTGTTTTCCCACAAAGTTCTAATCTTTGCACTTCAAGAATTAGGGTTAGAATGGTGGCGTCGGAGGCGAGGTCGCCAGCGGCGGCGGCGGTTTGAGGGGACACGTGGCGGAGCAATTCCCACTCCCAACCATATCAACTATTTTTAATTAATTTCCTGTAACTTTATAAGTGGGCCATTTTCCTTTTGTTAAATAAATTTCCATTTATAATTATTTGTTTATTTTACATAATTAAAGTTATGATAAAAATGAAGAATATTTTAATACTGAATTAGGTTATATATAAATTCTTAATAAAAATATTGTTTGTCTATAAGTTATATTTAAAATTATGGTGAATAATTTTAATTGTATGATGATTATTTTTAACTATTAATTATTTAAAAATAAATTTAAAATAGATATACAATGATAAATTGAAAAACAAAATGAAGAATGGTGTTCCCGTTTATGATAGTTATTTTGATTTGGATGTATGTATTACAATATATACAATTACAAATTGTCATAAACGGTAATTTTGTTGAATTTTAAACGATTAAATTTAAAATATAGATATTTTTAGTTTATTACTAGTATAGTATAAAAGATCTATACCAAATTTATCAAATCTGGTTTTTTGTTCGCTGAACTTTACTTAAATATGTTGTGTGATTGCAGCAAGCTTAATTATGTCCCGGAAAATGGAGCTGAAGGAAGAAAGAGGGTTTTTGTTTTCCTATAACTCATATCTTCTTCCTCCAACTGCCAATTTATTTTTAACTTTCGTGCATCTCTATGCTTTATTCTATTTATCTATCTTCTCAGCTGCATCCTTTTTTATCATTTTATATTTTCAATTGTATCATCTAAAATATTTTTTTTATAACAATCTAAAATACATTTAAAATATAAAAAATTACATTCTGGATACAGAATTTGAAATAAAAAAAATTATATTTCAAATTTCACTTTTAACATCAGCCGTAAATGTATAGTGTTAGATTTAGGACAAATTCTTTATGCACCTCAATACACTCCTGCACCTCCATATTTTTTAAAAATGACAAAATTATTCTTGTGGAAATGACTAGAAAGTCCTTCAGCAAATTTGAAATAGAAACTCAACGTTTGAAACAATATCATGACAGTGCCGCACAGTGCGAAATTGGTCTGCAATTGTTCATAGAGGGAGTTGTTTTTGAAGGTTTATAGGTGGATTAAACGGTGGAAAAGTCTCTTAAACGTGTAGGAAGTATTAATCGACGACGAAGAATGACGGAGAGGTAAGATTTTTGCATTTCGATATATTTTCGTGATACGTAGGGCACTCGGATGAAAGTCATCTGTTTAAGAATTTTTTTTTAAATTTGTAAAACGGATCGGAAGCCATCCAATTTGTAAATAGTAAATCGGATGCAAACTGGGGAGGTGGCATCCGATTTACAATTTACAAATCGGATGGCTACCCATCCGTTTTACAAATTTTAAAAAAAATTGTAAATCGGATCCGATTTACAATTTTTTTTAAAATTTGTAAAACGGATGGATAGCCATCCGATTTGTAAAACTTTTGTTTAATTTTAATTTTTGTTTTATTTTTTTTTTTTTTGCTAAGATAGTGTTGTGGAATGCTGTGTTACAGATATGGACAGTCTTTGCAGATCTTCAGAGGAAGTAAATAAGGTGTCTGATATAAATGAAGGACATGATAGTGATT
>Ga0209700_100773_pt1 | contig 63905 bp, 38 predicted proteins | sample SiratroredBW_FD_187528 | JGI IMG/M metagenome (GOLD analysis project Ga0209700, IMG submission 187528) | Root nodule microbial communities of legume samples collected from California, USA - Siratro red BW (SPAdes) (version 2) | ecosystem: Host-associated > Plants > Roots > Nodule | place: USA...
ATATATATATATATATATATATATATATATATATATATATATATATATATATATATATATATATATATATTATTTATTCGTGTTCTAAAAATTGACCTTTATACTTCCATAATCCTAATTTTCAAACTTAATTTATCTCCTTTTTCCTTATTATTTGCACTTAGTCTTACTCCTCTAATCCTTAATATAAGATGCATTTACAAGAAATTAATAATATACATTATATAGCTTTTAGGAAAGATTAGATTTATTTTCCTATTTTCTCTATTAAATAACATGAATATGAATTATTTTTATAAAAACTAATGAGAAGAGAATTTTAAATATCATAAATTTATCGGGATAATTTAGTACATTAAGTTTTAATAAAAAATAACTTAATTAATTACTTTTTGCTAGTATGTGTAATTTTATTAGAACACTTTACAATAAGAACTGGAGATATTACAAGAATATTAAAATGATGTAAACACTGATGCTAAACCCTAAATAACAATGAATTTCTATTATATATACAATATACTCTAATATCATGGAGGTTTATTTTCTAATGTCGTGTTTTCTATAGGCTAATTCTATGTCGGCATTATAATATCAACTTAAAGGACTTTATTCTAACTTCTTATAGCTTTAGTTGAGCCGATTCTATGTGGTCTTTATTTTGACTATGTAAACTGTAACGTCTTCCTTCAGGTATATTTCTTTTTTTTTTCTCTTCTCTATTTTGAATGAAGGATTTTTTTTTATTGGCAATAAAAAATAAATAAATAAAAGTATTTTAAGGGTGTTTTAACTCTTGTAAAAAAAAAAAGGTGCTTCTAACTAACAAATATTTCACAAAAATCAACTTCTAGACCAACATCCATCCTAAAAGATGGTGAAACAACTAACCAATCCAAAACTCACCCTAGTCCTTAAGAAAGTTGTTAAGAATACATGTTTAGCAACACTTAAACCAACAACAAATTCATGCTAAACAATTATAAAAACAGAAAAAACTATTACATCTTCCAACCCTATGCCCATGTGATCAAACAATATAAAGTTGTGTTTTCTTTGATATACCAGCTCCTCCATCATGATACTCTCCCCACCCCAAACTACATTAGCGACCACCTCCGATTTCAAAACACACATATTCTGCAAAAGCTCAATAGATTTATCTAGTCTTTTAGCCTGTTAGATATTAGCTAAAAAAAACACAAACAAGTAGACTCATACTAGTACAACCACACTACCAAAGAGGAAATCAGGGAATTAGTCACAGAATTAAAAAATCTCCTACATATGCTGATTACATAACAAATATCACCTGATAGACAATAAACACAATCTCAGGTTCAAACACCAATCAGAATAAAGAAAAAAAAGACCCTCCTATATTTCCTATTGACCCAGTTCAGTGATTTAATCTGAGCAATAAGAAACACTTCTTTAGCATCAAACAGTTTATTCCTAAATATAACATTGTTCCTAGCCTTCCAAATGATCCAAACCAAACTCTTCCAAACTAATTTCCACACAAAATTACATTTAACATTAAGGGATGGAATTTCAAAGCTAAGGAAATGTTCCTTAAGCCTACTGTGGTTGACAGATTGCACACTAGCCCAGACATCGCAAAGGTCCCAAATCTTCCTGACCTTTTCACATATGAAGAGTATATGACTAATGAATTCTTCCTGATTCTGACAAAGGACACACATATTGTTAATCCCCGTGATACCTACTCTAACCAGATTTTCAGCAATTGGATCCCTATCCAACATAACCCTCCAAGCATAAAATTGTGTTGAGGGTAACACCTTTGTTGTCCACAGTTTATAAAACAGTTTGTCATCATCCCCCATCATGTCATTCCTAATTCTGATGTAAGCATTTCTCACACTGTAAATGTCATTCTCATCTCCTAACCAAACCCAATTATCATCTAAGTCATTTTTTACCCTTTTTGTCTCCAATTCTTGATAAAAACATTTGAACAAAGGATTAATGACACAATTTCTCCTCATGCTCTTAATCCTCTTATGAATGTCACCTATGACACAAGGGACCAACCCCACCTCGTTGCCAATGCATGAACACAACGTGTTGGCAAATGTCATGCCAAGACCCACATTACAGACTTTGGTGGGATCAGTATTAACGTGGAAGGTCTTGTTTGCTTGATTTTAGAAATTAATTTATTGGTTTCTAAAATGATAATATAAGTGACAAAAACATTGATAGCTAATATTAAATACTAATTACCTTGACTTAATTGGTCACTAAATTCAATCTTTTCTTTTATTTTGTAATTATTTAGCAACCAAAAACCTAATTTGGTGGTTATTTTGGTCACGATTAGCAACCATTTTATTTGGTAGCTAAAATTGGTGTCTAAATAACTTTTGTCTTGTAATATTGAACCATGAGGCAACTCATGTATAAAAGACTTAATACTACCTCTAACCCAAAACTATTAAGTTAACAATAATAACAAACAAGAAAACAAAAAAATAAAATTAAAGGAAAACACTTTTATTGACTCTAGAAAAGAGTCTTATATGATACAATGTACATCTTTACAAATAACAGTCTATTCAATCATAATAGTATTAAGCAAGTAATTCCGTCTATTTGATCAAACATGTATTCAGCCAAAAAAACAAAGAAACATGTGTTTGTTCAATTAAACAAGACACTTACATCCAAAAAATAATGATATAAAAAATGATTAAATTGAAAAGAAACTAGTCTCAGTGTAGTTGTGGTCGTCATCAGAGTCATGTTGTTTTGCTCTAGAAGAAGGATATTTGATTTGCACCAAAGGAAGTGGTATTGATGAATATGGATGGTTGAGTGAAAAAATTAAACATAAATTGTTTCACCTACTCTTTAAACAAACATGGCTCTTATTATTCAATTTTTAGTATATCCTTCAAGCTCTTATTTTTTCCAAATAAGTTGGATACTATGTCACATCTTTTCAAATTCACATCATGTGATGGCATTTCAAGAACTTGAAAAATATGAATGTTTCACACGTTGATCTAATTCATAAAGTCATCCTCTTTTATTCAATCCTTCAACAACATTTTAAGAATATATCATCATTATATGATAATTAGACACAGCATCCTCCAATATATGCTAGGAGAAGTCTACCAACAATAAGTTTTTCATAGTCATTTTAAAAAGATCAAAAAGATCAAAGTGAAATTCAATATTAAATAATATATAAATATGTATATATGAACTATAAATTTGAAGTGGTAAAAAAAAATTATCCAACTTAATTACAACTTAGAGAACACGCATGTATCAATTTTAGTTGTCTTAACATTCAAAGAGGCCACTACAAGTATGATAAGACAATTTGTGTTTAGTCACCAAAATAATCCACTAAATATTTTCATTTTGTATTCCTTGAACTTGTAAAAAATAGAAGTTAGTTTCTTATAATTTTAGGTACTAATAGTAATTGTGACTAGGTTGTAAATGTGAATCTTTGATTAAGTTTCTCATGAAAGTATTTCATGATCTAAAAACAATGATGAGAGTCAATTACATTTTTATGTTTGTTATGCCTATATTCTATATTCTTTGTAAGCTTCTAAACCTCTTATCATTCGATATATAGAATAAGGTTAAAATTCTTTGGAAATATGAAACAAAATAAGTTGAAATGTTGTTTTGGCAAGTTATTCCGAGTCGAGACACTAGTTCTCTAAGTCATTACAAATTTGGTTTATAAATCCATTATTAATTCATTAGTCTTCTAGGTCATGACAATTTAGTTCTGACATCTAACAGCATACAATATTTTAAACCGACGGTGCTGTTTCTAACCGCTCTGGACAGCATGAGTTAATTGATTGCATGAGACATACAAAGTATGAATGTTGCAATTTCTAGAAAACTTTATTTGAAACAGTCTCCTGCAGCATGTACAGTGCAATTAACTATACTGTTCTGTCTTCTGTCCTCCGAATGTCGTATTTTTGCACCTTCACTGCTGCTGCACAATAACTATGTTCAACCAATAACTTCATATGCATATATGCAGTTTGAATTCTCCTAACAGATGGGAAGTAACTATTTCTAGTTGTTTCCTATGATTCCTTTCATTATAAAGCGAGAGTAGTCTAGTTGGTTTTCAATTTTTGTTCAAAAAATTGTTCTTTTAATTTTTAAACTCATTTTTTTCAACAATATTTATATCTATAGTTAAGAATAAACAGTATGTTATTACTCACATTGAAAATAAAATAAAAAAAAAATAGGTGAAATAGTATTTGTATCAATTAAGTATTGTAACCAAGTATTAAAGCAAATATGCAGTTGAAATATGGAAACAGAGAAAATATCACTTAGCTGGTATTCATATTCAATATAGTTTATAACACTGACACTCATAGATTAAATGCTGTAAATTGAATCTGAAGAAAAAAAAGATGACAGGAAGAACTTACTTGTAAATGCAGGGTTTAAACAATCTAATTCTCCAAAACAAAGTAACATGAAACCGCTAAGCTAATGACATACATGGGAGAGGAACAGATACAATAGAAGGTTTAATCAGTTGGTATGTGACACATTGCTGTCACATGTTGCTGGTATGGCGAAGACATGAGTAATGCCGCGTAGACCTATAAACTTTACTAAGTATGGTTCAAATTAAGAGACTCACAAACTTAATATATTAAAGTTTTAGATTTAAAGTGATACTAATGAATCTCGAGAGAAATCGTCCTCTTATAGGAATTTAGCCCATGTTTCATTCTAGTTTTAAGTAAATTGTTTTGAAATTTTTTAATCATTTTTTATATAATTTTACAATAAAATCCTTTTAAGTTTTAAAACTAATTTCTAAAAAAAGAGAAATGTTAAAATTAGCTTTTCGCGATTTATCCTATTATTATTTTCAAAAAGAAAAAATTACAAGTTCTAAACTAATCCTAATCAAATTTAGGTTCACAGCGAAGGATCATCCTTATGAACCTTTATTATTTTAAAAATATATACTATATTATAATTAATTTTTATAATATATATATATATATATATTATTTGTGTCTCGTATTTTATAATTTTTAATTTAATTGTAACTACGTATTCGTGTACATGTTTTATCTGTATTTGTGCTTCGTAGCTTACTGGTTATCTGTTGTGAAGCCTGGATAACTGATATATATTTTTTCAGAAGTTGTTTAGTACACATGTTTCACAACAGGAACGCAAACAACACATGTTTACACATATTTGCCCATCTTTTCTATCTAACTTTTTTGAACATTTGAGAGAGGTATGTTGCAGGACAGGAAGCAGGGTATAAATAACATGGCAAACGGGGACTACATGCTAAAGGACGACAATGCAAAACTCTACAGTCAAAAACCAGTATTCTCAGTGCAGTGAAGATTCTCAACATAAATGGATATCAGAATCATAAGCAGTGACTTGGTGAAATCAAATATTTCAGTCAACTCCATCATCACAATCTAGTTAGTTTGATTGGCTACTCCGTGGAGGATGATAAAAGAAGATTGGAATATTAGTATACATGCTGAGAAGCATACAAAAACTTTTGTTTAGAAGAATTATGCAGTTTATATGGACTATTAGGATGAAAATTGTATCTGGTGTTGCTAATAGCACTGTATGTTCTTTAGATAAAGAAACTTTAAAACCAATAATATTTGGAGATTTTTCAACTCTTATATTTTTTTTTATAATGCAAAATAATAAAAAGTCTTTTATACATGTTATAATCTTGAAACAAAATTGGAACATAAATACAGGTTGAGGTTAGAGGATTGGATTGATAAATCTTTATTTGCGTCTCTATTTGTTAGTTTTAGTATTTTAAATATATTTGTAAATGGATTGGACCATCCTACAGACTAAAATCTATTTTATCTATAGCATAAGATATAATTTTAATCAAAACTAGATCTTACATGTTGTTTATTATATGATTCCTTGAGTACCTTATATTAGCGTTTCAATTATTTAAAAATAAATAGATTTACACATATTCATTGTAAATATTATTGTATATTTATTTATATATATTTTTTCTTATCGATAAAAATAATCAAAATATTAAAATTTAAAATAGAGTGACATTTTTCATATTGATTCATACTTTCTCAATAAATTATTAAAATCTTTATTCTAAATTTTTCTTCTAGTAAATATCATGGTCTTAAATGCTTAAACATATATACATTAAGAAAGAGGGTACAGAGATATCATAGTAATGGAATAACTCATTTTCTTAATCTGTTCTAAAAAGTACAACAATCAACTTGTGTTAGAAAGAGTGGTTGTATTGTTCATCGCTATGCCTACCCCTAAAGCATGAAGCTGGGATCCAAGAATTTTTGGCGAGACTCAAAGTTGTACATAATTACCTTTGGTAATGAAGATAGTGTTACATACCGACTTAGGGTTATATGGAGAAATTAGTAACATGATTTTTCGTTGTTCCAATATTCTTAGAAAAGAAAATTCCTGTGCACACATATATAATTGCAAACTTTGCTTTGATTCAAAGACAAAAAGTTATTTGATAGGAATTTGTTTTCCTTCTTTCACAGGAGATGAGTGTAATATATTCGGAATTTTCATTTTTCTGTTTCTGCTTTTCATGAGTTTTAATATAGTGCTGTGATTATTTGTATCTTTTTCTTTCCATTAGGATGTGCTTATGCACATCATTATTTCAATATTAAAAAGAGAAACCATTGCAGTAATAGAACCCTTTTTCCTGTTCCTAAGCCAATTCTACCAAGAGATCATGACTGCAACTAGAATCAAACCTTTTTGACTGTGAGTAGCAGAATTGTCATTGAGATTAGTACTGGATGGCAGCAGATGTTTCTGGCAACAAAGACACTACATGTGATATTCTGAAGGATGGAAATTGATAGTTAGAGTGCATAACGACCTAGTTGTTGTGCACAACGTGTGAATTAATTGAAAGCATGACACAAAAAAATATGAGTGTTGCAAACCCCAGACAAACTTTATCTGAACCAGTGTATCCTATTTCCACCTTCATGCGTATGCATACTGCTGCTATAACTAGCTTCAACCAATAACTTTACCTGTTTCCCTGTATCATTACCATATGCACAATGAAAAGTTGTTCTTTCCAGTTATTTCATATGATTCTTATTCTATTTTAAAACAAGAGTAGTCTATCTGGTTTTCTTTTTTTTTTTTTTGCAAAATAATAGTTCTTATGATTTTTTTTCAACATTATCTCCATATGGTTAAGAATAATCAATGTGTTATTGGTCACGTTGAAAAGAAATACAAAAATTAGTTGCCATTGTATTTGTATCCGTTAAGTAAATAGTATCAAAATATTAAAATTTAGGAAGGAGTGACATTTTTTTATATTGATTGATGCTTTTAGTCCTCGATAAAATATTGAACTTTTTATTCTAAATTTTTCTTCTAGTAAATATCATGGTCTTAAATAATTAAACATATATAAAAACTAATACAATCAACTTGTTTTTAAAAAGAATTCAAAATTGCTATGCCTACCCTCTGGAGCACGAAGTAGGGATCGAAGAATTTTTGGCATATTGTTCCCTAGTGACTTTTTTCTTCTTTTAAATTATCCTATGAGAGCATGCATGCTGCTCCCATATAACATCAAAATATCATTAGGGAATTGTTTCCTAGCCACTTAGGGTTAGATGAGGAAATATTTATGGTTGTTCCAGGAATTTTCATTCTTAGCATATTTTTAGAGAGGAAAATTCCTCTGTGAACATAATTGCTAACTTTGTTTTGATGCAAAGATAAAAGATTATGTTGTATGATTTGTTTCCTTCAGGTGATGAGTTTAGCTGTAATAAATTTCATATTCCAAAATATCATTCTTTCTTCCTAATTCCTATTTTGCTTTCTGTTTTCATGAGTTCTGATATAGTACTTCCATGATTTGTAATTTTTTTTCTTTCTATTAAGAAGTTCTTATGCTCCTCATTTCAATATTAGAAAAATCAACTTGGAAGTAATTGAACTTTCCTAGGCAAATTCCACTAAGAGATCGTTTGATTGCATCTAGAATCTTTGGTGTGCCATTTGATTCCGACACTTTCCAAATGTCTCAAACCACAGAAAACCAAATAACTTGCCACCATAAAGCATTGATGCTACTGCATGAAGCTGTTAAAAGTGGTAGCTTACTTATCAAGACATCTTAAGCATTCGCACCAAACTTGTGAAAAAATCTCACAGAATTAAAGTTCATATTAAATTCAAAATATTTCAAATTCCAGATTTAAGTTCTCATCAATTGCTGCAACGAAGAATTAGTAACAATAAAGTGTAGGTAATAACGGGTTTAAGAAAAGTGTTAAGTTTTATGGGGAGGGAACAATAAAGAGTGGGTTGAAAGGGCGCTGAAAATGGGGCAGGGGATTATTAAGTATCTAGGGTAAAAGTCAGTTCACTATAATGAGAGACACATTAATGGTAGGGGTTCTCTGTCATTCATAGATAAATACAACAGAAGTGACACTCTGATTGGAGTAGTATTCATTATGTGACTACAATCATAAAACTCAAATGTGGAAAGAAATAGTGAAAAGTAGACAGGAGAAAGATGGTAAAACTTGGGCTATGATGATGGGAGATTTTAATGGGCACAGAAAGGCATAAATTAGTATGAAAGGAGTTGGAGAGAGATGATAGGATTCAATGAATTTATACACAATACGTAAGTGGCTGATCTACCATTAATTGGACGGAAATATATATGATATAGACATAATGGTTATATAAAAAAATATGTTAGACCGAATCTTAGTTTCTAAAGAATGGTTGAAAGTGATAGGGGTGGAAGCAGTATGTGTTAAAGAGAGTAGTGTATAAAAAATACAACAAATTCTTCCTCCACTCCCAAGTACTTGTCCTGCACCTCCATACTACAATAAAAATACCATTTTATCCTTAATTTAAACTTCAAAACCAAAACTATCCTCCACCCCCTTCACCCCATACCAACATCCTACGTCTCTTCACCTCCATTTTGTCCGTCTAGTGCCTTCCTTAGTGTCCGGTTGCTGCTCCGCCGTGTCTGGTTTATCTCGTCCGTTCACCACCATGCGCCTCCGTTCTCCTCCCCCGCAACAATCCATGCAACCATGCACCCCCACCAAGCCACCACACCTCCAAGAATCTCCACACTCACGTAAAACATACAACACCTGCCTTGGATGTGCGTCGATCAGTCCAACGCCTTCACGGCGGCGCTCTCCTGGTTTTTTATATTTTATGCTTTTTGTGAAAAGGTGTTGTATATCATCTCATATTTTTCATATGATAGAAATTTTATTGTATAAAATTATATAATAAACTTGGATATAAAAATCTATACATAAAAATATCTTCATAAAATTACAAATAAAATAAAGCTTCTCCAACAATTCATTTGAGATTCACACCACCTGTCAAATTCTGCTCCTGTGTGATACACGGTCATCGCAAATTTAAAAAGAAAACAAACACCACACAAAAATAAGGGTAAGCTAGAGAGTTTTAAAAAAAATAGATTTTCATAAATTAAATTTCTATATCAACCCAAAAACAACAAATCAAACTTTCATAATTCATCTCACATCATACATATATTGACTCACAAACAAAGACACTAGACTCTCTACTTCCGGAAGACACTTGTGCATTGAGTTAGACTCAGAGGTGTGCACCTGTCATATACCATCCATCTATTCCGATCAACTCATATTTCAAACCTTGGATACAATTTGTCCCGATTAGTTACTATTTCAAACTTTGGGTACAATTCCCATATACACAGGGTTAATCCATATGTCCTATTCCGATAAGCTTATATTTCAAACTTCAAACATGGCCATATGAACCTCCTTCGACTCTTCACCAACTGGTAAACTTCATCTATATGAATCCAATGTACCATTAGAGTCAGGATACCTCCTTAGATAGATCAAATCCCCAAACAATACACATCTTAATAATCTCAACACGGGTATCTCCTTTCCTGAAGATAATATGTCTCGATCACACACCACATCATTCACAAACATTGATACTACATCATACCATACATAAACATTCAACATTCATTCTGTTCAATTCAAATTCATCTCATTTAATTAAAATATATAAAAAAAACAGTCAAACTAGCTTTCCTTACCCAAATTCACAAAACAAGTAATTATAATATCTATAAAAACATGCAACTTGCTTCCCTTACAAAATATCATAATTTTAGATAAATTTCCATTTAAACATAAACAAGCATTTATAAAAAAAAAAACATGTAACTAGCTTTCCTTACAAAATATCATAATTTTAAATAAATTTCTATTTAAACAAAAACAAACATTTATAAAAAAAACATGCAACTAGCTTTTCTTACCTCCATAGAGTAAAGATACTCAAAAACCCTAAAATCACAGGCAACCTAACTCTGTTCAAGAATCTGATCGAACACTCTTGATCTACTCAACACTAGGAATCTAGGGGTATCCTCTGATTGTCAATCTGATAATCTATGAAATCACAAATCTAGAAAGAGTGTAGAAAACTTTAAAGAGAAATTGTTTGAGAGATGGTGGTTTTCATAAGAATGAAATTATATATCTTCTTAAAGAAAGAGAGAGATTTGGTAATCTTTATAAACAAAATATCTTCTTAGAGATAGTTGATGATTTTTATTTGAATAAAATATACTATCTTCTTAGGAAGAGAGTTGATAGTTTTTATAAAAATAAAATATAATATCTTCTTAGACATATAGAATATCTTCTGAGAGAGAATATCTTCTAAGAGAGAGAGTTGGTTTATAAAAAAAAATAAATAAATAACTATCTTTTATTTACTTAAACAAATCTTCTAGTAAAAAAATAGGTATTATCTTATTCATTTCTAAAACTAAATTCTATGTTAATTTTTATTCTATAGCTATTTTTTAGAGTATTACATATTGCACGAGGATATTTTGCAGGTTGTGCACGACGTGCTACTAGGATAATCATGTAGGTGTTGTGTAACATCTATATGAGCAACCTAGTGTTCATGAACCAGATTCGAATCTGCAATGTACATTGTGGTTAGTTAACTTGAAGCACAACGACTACTTGGACAGGGTGCAGTATTAGAAGAATAAACACTGAATATATGCAACTTGAGTAGTGATATAGTCTCATCAAAGGACACTTGCAAAGGTGCATCAGAACTTTTCTTAGAATGACCCTAAACCAATTAAGCCAACTCAAGATTGTAATTGATCGGTAATAGAACACAATTTTCAACAGCAGCTATTTTATTATCAATTATCATGGAGGTGCAGGAAGACAGTATGGAGGTGGAGAAAGAATGTGTCAAAAATACAATTGGAGCCCAAAACCATTCAAAACTCTAGCGGCCTGTTTGATTAACTGCAACTATTTAGGAAGACGGCTGAATATGAAGAAAAGCGATGAAAGTTCAAGATTCGAAGAATTAAAAAATAATAAAAAGTGAAAAGTTAAGACCGAATTTTATTTCGCAAGGATGTGAAGATTTGCAAAGATCAATCCTTTTTATTTTTTTATAATTAATTTTACTATTAATTAATTATATATATATACATAAAATATAATAATAATAATATTTATTAATATTATTATTATTAAATATTATTATTAAAATATTAATAATAAATTTAATAAAATTATAAAATAATAATAAAAATAAGATAATTATAAAAATTAAATACTAATAATATTAATATTCAAAACTAATAATATTAATATTAAAAACTAATAATAATAATATCATAATTAATAATTAAAATTAGAAAATTATAATAAAAATCAAAATAAATTTATATAATAATAGTATTAATAATAATAATAATCATAATTTAATTTTAATTTCAAAATAATTTATAATTTTATAATTCCATCAATAAAAAATAATAATTCATTAATCACATCCAAAAAATTAATATTTTATTTTTAATTATTTTTAATTTTACAATTTTATTAATTAAAAAAAATTAAAATATCTATCACACCTATCAAATCACTCATCAAATTTTCACTCAAATCTTACCATCTTTTTCTTAATCCAAATAACTTCACTTTCCACACACTTTTATCTCAAATCCATTCTCTTAAATTCATTTCCTCAAATCCTTTCCCTCAACCAAACAAAGCATAAATGTTTAGCAAAGTAGAATGGGTTTGAGAAATTAGTGATAAGATTATGAAACAACTATATGGTGAGTGGGTACGGTGTGCTGACATTTAAGGATAAATTAAAAAGACTGAAACAAGACTTAAAGGTAAGGAATAGATGTATTTGGGATTATGTCTCAACTATTGGATATGTTGGAAAATAATAGTGGCTTGGAAAATGACTTGAAACTAGAAAGACAAAATTTATTTGGTGAACTTAAACAAATAACCTACAAAAATGGAAACAATTGACAAGGTAAAAATCAAGAGCTTAATGGTTACAAGAGGGTGATCTCAACTCGAAGTACTTCCACTCAATTATAAATTGGAGAAGAATGAAAAATGAAAGAGTGCAGGTTGAGGGAGAATGGTGCGAGGACTCAAACATTACAAAGAATGAGGTCAAATAGTTCTTTGTTAGACATGGCTCATAATACCGAATGAAAGGGCAAATATTGGAGCGGAGACAGAGTGAGCAAGCATAGTGAGTAAATGGAACGGGAGTATTTTGATAATTGTATAGTCTTTAGGGTTATTGATATTAATCATTTGTAATTGTAACCCTAACTCTAGTTCTCTAATAACATAAACACAGTCGTTCAAACGCTCTTGAAGACTTAGACAAATTGTCAAACCTCGATAAATCTTGTGTTCTTTATTTTCTTTATTTTCGTTCATTCCTGTGTTTATAGAGTGATTTTCTCAATAATTGGTATCAGATTGAGTTGAGATGGCTATGTCAGAAGGTGATAAATTCGAAGTTATGAAATTTAATGGTCACGGTAATTTCAGATTATGGCAGACAAGGGTGAAGACTTTAAAATCTCAGAAATCGACGAAGATGGAGGATGAGGATTGGATGGATCTGCAGGAACTAAGCAGCAGGAACCATACGGTTGTGTTTGGCAGACGAGATCATGTACCACGTAATTAGTTTGTCATCTCCAAATGTATCGCGACCTCGTTGACGACGGACTGATAGCGATCTGAAAATTATGAAAACAATGGGGTGAGAAGAAAGAGATGGAGTCACCACCATAGTTTATTATGGAAAACTATGAAAAACCAAGAAAAAGGAAAAAGGAATAATTTACGAACCAGAGATGAGTTCGGGAGTCGGTTATGCGTGGAGAAGGTATTAGCATCCACAGCTCTTGTCCTAAGACATTACCTTCAATCCAATAAGCAACACCAAATGTGGTTTATTAAATGTTTAATTTTCTCAAAAATAAAAATAAAATGTAAATAAAAACATAATGTTTAATTTTTAATATTGACCTTGCTCCTACGTATTTTTATTAGTGGTGTGGGTGGTGTGTTTTGTCTCTACGAGCGTAGGGTGGGTATTGCAAGGTAATCTTCTCCGATAGTGTCTTCGTGAGTAAGGTAAGTTGGTTTTGCTTTTGTATTTTCATTTAGTGTAGGGGGTGCAGAATGGGTAGAAGTTTATTGTGAAAATCATTTTTCGGAAATGGCTTTGGGAAAACGAAATCTGAAGTGAGTTTACGAGTGGGTGAATGGATTACAGAAAACATTTCTGTAATTATGCTTTGTAATACATAAATCATTTTCTAGAATGGGGGTGTGAAGAGAAGTGGTTACAGAAATCATTTTCCGTAGAAGAGAAATTGACTTACGAAAAATGTTTTTTTAAAGATAACTTTTCTATTTCAGAAAACGTTTTCTAAAAGACAAAAAGTTATTTACAAAAATAAAATTTATTTCAGAAAACAAAATCCAAATTTTACACCCTAATATTCATTCTGGAATACCATTTCCGGAAGTCATTTTTACATTCACAGTGATAGTTTTAGTATTTTGAAAAGAAAATATGATGAGGTACAGGAAACAATTGCCTTTGTGCTTGGTTTATCTTGGCTAACTTTAGGATGACAATTGTTTCTTGCACCTCCATCATTGTTCCCTGTAGCAAATTAAGTTTTTAAAATGACAGTCATGCCCTTATCATTTTCATTTGAAAGGAGGAGATGCAATAGCTTCCACGGTGCAGTTAACGCATTCTGGCCACGACTTTTGGACGAGGTGATGGCACATTTCTCCTATTATGCCTTGTGGACAAGGTGGTGCTATTGAGAGGTAAGGAATGGTGATCTGAGTAAGGTTTGATGGTTGTTTTTCGTTGAATTTTGGAGGAATATGATACAAGTGTTTCGAAAATCATATTTCAGAAACAGATTTTAAGATTTTTGAAATATATTTTTAAAAATTATATTTTGAAAATAAGTTTTGATATAAAATTTTTAAAACATATTTCCAAAAATTGTATTTTGAAAATATATTCCAAAATGAGATTTCAAAACATATTTCCAGAAATTACATTTTAAAAATAGGTTCAAAAATAGAATTTTCAGAATATATTTTCAAAAAACATAATCCAAAAACATGTTCTTGAAAACCCCATTCTGAAAATATATTCTGGATTTGGTTTTTCTTAATGCAACCTTTAAACGTAAACAAATAATTTTCAAAAGATTGAATTTTGTAAATTTTTCAAAATCTACTTTTCAGAAATAAAAAAAAAATGCGATTTCACACCTACACTTCTAACACAGCACCTCCTCCCCCACACCACTATTACCGACGAACTGCACTACCTCCGACGAGTTAAGTAGTTGTCTAAAATCTTAAACTATTTTATATTAATTTAGAGGAACACTTCTGTCATTTCCTCTCATTGATGGGTGCTGGAAGCAATTTTCGTTTAGGATGGTGAGAGATATGAGAAGCACGTTCAATCAAACACAACATATTATGCAAGAAATGGAATAAACATACAATGAAGGTATGCACAAGAAGGAGAAATGAAATGAAAATTTGTGGTAAGTACCAGAAAAGTAAAGTAAGAGAAGTTACTTACAAAAGAAAAGAAAACATTAAGCATAACGCTCTTGAAAAAAATAATACAAAAGGCTATAAAATAAAAGCTTAAATGTAATTTCATATTCAATTTCTACTTACATTATTTATACATTTTCTAAGAGTCCTTGTTGTCTTAAGTTGAGAGACTCCTTTTTGTCTGTTAACAATAGTAGTGCCTTGGTACATGAGCAAGATCATCCCATTTCCTTGGCTATTTTCATTCAAATACCTTATAAAGAACATATAATGAAATGTCTTGCAATTGCATGGAATTATGGACTTAATATTTGTGCAGTTGAACCGAACGTTTTATTTACCAAACCTATCCACCACATTTTATCCTCTATTTTTATACGTCAGTATTCACCAATATTAATAACGGCAAGTGTTTGAACCAACGATACCATTTAAAGCCAGTTTCATATCGGTAAGATGGTATGCTCCAAAATAATTTCTAAAGGAAAAAATGACTTCAACTCTAGAACCAAAACATTTTTCAGAGTAATGGTTTGACATGGTGATGATTTAGGTTTTTTCAAAATGCAAGCTATCAGTACGAAAGTAGCATGCCATGAAAAAAATAAAGAAAAAGGCAACACGAGATTAAAAATAATTACTTTGTCTTGAACTTGGAAGTATAATCCTGTATAACTTGGTTTTTGTAAACGCCAATAAAGGTTTTACCCTCCCTAAAACGAAAACATTACCAGCTACTTCAATCGCAAAACAAAGACAAAACTTATCCAACTGTAATTACAAAATAAACTTTAATTTATCCCAAAACAGCCAATTGCAGTGTTTCTCATAGTCAACAAAAGACAGAAAGGGGATATCAAATATCATTCATTCGCACCAGCTTATTATAAAGAATTCGGTCGTCCCTCCCGGTGTTACTTTCCAACAATGCACTTTGTACAAGTTCCTGGTTTTGTAGAATAACAGAATAAAGAACCATGAGAGGCAGAAGACAAATATGCTGAACAAACGAAGAACCTCCAGAGATTTACTCACCTTGACATCCCTGTGCGAAAGGAACATCCCCATATTATGGATGATTATTCTCATATCTTCAACCTGTAAAGAAACAACATTTATCATCATTCTTGAGTAAGGCTGAAAACCAACGTAATAAAGAACGCAGTGCTTACCCTGATGTACCCAACACGGTTACGATCAAAAAACCGGAAAGCCTGTCATAAATGATATCGAATAATTATTTCATCCAAAATCCATATGTAGACAGATTAGATATAAAATCAAATAGAATACATATACCAAAGTGTTACAGTGTACAAGAAAATACCTGCAACAATTCTCTGTCCACAACAACCTCCTTAACAGGAGGAGTTTCTTTCTTAGTGTCATCCTTTTCTTCTTTCAACTGAGCATCGGCCTTGGATTCTTGCACCTCGTCTTTAACCTTGATGTCCCCTTTAGAAGTTTCATCGGTTACTTTATCATTAGTGATATTTTCAGGTTTAATATCTGCATTGACTTCTTGCTCATCATTTTTGTCAGCGGATGCATCATGCTTGGGACTACCATTTTCCATTTCCTCATATTCTTCAGGATCCTCCTCTGGATCTTCTTCCTCATCTGATTCATCTTCCATCTTCACAACATCCTCCTTATCATTATTAGAGTTATCATTCTCAGAAACAGCTTTCTCGTCATCTACATGGGTTGGATTAGTGTCCATATCCGTGGGCTCACTCTTCACAGACGGATCATCTCCCTTCTGACGCTTAACCGGGGAGGATTTGTTCACATCGTCCTTCTCATGCTCGTCTTCCCGCTGCCTCTTTCTCTGATTTCTTTTGATGACAAATTTCGTACGTAGTTTCTGGAGAAAAATGGTAAACAAAATTGTAGATAAGGCTGCCTTTAAAGAATCAAGTCAGTTAAAAATTATGATAAAAGGGGAGTAAATAACCTGAAGAAATGTCAAAATTCTACTGCCCATTTGAAACTGGAGCATTTCATAAAATGATTCAGCAAACAATGAAAGCTGCAAAACCAATCATCCCAAAACAAGCAATATAAACTTGGAATCAGAGAGTTCAATTAAGACATAATTCAGTGAAGGAGAACATTAGAATGGATAGGAAATAAAACCATATCACACCTCAAGAGTTGATTCTTCAACATCTTTGTCCGTATAATCCAGCAATGAATCCAGTGACAGTGACAGAGAACGCATCTGTACCAAAATTTACAAATTAAACTAAGTACATAATACATTAGTGTACCAAGGGCACACTTTTTATACTCAAGTTGAAGATATCATACTTTAGAATCTTTAGTTGTTTTAGTCTGAAGAATAAATCCAGCGTGTCTAGGAGGTTCATCAGACTTCCTCTTTTCCTTCACTTCCTTACTAGGTTTGTTTTTAGATTCGTCTTTTCCATCCCTCTCATTTGACTTGTCCCCTTCTTTCACTTTCCCCTTTACATTGTTAACATCTTTATCAGAGGCTTTCTGCTTGTCTGTCTTTGTGCCACTTTTTTCACCAGATCCTCTTTCTTCCTTCTTGTCATCGTTATCAGACTTCGTTTCTGTTTTACTGGAATCAACTGCATTGTCTCGCTTTTCGGATGCAGGGGACTTTGATTGAATTTTAGGGACAACCTTCCCAGTTTTCTTCACCTCCATCACCCCTGCGGTATCAGCATTGGCAGTCTGCTTGCCAGTGCTCTGTGTGTCATTCTGTGCTTGAACAGGAACCACATTCCCCTCTTCCTTTTTGTCAGATATAGTTTCAGTTTTATTGGAATCAGCAGTTTCATCTTGCTTCTTAGAGGCAGGTGTTTTTATCTTTTTCTTAGGAACTACCTTCACTGTTTTCTTTGCCTCAGTCCCTACTGTAGTAGCATCTGCAGTCTGCTTGCCAGTGCTCTGGGTACCTTCTTCTCCTTGATTCCCCTCATCCTTTTTAGGCTCAGAAACTAGAGATTTAGAGGCCTCACCCACCACCTTTTTAGGTACCCGCTTAATAATTTTCTTCTTCTTTATTGTTTTCACAGCAGGATCACTAGCGACTACATTTCCAGATGTATCTGAATTGTTTTGAGGTTTAGCTTCAATACTATTTATATGCTTATCTTTTTCCTCCTCACCATCAGTTTTCGGGACAGACACATCCTCAGCAACTAAGTTTTTTACCCCAGTGGGATCCACCAACGACTTGTCATCCTGATCAGTAACATTGGATGTTGTCACTTTGTCAGCAACATCTTTTTCACCTGATTTGTTTATTTGTTTGGAGGTAGCTGCATTTGCCTTAGTAGCAACTTTCTGTTTCACAATCCTCTTTATAATCTTCTTTTTCACAGACTTCACGCCACTTGTGGTTTGAGCAGCAGCAGTTTCCACCGTCTTTTTCTCAGCACTCTTGCCTTCATCACCAATGTCAGAACCTTCATTTTTGGCGGTTTTATCGTTGTCCACTCCAGTTTTTTCAATTTCTTCCTTAACAGTACCATCTTTCTCTTTTTTCTTTACATCTGACTGTCCTGATGGAGCAGAATCCTTCCTTTTATCTGATTTATCTAATTATTATAATTTAAAAAGGAAAACCAATCACAGCTAGTTAATATATATGAAATTGGTGTGACACAAAAAAGATCTGATGTCATGCAAAGGAAAGTGAAGGGACTAGCCGCTCACCTTTAGTTACTTCCTTGTTATCTCTTAGTTTCTAAAAAATAACCAAGAAAATAAAATATAAGAGACAATATGGAAAACATTCACCTCTACAATTCTGTCCACCTAATAAATCATGAACATAGTAACCTCAAGCAACAAATACAGACCTCTTTTTTCAAAGAAAGTTGATGTTCTCTTTCAGCCACGGCTTTCTTGTGGGCAAGCCATTTCTCACGCCATTCATCCAACGAAGGGAGGCAGTCCGACAAATCAGGAACATAAAGAACAGTAATTTCCTTGTGGCTAAAGAAACCATCTTTTCCAATTCTATCATAATGTATCTGGAAATTTTAAAACTTTCAGTAACTAAACTTTCACAGTGAAAAATAAGCTTTATAAAAATAACCAAGAGACATAACCATAATCTTATAATGGAAATATTATAATAAAGAAACAGTCATAACAACTACATAAAAATCTTGTTCCCCTTAAAAGACAAAATATAACAAACACAAACTTAAAAACGTGACATGCTTTAATGAAGTTTCAATTAGGCAGGCATAAACTATAAATGAATACATAAGATGACTATTTTGAAAAGGTACCTATAGATGGTTTAAGCAAAAAGATAAAGGAAAAAAATAAGTAAACTGAAAAACCAACAATGAATAGTATCAACAAAAAACTTGTACCTCAAGAAACGGATTCCACCGTTGACAGTTCTGCAAGTCAAGTTGAAGAACTTCCTTTGCATATCTGCAAAATATGAAAAATATTTCATTAGTCCGGCATTAGAGAACACACATTTAACACCAACAATCATATCATAGGCATGAACCTTAGAGCAGTTTTGATTAAGGAGTTATTGTCAATAGATGGATCAACCCCATCCACAGGTCTCCAAGGACCACCAACTGCCATGAACGAATGGTCCTTCTTAAGAACCGCAAATCTAAGGAAATTGCACATATGAGGAATGCGATCGTCAACAACTCTATCAGATGATAGCTCTTCCAACGCAGACCTACTAAGTCCATTCATCAAGATTATCTGAAATAGTGACAACACAAGATAATTTATCAGACAGTAAGCACCAAATTCCCCCTCCCCCCATAAAACACTTTGTATATAAAGACCAGTCCATTCATCACATGTTGACCAAATACACAACACCAATAAACTGGTACAGAGGTCACTTGAGGCACCAGTGAGGAAAGTAGAATCCATGGTGCTTTGTCATTTGAAAAAAAGGACAGACAAAGAAAAACATTGGAGAAAAGTGTTTAGAGGAATCCCATGGTAAATATCTTTGAAGATTTGGTCTTTAACTAATACAAATTGTGATGCATGTAGCCAATCCCAACTATGGTGGTGAGAGACCCTTTCAGGCAAACTTTCTTGTAAACATATCTAGCAAATCAAAATTTTAAAAAAGGAGCCTCATCCAACTATTTCTTCTGAAAAATTATATATCAGAACTACTTTTACTTTAGAAGAATTTGTTAAAATTTAAAACAGTGGCAGTGTTCTATATTTTCACTAGTGAAGATTTTGATGTTATCATGGATGACAAGGCCCCCACACAACCTGTTTTTCTATTTGCAGACATCTTCAAAACCACATTACCTAATTACAGTTACCACAGATCCAGATGTTTCAAAACCTCAAGTCATGAGTAACAATCAATACAGCAGAGGGCTAAAGAGGCAGGTTTTGTATAAGCATGTTCGCAAAAATAGCTCATATTAATTCATCCCATAAAAGAGAAAATTAAATGAAGTTTATAAATTCATATTGACCAATTTTAATCAATTTTAACAAAATAAACGAATAAATTGAATTTTATCCAAGCTTCTGCCCTCCCTGTATGCCAATTTAGTTTGCAATGTATAATAATTGACTTACTTAAATTTAAGGTAATAAAAATCAAGCACCTTATACTGCAGTCCAGATCTAACAAAAAATATTAGAGCTTTAGTATCACAAAGTATTAGGGCATGATTCTTAACACCCAACAAGTGCTATCACAGCATACTCATGTTTAAACATAACATGATATGCCCTTCATATCATTATGTTCAACTTTTCTCAAAAAACTATATCACCCAATGCCAACTGAACATGGATTACTATGATCAAAACAAGATTATAGACCGAGGCTAAGCAATAAGACAAACCCAGTTTACAAGCCAGCAAATTCAGGATGCACAAACATACCACTGATATTAAACAAATTTTCTAAAGTGAGTACAAAAATAAGAAAACGCAATTAGATTATCCATACAATAACACAACCATAATAACTATCATTCAACAAATTCAATGCAACACAAGATATAAAATAGAGAGAAAAACATAGATTATAATTCAATGGTGAACAACATACTTTAGCATTCCAAACTGTATTTCCTTGTTCTGAATTTGGAGATTGTCCCAGCAAAAGCTTGCTGGTGGAGTCTCTAGGCTCAGTAGCACTTTCTTCTTCAACATAATCATGCTCAAAACTGCTCAAAAACATAGTTGGTTTTCCTTTTAATTTCTCAAATGCAGTAAGTTACCAAAAACACCCATATGCCAGGAAATGCAGAAATGATTTTAAACATGAATCAAAATAGGAGGAAGTAGTTTTAAAAAATGTGAATATTTTGTAATTGTCAAGAATACATTCAACTTTTTCTAAAACCAGAAATAATGCAAAGGCAACCAAAATAGCGTCCCACTGAAATAGGTTTTCCTCTCAAAAATCAAAAATGGTCACAGCCAGCTAGTTGACAATAAGTATTCAGGATACACAGGCTACACAGAGAAAAGGTAGACCAACAAAGAAAATACAAATTCTCAAGATATAATACACCTTAGAAGCATAATATAATATTTTGTAATAATGCAACTGCGTGACACAGATGAAGATAGAGGCACCTGACAGGAGTATGAATAGACAATTTAAGGTTTTCCTTTGGCCAGTTCACAATAGCCTGAAAAAAATTACAAAGAACTTCAAATCAATATCAAGGAAGAAAAATATCTAGCAAGTTTAGGTAGCTAACTCTACTGAAAAAGCTTTTACTCGTGCTTCTGAGAGAGCTTTTGAGGAACAAAAGGTAAAGCAATTATTTACCCCCAGAATATAACTATTATCAAATATGGCAATATTATCAATATACCTTGGAGAATTCAGGAGAGACAAAGAGTCGGGGGTACCGCTTATCTATCAAGAGGTAATCCCTCTCAACATCTACCAAGCAGGCTGGGTATACCTGTTCATGAAGTTCAGAAAATGAAAACTCAATATGATTTCCCATTATTGCAACAATAAACAATATGCAACCATGAATTAGGTCTCAATTGCAAGAAATCGATTCATTTTCATTGCAGAAGGCGTAGAAAATTCATTGCAGAAGAAGCGGAGCATAATTGAAATGCAGCATCAATAAGGTATTCTAAAAAACTATTGTTCCCCCTGTATTTGATTGATCTCCAGGTCCGCTATTACTAAAGCATCCCAAAATATAGCACAGGGATAAATGGGTGACAATCGAAGGAACAAAAGGAAGTCACGAACTATCAAGTGGAATAACTGAGAAGAAACCATAAAGATGGGACGAATAGAACGGGGTAGAATAAATTATGGCCCAAAAGCAAACAAGTCCCTGAGGATTCAAACCCAAAAAGGATTGACTGAAAAGATAACAGGCACGAAGGCAAATGGAATGTACCCATCATCATTGGATTGAATCATGTGAACAGGTTGAGAACAGAAGTGGTTTAAGATAAAACAAAACCAACACAAGGATAAAGTGTAAAACATTACAGAATACCAAGTCTAATCAATCAAACCCTATCCCAGATCTCCAGAGGAAAAACAGCAGCACAACTAGCTCCTTGATGAGGAACATTCTTATAAAGATGGAGCAACTAATGCTAAGTTCTTATTTCCTTTTTACCTTGCAGACATATTCTCTCCGTTTTTCTTTAACAGGTGAATGGTGCCTTCAGCATAACAGAACATTTAGTTAGTTACAAAAGGCTGCAAGATATACAAGCAGCTAGATATTCAGAACCAGAGCAGGACACAGTAATAGAAAAATCATTATTAAGATCCACCTATGTAAAGCACCATGATGTGGGGAGTCCCGTCGAGAAGATCTCCCTTCCTTTGTCAAAGATGACCCATGGAGATCTTTTGAAGTAACACGGGGATCCTTGGAGGATCTCACTGGAGTTCGTTCATGCTTAGTTTCAACTGCACGTTTGCGCTCACGCTCCCTCTCCTTCTCACGCCGCTCCATAATGCGATCCCTTTCACGTTCCCTTTCTCGTTCCCTTTCTCGCAATCGTTCTCGTTCTTTCTCCTTTTCTCTGTCCCTCTCTCTCTCACGCAAGCGCTCCCGACGTCGCTCTTCTTCCCTTAGCTCAAATTCTCGTAGATAGCTGGCTCGGTCATCTTTGCGATCAGTATGCCCACCATGTGGCAGCACATTTCCTGGGTAGTCTATCTCCATGGCATTCCCATGAAGACCTTTACCACTGGCATAGTCCCTGCCAGGAGGTAGGCTCACTCCATAACCAGGATTTGAAGCATTTTGAGAATACAAAAGATCATCCACATTTCTCCTTGGGGCTGCTCCTAATATTGATGGTGCATGCTGTCCACCATATGAAGTAGCACTTAGCATAGACGAACCACGGGGATCAGATTCCATCCTTCCTCCATAGGACACAAGATCTTGAGTGGGGTGACGACTAGCAGCAGCCCTAGCTGCAAGATAATCAGCTTGTCTGCCAGAAACGTGTTGCTACTTAGTGTAGGGAGAAATATTATTACCATTTAATATAGTTAGGCACTGTTGATCAACTTCTATCAAGTTTCATCAGAAATTCAAAAGGCAACTCAAAGTGTCTTACATTTTGCAACCACAGTGGATAGATGTACTCTATTAGTTAAAGAAGTTTGTTAGCATTGAAAAAAAAATATTACACAAACATGTATTGCACATTCATTCAGAAACAATATAAAATACCTAGCACCCCCATCAAGTGATGCAGCTTGCAGAGACTGAGCTTTCAGCAACTGCTCTTGTCGAAGCAAAGCTGCCTGATCAATGCGGTCATATATTTCTGACTGCTGCGCACAAAAAAGGCAACATGATTACGTTATAATAAAAAATAAAAACTAAACAATGCAAGAGAGGTAATTTTCTTCATTTTATTTTGCAAACATATACTTAAACCAAGAAAGCTAACACAATTTTCTGAGCAAGTATCCACCTGACGTTGATGACTATATCCAACAGGATCAGTAGTATATCTTCCAGCTGGATCACTTGTCAAGTCCCTACCAATGTAACCACTCTGTCGTTCACCATATTGCCTCCTATCTATTCCAGAATACTCCAAACCTTTTTCACCATACAATTGTTCAGTTTTGTGACCATATCCATGGCTTGAGGAGGAGACATAGTCTCCGGAAGCAAACTTAGGTGAATCAGAGACACCCAAAGCATAACCTCCACGACCATCTAAAGCTGATGATGCAGAACCCTTGGTACTCAATGAAGGGACCTGTACAAAAGTTCATAAAAATCAGTTTCCCGCAAATTTCATTGCAGAGAGAAGATGATGCGGTGCATTAAGATCAAGAAGATAGGATAAAGAACAAGGAGTTCCAGCAGAAACAAAGTTAGTGTGAAAAGAAGCAACGCAGAAACAGCACTTTGAAAGACACGTGTAGTTCTCTCTCCCTACATTAGAGCCCTTGAATACAAATTATTAACACATTGGCATCAGGTTCATTAACAAGGTCCCAAGTTTTCCTGTTGTGGAATAGTTCATTAACAAGATAAACAATTATCTCAAGGCCCCAGGTACTTAATCACAACAATTTCACATCAAACTATAGCAAACTTCCTGTTCCCCAATAACACCCCTCAACCAAATAATGCATAACACACTGACCTGCTGTGCACTGCTCAAAGCAACCGAGCCATAAACAGAACTATACTGTCCCCCATACTGTGCAGCAGCGGAAGTATGAGCCCTGTACCCACTAACATCAACTTCCTGAGAACCACCTAATATTGTTGAATGCCTAGAAGCCACGGAATGCTGACCCACATCGTGTCCTCCAACGGAACTCCCAGAGTAATTAGCTCCCAGCTGCAAGCACAAAAGTCAAATCATTTCCATATGCTATCAAACTATTAAATTCCAATGCTAAAAATCACAAACTATTTAAGATAGGGAATTCAAATATTGAAAGATGAGAAATTCCAGTACCACCAAGAATTGCATATTCTCAAATCCCATGGTTGAAAATTCAAATTACAAGAGAAAGAAAAGGGTTTTTCTAAAGGGAGTACAAATCTCGAAGGAAAAGAAACTGAAAATAAATCAGAAAGGCGTTGAACTTAGTCAAAACAGAAAAAATGAACCCACTCACGTTCTGGCCATATGCAGATTGACCCGTGTATGATTGGCCGTAACCACCACTTCCTCGTGAAGAATACATGTTCCTCCTTCACATGCGACCAACCCTGAAACCAATAACAATCGAACAATTCATTCACCAGAACAACAGCAACAACAAAACAAAATTGAACTTTATTTTCGTTGGTCCACTTTTAACGCACCGCTTTCAGAGAAGGAAATCGGGACTGAAGGCTTGCAGAGAAGGAAATAGAGACTGACAAATTGGCGTGGCGATTGGGTAGACGAGAAATTGGAGGAGAAGAGAAAAAGCGAAGCTTTCGAATTGAGGAAAATGATAAGAAACCCTAGATAGAGTGGAGAATGGAGTGAAACGCTGTGTTATCTGGATTCTGAAGACATGAAAATAACCCAGTTTCACTACCAAAGACAGACAGAGGTTCTTTATTTTTTTTTTCTTTTCTTTTATGCTTTTCTTTTTCCAGAGGTTAATGGGCCCATTAGGTTATCGACATGAGGGCAATTTTTTCCTGCACCCTCATATTTGCTTTTTGCACCCATCAGAAATTTATAATGCCACGAGTGATGCGGTAAGTATTGTTGAGTGGCATGGACGTTTCTTCCACAATCGTGGTGGTGGGTGTTACAAAGAAAGTTTTTTCAGGAGTGTCATCATAAGTGAAAGGTAAGTGACTTTTGTTTTTGCATTATGTACGGGGTATAGAGTGGGTATAAGGTTTTGGCAAATATTGTATGGTGAAAATGGGTTTCGGAAAACGAAATCTGGAATAGGTTGTGGGATGTGTGAAATGTCTTACGAAAAATATTTTTCGTAAAAGGCTTTTATATTATGGAAAGCATTTTTTGGAAGCAGTGTGAGGACGAGTGTTTACGAAAAATATTTTCCATAAAAGGAGAAGTTGCTTACAAAAAATATTTTTAGAAAGGCTGAAAGTAAGTCTCGGAAAAGTTTTTCCGAAAGTTACTAAAATATTTTCCGAAACTTGTTTCCATAAAAGGTTTTCCAAAAATCAAATTTACATTTAGAAAAAAAAAACATTTTTCGGAAGTCATTTTTGAATTCTGAAAAATGTATTTTGGAACTACTTTTTACATCCCCAAAATTCATTTCGGAAAACGTTTTTCGAAAATCATTTTTACACCCCTTAATATTCGTTCTGAAAAACATTTTTCGAAAGTCAATTTTACACGCCTAAGGGTGATTTTGGTATTTTAAAGATATAATGGGTGCAGGAAGCAAATGAGAGGGTCCATCAAGCAAATGAGAGGGTGCAGGAAGCAATTGTCGATAGACAAGTGTTTACAAAGTTATAATTTCTTTTCATACACACCTATTTTCTCTTCAAACTACCTCCTTTTTCTTTTTTTTTCTTTTTTTTCAGTTTTCTAAGTATCTAAACTTATATTATTGTATTGAAATTTAAGTTTAACTTATTATCATAATATTATAAATGAATTTTCACTCACTTATACATTATAATTTAGTCATATTTTAATTCGATGTATGATCTTTAACATATCCACTCACGCTGAGGACATCTAACTTTACACCAAAGACATTAAGTGTGAAAAAAGATAGAAGTCCATTCACGTGTTACGATAGACCAAACTAATATCGATTAGGATAAATTTTTAATGGCTCTATAATATATTGAGGTAGTAGTTATACCATTTTATTATATATTTATTAGGGATGATAATGTGGGTCGGGCAGTATAGCTTGGCCTGTCGGTTCTCTAGAAAGGCGATTGCTTCCTGCACCTTTACATTTGCTTCCTGCACCCCATCAGAATATCATAATGTAAAAAACACCCTTGTCAGAATATTCAAAAGGAGAGTGGTGTAATGGGTGCTGTCAAGTGGTGTGGACGTTCTCCGACGACCGTGGTGGTGGGTGCTGCAAAGAAAGCTTCTCTGACAGCGTCATCGTGAGAGAGAGGTAAGTGGCTTCTATTTTCGCATTACGTAGGAGGTGCAAAGTAGATGTAAGATTGTTGCAGTATTCATATCCTGAAAATGGGTTTCGGAAAATGAATTTTGGAATGGGTTGTGGGGTGTGTGAAATGTCTTACAGAAAATGTTTTTTGTATCTCCTTCTGTGAAAAACGTTTTTCGTAAGAGGTTTTTGTATTATGGAAAATATTTTCCGTAAGAGGTTTTTGTATTATGAAAAATATTTTTCGTAAGAGAGTTTATTACGAAAAATGTTTTCCATAATACAAAAACCTCTTACGAAAAATATCTTCCATAATACAAAACCTTTTACGGAAAATATTTTCCATAATACAAGATTCTCTTACAGAAAACATTTTTCGGAAGGCATTTCACACCCCACAATTCATTCTCTTTCAGAAAACATTTTTCGGAATACCCTAACCTTTTTTATCTTCATTAACAAATATATAAATGTCCATTCACATATTCTGATCGGGTGCAGAAAACAAATGTGGAGATATAAGAAGCAATTGCCCTCTAGAAAAAGCACGAGGAGCGCTAAGTATTTTAACCCAGACAAATTCTTTCTCCACCCCCATACTTTCTTCCTGCACCCCCATACAAAATTTTAATTCCACAACTGCCCTTGAAGAAATTACTCAAATACCCTTCTTTTTATTAAGTAACTTTGAAGTTTCTGTTAGAGTACCCGGATGAGGCCATCCGGTTCTCATTTTTTGAAATTTGAGAACTGGACAGCCTGACGTCCGGTTCATAAATTGTTAACCGGATGGACTGGATGGGGGGTGTCATCCGGTTTGTAAGTTGTGAACTGGACGCCACCCCGTCCGATTGTCACAAGGTAAAAAATTGCAAACCGGATGGGTGGTGGGTAGACCTCATCCGGTTTGTAAATTTGTGAATCGGATAAGGGTCTCATCGGGTTCACATTTTTTCAACTTTTTTTTTAAACTACACTGTGATAGATTGGTGAGGAGCATTAATGTACTTGAAAGTAAAAAAGAAATGAGGAGCATTAATGTACTTGAAAGTAAAAAAGAAATGAAGAGTCTCTTCTTCTCATTCCAATTTCCAACCCCAATCCTATTTTAAATGAAGAGTCTCTCCTCTCTCCTGCTGCATTTCACCAATCAATTCATTGGTTTTGACTCTTCATTTACCTTAATTAAATTAATTTAGTTTTATGAAAACCAATGAATCAATGAATTCGTGGACATAAGAGACTCTTCATTTAAGACACTTCATTTCTTTTTTACTTTCAAGTATTAATTGGGTGGTGATAGATAACAGCTAACCAACTCTTCTGTTTCTCACCAATCTACATTAATTTTAATTGGGTGATGATAGATAACAGCTAACCAACTTCTTTGCTCCTCACCAATCTACATTAATTTTAATTGGGTGGTGATAGATAATAGCTAACCAACTTCTCTCGTCCTCACCAATCTGTCACAGTGCAGTTTAAAAAAAAGTTGAAAAAATGTGAACCCGATGAGACCCTTATCCGATTCACAAATTTACAAACCGGATGAAGTCCACCCACCACCCATCCGGTTTGCAATTTTTTTAACTTATGACAACCGGACGGGGTGGCATCCGGTTCACAACTTACAAACCAGATAGCACACCCCATCCAGTCTATCCGGTTAACAATTTATGAACCGGACGTTAGGCTGTCTGGTTCTCAAATTTCAAAAAATAAGAACCGGATGGCCTTATGCGGGTGTCTTACAGAAACTTCAAAATTGTTTAATGAAAAAAGGATATTTAAGTAATTTTAATAAAGACAGTTGTGGAATTAAAATTTTGTATAGAAATAAGAAAGACGAGGTTATGAGGCGGAGGAAGAATTTGTCTTTAACCCATTGGTTTAGGCCAACTTCGCAACCTAAGGCCTGTGAAGTGAAATGATACGATGAGATGAGTTAGCCCTCATAACCTGTAACAAAAATATCTATTATATTTTAATGTTATTGAAATGAAAGAATAACAATAATTTTTTAAAATTAAGACAAGATGATGATTAATTATTATAGTTTTTTAGTAGTTTATACAATAATTTTTTTTTCTTTGTTTGTGAAAGATTTAACTTTGACGTATTTATTTGATGAAAATGTTAATCTTATGTATATTTAGCTTATTTAAATTTTACCCTCAATAATATCTTTATATGATACAACAAAAATGTGAAATATCAAAACAAAATTATTTTTGCAACATTTACATATAAATTTCTTTGTACTATTTTGTTTATGTAGACTGACTTGCAGGTTCGTATACCATAGACCAATCATTATACGACGTGGACCAACAAAATTAATCCACGATTTTTATGTAGATTGCTTATCCAACTCACTTTTTACTAGCCAAATGCAAAAATAAGACAACATTAATTAGATCAACTTTTATTTCAATAACTATTTTTCCTTAAACGCAATAACAACTATCTTTAAGTAAAAACAACAGGTTATTTTCCCTTAAACACAAAACAATAAACTGTTTTTCAAAAACAACTGATTATTTTTGTTCTGCAGCACGTTTACTCTTAAAACATTTTCAAAAGGGTTTTTCCGCTTGAGTAAAATAGAAAATCTTGCATGCAAAAGATAGAAAAACACAAACAAATGCAAATATGAGCTAAAAAGACTCTGTACTACCTCAAATCAAGGATTCAAAGCTCTTTTTCATCAATTCTTCCAAAACTAGATAAATTTTTTCCTCAAATCTCCAAATCAAAAGCATCTTCACTAGCTCCGAAAGCACTATTCCATGGAAAATGGTGGGATTATGGAAAAGTATTTAGCCTAAGTTTGTGGTATAATTTATGTTTAAATTGTTTGAAGTGTTTGACGAGGAAAAGTGTTTTTGAAATCTATGAAACAGAAGGAATGAAAGTTTTGGAACAACAATGATTATATTAACTCATACTACTCTCATGCATAAGGCTGAATGATTGGAAACAAATGAGGACTCCATAATATCAAGTCTTGGGGAAAAGAAGAGGAGCAATGTTATACTACTTCTGCAATAGGATTGAAATAATTTTAAAATTATAAAATTTGTTATCAATATTTATTTAAGAAAAAAGCTAATTAAGTTTTACTTAATGTCTAAAAATTTGGCTATTTTTAGTTAAGTTTACTAAAAAAACATCCTTCTATTGAATATTTAAAATATTTTTTATTTTTAATTTGAGTATTCTATCATTTGATTCTTATCGTCAATAGAATGATATGATTATTATTTCTCGTCTTCCTCTCTTCAACTTGTGTTTTTTCTCTTTCACTTTTTTTAACGTCATTTTATTGATAATAAAAATCAATCTGTAGAATCGTTACATGAAAATAAAAATATATTTTAAACATTAAATACAATAATTATTTTAATAAAATTCAATAAAAAATAATTAAATTTATAAAAAAACTTAAAACTTAATTGAATATTTTAAAAAAATTGTTGTAAATTTATATATATATATATATATATAAGTTTGGAATTTAATTAAATGGAGAGAGAAGATATTAATATCATGAATACCCCTAATTTATTAAACAAATTATTAGTAAATTTAAAATATTAATGATTAATTGACCCTAAACCCTAACAAATAAAAGGTGATTAACTAAAATTTGTTATTTTAAAATTAAATTGTGACTACTATTTTATAATAAAAATTATTAAAATAAAAGAAATTTTAAGATTAAAAATTTTATATATTTAAATCGATAAAAATAATGTCCTATTCCAGTGTATTTATAGGTGAAAATCAAGTTACTTAGCTCTATTGTTAAAAGATGCTTATTTGTTAATAAAACTTTCATTATATTTGTTAAATTGTAAGATTTCAGATAGAAGTGTACATCCTATTAAATTTATTAATATACTTTCTTACTTATTTTCTTTTCACTTTATAATTATTTCAACAATTTTATTCTTTTAATTAAAATAAACACTTTAATATAACAAGTAATTAGAATATGCATCCTTTACTCTCAAAATCAAAAGAACGTCACATCTTTCATTTTATATTTTAAATCTCATTTTAAGCTTTTTAATTTGAGGCATGAAACTTAATCATATTTTTCATAATAATATATTATTAATATTATAAATTTTAATTATGTTTTCAAAAAATATCTAAGATATCAAGTTGTTCCAATTTATTAAATATTGTTGATTATAAACATTACAAATGAGCCGTAAAAATATTACAAATATTTATTAATCATATATAATTTTAGCACCATTAGTTTTTAGTAATTTAATTAGAAGAAATGAAAAATAAACTTGCTATTAAAAGAAGGGAAAAAAAAAAACTATACCTGTTGGGCCAAATGGGATGGATTATGAGGGCTTTTACTTCCTGAACCCTCACTTTTCAACCTGTACTGCACAAATTTTTAAATAATATCCTTTTTGAAAGTGATTTCTGGATTATTTATTCTATTTTTTTTTTTACCACACTTTTCAAAAGTCATTAAATACATTCCAAAACATATTTTCTGAAACAGGACAAGACTTCTAGAATAAAATTTATGAAATAAAATTTCCAGAATGTAATATACATTTACATTCTAAAACAAGCTTTTCCAAACAGAATTTTTGGAACAAATTTTTCAGAACGCATATAATATCTTTCAAAATGCATTTTTTAAAATGATTTTTCGAAAACAAGCATTGTAGAACACATGAAATAGGTTCCTCAAAAGCTTTCTGAAATGTGATTTTTTTGCTCTTCTTCTAACTACAATATTCCCCTTCTCTTCTTCTTATGTAGCGTTGATGGTGCAGCGGCTACAGCAGTGGTAGTGGGGTGCAATGAGGGAGAAAATAGGACAATTCGGTCATTTCATCTAATTATGGAGATGCAGGTTAAAAAATGGAGATTGCAATTATGACATGTACATGGACCAAAATAAATGGGTTGGATCGTAGAGAAAGAAAAAGGCAATGAATTTAATAAATAAAGAAAGTAGGAAAAAAAAATTGAAGTCTAGTGTTCGTGAGAGAGAGAATAAACGTGAAGTAAAAAGGGTTATTTGCCCTCTTAAGTATAATTCAAATAAGTTGGGTAATTGCAAATATTTTTACCTTTTATTTTTTACTTTTTTAAAAGTGATCCAAAATGGCTTATTGGCTTGAGATAGAAGAACCTCATCAAGCTAAATATTTTCATTTTGTTTATAAAATGGGTAAGGGCAGTATAATATAAATTCTTTTAGTAGTTTGTCAGGTCGGTTTAACCCATTTGATTTTTGGTCTCATCGACTCAGTCAGATAAGAAATTTTCTCTCAGTTATTCATATTGTAATTTGCATTTTGATTGATTTGGTGTTGTTTTATTATATCTATAAAAATTTTGGGTTCTTTTCAACTTTCTTTGGTTGTTTTTTTGGGAAACAAACATCTACGAAACTTGTATGAATGTGATTCTTGGTATAGGAAAACAATTAATTACTACGATATTGGAATTGCTAAGTTTTTGTCTAGAGATTTTTGGTTTGAATTGAGTGTTATTGAACTTTTGTTATTGGTTTTGGTTTTAAATATGATGTTTGTTTGAAATAATCAATTTGACTTCTACTGACTATAGTAAACAAATTGTGTATCCAAGTAGTAAGAAAATGTATTTGAAACTGTATAGTATGTACATAATTATATTTTTAAAATAATAATTGAGTTATACCTCGTTGTTGTAATTTTTTTTTGTCTCTTTTTCGGTATTAAATAGTTATATTTTGTTTGAGTGGGTATACATATGAGTTTGATTGAAAACAATATTAGTTTGATGTTTAAAACTAGATATGAGAGTTAGAATAGATGGGGTTGGATTTGGTTGTAGATTTACTTTGTAAGTTTGGTTTTGTATAATATGTCTACAGGATGAGAATTTTCTTAGTGAATCTCATATAAAAAAGCAAATGAATATTTTTGAATTTATGTAAATCATGATTTCAACAACAAACAGATAAGACACACTTAATAAAGTCTTTCACAAAACATTTTTTTCTTATGTTTTTTATTGATACACACTTAATATAAGTCTTTCACAAAACATTTTTTTCTTATGTTTTTTATTGATTTTCTACCATGATTATGCTACATGAACATGTGACATCATAAATCAAAGAATGAGTTTGTGGATGAAGATAGAAAATTTGTGTTGTGTAAATAGATATGTATATATGCCTATGTTGAAATTTTAGAAATACTTTGACTATCTAAATTCTTTGTTGGATTTTAGAAACATGTGATATATGTTTATGTATGCATTATATATGAAATTTATTTTAAACATGTGATATATGTTTATGTATGTATTACATATGAAATTTATTTTTATTATTATAATTTATACATGAACATGTAGTGTTGTATGTCTATAAATAAGTTTCTAAATGAGATGAGAAGTTTATGTTGTGTGAATAAACTTATATACATGCTTACATTGAAATTTTGCAATATGTTAATGTAAAACCAACATGATGCATTAACTTGACATTTGTTTGGTTAAGATCCAAACATATAGTTGATTTCTAGTTTTAAATGAAAGTTCTATACATGAACCTTAGGTTCTAGAACCATATTTTATTTTTTCCTTTATATAACTTATAAAAATGTTGCAAGTTGGAATTTTATGCACTCTTATTTTGTCATGTCCTAAGCAACTTGATTCCTACTTCAAATTACAAACTTGATAAAAGTGATGTTGTACCACTTTATGAGATTTATGTGAGATGGAAAATAAGGGTGGAACTCGTTAGAAATGATAGAATAATAAGGAAGACAAAAACCTATATAAGAACATATTCAACACCAAGAAAAATCATAGAAAAAAAAATTCTCATTGATTTGTAAAATTAATACATGTTTATTTAGCTTGTTTTTTTCTTCTAGTTTCTAAAATGAGCTATTAGAAAAATAAGCAATTAATTTTATTAATATAGTTCAATTATGGCTATTAAATAGAAAGGTGTTTGGAAAACTTGACTAAGTGTTGGTGCAATAGGTTTTTGTATTCAAAATCAATAAATTAGGCTGGCAGTATAATGTAGTTCAATATAATATACAAAGCATAAATTCATACTTAGTCATTGTTTACATTTAACTCTCATACTCCCACTCTTCAAGTTGGTTTGTAGATGTAATCATCCTCAAGTTATTATAGTCAACCATATTCATGATAAGATAACATGTCTAATGGATACAATCCCTCCCTACCTCTTAAATAAAGTGACAATAAGCTTCTATTAAGGCCAACTTGATGTCCAACAAAACTTCATAGGTAGAAGGTGGCCTTTAAAGTGGATTCCGTCATTTAAACTTGATACAGTGGCGACTCAAAGCTTTAGGAGGCCTAAAGCGAATAAAAAAAATGAAGCATTTTTTTAAATTAATAAAATAATTAAAATTATCATATTTTTATCTAAAATTTATTTTTCGAGTTTTTTGTGATGCAAAATTATCTATTAAATTATTATAATTAATTTTATTTAAAAAATAATTTTTAATAGACAATAAAGCTAATCTGTTTAATCTTTGTTGATACATTGTTTAATATTAGAATTATTTTGTCTTGCAATTTCATTCTCGTTATCCTCAGTTTGTGAATTAGAATTACTATCATGAGAGTTTGAGAATCAAAATTATTATCTTCATTGACTACTTTATTATTGTCTTCACCTATACTTATATTGTTATCTTCACCTAAATTTATATTGTTATGTTCTTCATTCAAAGAAGACTCACCTAAGTTTTTTTGTGATTCAATGAAAAGTTCAACTCTTTTTTTTTTTTTTTTTTTTTAATTTTTTTAATATCTTTTTTTTATTTTTTTTTTTTTTTTTTTTTTTTTTTTTAAAGTTTTGAATAGCCTAATTTAAATTTTCTAGTTGTCATATTCGTATATTTTTATATAAAATTAAAAATTATAATATATATCACATTGAATAACTTATAAGTATATAAAATAAGACTAAGTTAAAAAGATAAAACCTGATTGTCAAGACAATAAACTTGATCGTAGAGTTTCAATTCTCCTATTATCTTTCGATCATGTCCTTTGGTATGTCTTTAAATATAATTTGTAACTTCTAAATTCTCTTCCTTGAATCTACACAAATTAATTTAAGATTAATTAAATAATAATGAAAAATAAAAAAATTGGGATCAATTGATCTATCTCATAATATTTTTACCTAATATTGATGTACTTAAAAGGAGCAAAAGTGAATATAAACTTTTCTTCAATCAATCTATTGCTCCAAGTCTCCAAATAAAGACATGCACATAAATGCTTAGTAAGAATGATAATGCTTAGTAAGAATGATGAAATATGAAATGAAAGAAATTTAAAATTCGAAACAAGTTGGAAATAATATTATGGAAGGAATAAAAAGACAGAGGAAGAAAGAAAGGAGATAAGTGAACAAATAAGGAGAGAAGTGAAAGAGTTAGACAGTGATAGGACATATAATGAGAGATTATATTAATAGGTTGAAATAGGGAAGAGATAAATAGAAAGTTTTGATAAATAAGATTGCTTTACTGTTCAATTTTTTAAAAAATATTATTAATTTATTATGAGAAAGTTTCAAAAATATTATTTATTAAATAATATTTATAGTACCAATATAAATTTAAAGTCTAACATTTATAGCATCAATGTAAATTTAGAGTCAGTTAAAATATTTAAATTTTTAATTGAAATTTTATTAGTATAATTTTAAAATTAAATATTTTTTATTTTATAATAATATGAGTATTAAATTTTTTTGATTGAAATTTTATTAGTATAATTTTAAAATTAAATATTTTTTTATTTTATAATAATATGAGTATTAAATTTTTTTGAGGCCTTTTAGGTCTAAAGTATATTAAATGTTTTTCAGGCCTTTAAAATTTTGAGGCCTAAAACAGTTGCTTTACCTGTTTAGACTTTAAGCCACGTCTCACTTAATACATGTTTAACTTAGTGCTACATTTAACTTTTTACTTTCCTAACAAATTAAATTTTCCTATAAGAACTCATGGTAATTGCAAGGGTTATTTCCAATCTTTATAAAAGACTAGTTGAATCTACGACAGGTGAATCTTTAAGGACAAATGTCACGTGACAAAAACACACGAACTTAGTTTTAGTGATGTTGGGCAATGAAAACTATGGAAGGGGTGAAATAAAGAAATTGAAGAAAGGAAGCATGAACCACCACAACAAAAGAGTAGCTATGACCACGAAAAATCAAATGACTCATCAAGATTAGAGTTTGAAATACCAACATAAACACATAGCATGAAATGACGATCATGAAATGTGAATAAGATTATATTTCCAAAAAGATAATTTATTGTTTGAAAAAAAAATACATAAGAGAGTTTAAAATTAGAAGAAAAAAAATCTAAATTTTGAAACAATTATAAAAAAAAAAACAAAAGTAAAGATGCATAATACTACTATGATAATTTTAAACTGACGTAATAAAATTGATATTTATTACAAAAATATCACACCACCGCTTTCTATTATAAGTAGACTACATCCATCATTTATATTACATGTTTCCGTAATATAAATATGTAATATAAGTTGTTATATGTTTATAGTTATTTTTTGGTGTTACATTATGTACTTAAAATGTATAAAAATAGTAAGTTTAGAATTAATTTTAGTTAAAACATTAAAGCAATCAATAATGCATGGAAATAATTATTTATTTCCAATAAATTTACAATTATTTCATATAGTAAAATGGAAAAAAAGTTTGAATGCTAAATAACTCTTAATATAAAATATTACTAAAATTTGATATATTTAAATTATAAACATAAATAGTTTCAAGTTCTTATAAAATTAAGATAGTTGATTCCCATCATTTGTTTTCATCTTTATTATTTTGAAATGATTGTTTTCTTAAGAAATGTGTAAAATCTGGTTATAATCCTCCTAAAAAAAATTCTTTTGACTTTCATCACTTTAAGTTTCTTTTTATCATTGATTTTAGTCTCTAAGATAAATAAATAACATTGTATTACCATATTAGTCTTGGTTATTTAAAATAGTTATTTAATCTTTTGCTCAATATATAAAAAATAATAATTAGTTAATGTCATATAATAATAGGAATAAAAGGTAATGATTTTCAGGCATAAAATAAATATTTTTTTTACAAAAATCAAATCAAAATTGATCCAATTTACTAAGATTAAAATACATTTAAATGACAATATTTAGATATAATCTTTATCCAAAATATAAATTACTTCGCGCTAGTTTATATATAGAAAAAGAACAAGGTTTTGTAGGTTTCATTTTCATTCTGAGAAGGAAAAGATAAAACATTCTATTAAATTTTCATAATATAAAAAATGGAAAAGGTTAAGATAAATGATGTATTTAGACAAAAAATTTCACAAATATTTATATAAAAAATAAATAGTCATCTAAATAAACGAAAATTATTTCATACAATATTAATTTGTAGAAGGTTACCCAAATAGTTTTTTCAATTCTTTACTTTTTATTCATACAAAAACTAATTTTAATTCAAAGAAAAATATTTGTTCTTTTTTGTTTTATAAGTGTTTATAGACTTTTTTTTTTTTTACCAGAATAAAAATTTATTTAGTTTCAAACTTAATTAAAGTCGTGAAAACAAGTCGAATTTATAGAGCAACTACTATCATATGGGTTTAGGTTGGGTGGAGTTAGAAGAATGAAAAAGAATTAAACTAACTCATTAATACATCCAAATAAAAAGAAAATTTTCTTCTAATTATAAATATAATATTTAACTAAAATTTTGATTCTTTAATTTAATATGTATTGTGTGAAACTTAGAACTTTCGGAGTTGATAAACAAAATTAACATCAAAACTTAAAATTTTGGAACTAATAAACATGGAATAATAACTTAATGTATCATTTTTAATTGATTTAGGCATTACATATTTTTAAATTGAATATTAAGTAAATGGAGTAAACCAATTTATAAGGTTAAGTAAAAGTGTGTCGAAATATGAAGATTTGATAGCTAAGGTTGAAACTAAACAAAAACAGCTGAACATCGAAAGATCCAATCAAACACAAGATTCAGAGGATATTCTCAAGACCAATGCCGTTATCCAACTGCCAACTATCTTATTAAATTCTATTTTCTTTCTTTATCAAATCTAAATTCCAAGAACTCACTAACAGCTCTTCAAATTCTTATCCAAATTCATCTTATCTTTATCCATAAAATCCAAATTCATAAAATTAAAATGAAAAACATGATGAAAAATATGAAACAAAATAAATAATTCGATCAACATTATTTGCACATAATTAACTTGTAATGGAATCATGTATTTTATATATTAAATAATTAAAATTAGAATTTGTAGAATAAAATATTGAAGTGTTGTTGGGTGTAGGTGATGACTTGTCCTTGTAGTAACCACAACACGAGGATGAAGATTATTGTGTATTTTATAACGTAGTGCTTATCTTCTCGGTTTTTCCAAGTTCAAACCTACCCCTTTTGGAAGGACACGCGTCACTTTGCTAAGTAACATTGATAGTTACCTTTGTTGACTACTTCACCAAAATCCAATCCTCAATAAAAAAACCATTTTCAAAACATTATTTAAAGATAAATAAACAATTTTATACAAAATATTATTGACAATGTAACCATCTTTCTTTCAATAATAATTGCATCAAACACTTACTTTTTGGTCAAATTTATATTTAAACGCAACTTTGTAGGTTAAAAGTTATAGTTTATATTAAAATACAGCTTCTTTTAGTGTATTAATCCAAACCTTATAATTCAATTATTATTTAGTCATTGAACCAACTTGTGACTTTAATATTAAATATTAAGCTGATCATGCAGGGTAAAAACTTTTAATATTCGATCCAATAAATATAATATTATTTTATTTTTAATCAATATTTTAATAATTGATGTCAAGTTTCCATATTTGAAAAAATTCAATTAATATCAGTAAAATTAAATGATTTATCAATTAGTGTGCAGATTATTATTTTTATTTATTTTAAACTTTTTATAAAATGAAAAATGAAAAAAATTATAATTTTATGCTATAAGGTAAACTTATTAAAAAAAAGTATTTTTTTTCTTATTCAGCCTATATATTCATGTATAGAATTAGAAGATGAATGAAATAGAAAGAAAAATCAGTTATTTATTTATCAATGCACCCCAAAGCATTTTTTCATCCACCTTATGATATATATTTATTTTTGGATTATATGTTTTTGAGGTTAAAAGAAAACCATTTTTTTTCATTTGTTAAAAAAAATGGTGCGATCAATAATGTAGAGAAATGATACGTAGGAAATCTAGTTCTCGGATCAAAGTATAAAAATTTGACTTTGTTCTTGAATCATTTTTTATCGCATTCAAACATAGCATGGTCTAACTTCTAAAACGAAAATTTCAAACTCGGGAATAATATAAAATTCCAATGGAACACGCAACGCAACGAATATGAGTTCTACTAAGTTTATCTTAAAAAGAGAAAGAAAAGAATGAATTTTTTTTCTTCGTGTATATTTTTCTGATTATGGTTTTGGAAAAGCTCCATTGGAATACTCCATGTACTTTAGTATGTGCCAAACCAACGTAAAGAAAATTATAGCATTGAGTGAACCAAGTTATTGGTCTTTCTCTCTTTCTTTTTCTTTCTCAATGATTTGTTGTTTTCTTTGGATAGTGAACACGTATATCTCAGTCTCAATCTTATATCATATCCATCTTTTCAAAAGAATTTGTGTACTTGTTGATTTTTCCAATTTTTCATTTGCAATAGAAGTTGCTATCATATGCTTTTAATATGCGTTTTTTTAATCCTTGTAATTTCATGAATACAAAGTTTTATTCTCTATAAAAGTTCAATTACACTGTCTCTTATTTCTTTAAGTTAAGCAATTTTTATAATCTTTCATTCGATTGCTAACAAAAAAGATGTTAATATGTATATATAAAAAGTGGGAAGTTTTGCAGTTAAATTATGCTATTCATATTCTGCATAAATAAATATATATTAGTAATGAAATTATATATTAATTATTAACTCTAATTGCTTAATTTTATAAAACTAAAAAAATCAAAACTGTGATTAAATTTGTATAGGACTTAAATTACATTATGAGGAACTAAATATGGATTTAATTTTTTAAAATATATTATTAATTTATATTTGATTTTTTTTGCTTTTGTATTTTCTAATCAAAATATTCTCGATCAACCGGTAAAATATAATCTCTTCTGAATGGAAAAGCTATTGGTATAAATTTTTTGATAAATATTTTTTTCTTAAATATATTTCTGTCTCTGAAATATTGTCGTATCTTAAATATATTTCTTAAAAACATATTTTGAAGAGACTACAACAAAATAACAAAGACCTAGCAATTTTTCTTTATAAGAATTCAAAGTCATGGGAAAATTTCTCAGAAACTAAAAGTAAGATACATCTATATTCTATAGACAAAAAATTCCAACAACGTTTTTTTAAGAATTTTGTAATTAGTATGAAGAGTACTGCCTAATTAGTACGATGGTTTTCAGTACGAATAATGCACGAAATCATGTGGTTTTATTATAATGGACAAATATATATATTATATAACAGTTTTGGTAAAATTTAAGCGCAGCTTTTACTTACAGTTTTTGTCCATGAATTTGAGTAACAAAATTTGTATGATAGAACATATTTTCCGAGAAAATAGGATATTCTAGTTTGAGTGTCACAGACACAGACACTTGAAGTATGCTAAAAGAAAAAGAAATACCAAAATTTCTCCAAGAAACGTGCTAAATAAATAGCATTTCTTTTTCATTGTTGCGTTGCAAATAAAACTTGTACAAAATGCAGTTACATGCAAACCAATTTTCCATGCAACAAGGAAGTCTCTATAAAGAAACAAAACCAAATCTTTAAAAATAAAGTTCCAAAAAGCAAATAATAAGCAAAAGAGACCATTTAAAAAGAAAAATAAAGTTTCATCATTTTCCCACTTTTATTTGCTTGTTTGAATGAACATCATTCAAATAGTGACATGTTAATAATCCATGAATTCAGAACTCTGCGTTCTGACATCACTATTATGTGTATATATGTGTATATACGCCATATGTTCCAATAATATCCACTCACAGAATGAAAGGCAACCCAATTAATGTGGATAAAGGAGTGCTGGTGTTATATCTAAAAGAAAATGAAAAAGTTAGTGAACTTTGTGTTGGTATAAACAAATATTGTATAGAAATTATGCAGTAAAAAGAAAAAAAAAAGTCTTTTGATTTAATAAAACATGTAGATCTTGATTTGATATAGATTGAAAGAAATATAGTTTTTGCATTCAAGTGTCTTAATATACACTCTTAGGGTAGTTTTAATACTAAAGAATGTGACTATAGAAATTTGAGAAATTTATAAATGATATATTATTAAATAAAGAAGGAATCTGGTGGGTAAGGTGACGCATGCACTAAGGTGTAGAAAAGTCGCCTTAGGAACCAATCAAAGCCATGCAGCAGCACAACAGAAACGACAAGAAATTAAGGATAAAAGGGGCATCCACTTCATTGCAAACATTTCAAACACCTTGATTTCTCTGCAACCCCTTGCTTTCAAGTTTCTTTCTTTCCCTTCTCTTTGGTCCCGGAATTAGCAAAGAACTATTTTCCGTAGTTTCCCATTCAAACTTGGTTTTCACTCTACTGAATGGAGGGCAGAACAAGCTCTGTGCTCCCACCTGGCTTCAGGTTTCACCCCACTGATGAGGAACTAATCGTGTACTACCTTTGTAACCAAGCCACATCAAAACCATGCCCTGCATCAATCATTCCAGAAGTGGATATCTATAAGTTTGATCCATGGGAATTACCTGGTACATGTGTTAACACATACTAAAACATCCCTTGAGAATATCTAAACCTTTGTTATGCTGCCTATGTTTGACCATGTTGTAATAATATGTGCATGTGCATGTTTCTCTTGTTCTTACATGTCAAATTCTTGTGAAATACAGAGAAAACAGACTTTGGAGAAAATGAATGGTACTTTTTTAGCCCAAGAGAGAGGAAGTACCCAAATGGGGTGAGGCCTAATAGAGCAACTGTGTCTGGGTATTGGAAGGCCACTGGTACTGACAAGGCAATCTATAGTGGCTCTAAGCATATTGGGGTGAAGAAAGCTTTGGTGTTTTACAAGGGTAAGCCACCAAAGGGTCTCAAGACAGATTGGATTATGCATGAGTACAGATTAATAGGATCAAGAAGACAAACCAATAGACAAATTGGATCCATGAGGGTAAGCTTTTGCCTTATTAATTATGTATATAAATATTGAATATTTTATAAGCTTTAACTGTTTGAAATCACTCTATAGGCTGCTATTTTATTTTTGTTGACCTTACCTTTGTACTTGGATATGTCATCAGCTAGATGACTGGGTCTTGTGTAGGATCTACAAGAAGAAGAACATGGGAAAATCATTGGAGGCAAAAGAGGACTACCCTATGGCACAAATCAATCTTACACCACCAAATAGTGGCACTGAACAAGAAGTGGTGAAATTTCCAAGGACAAGTTCCCTTACTCATCTTTTGGATATGGATTACTTGGGTCCAATATCACACATACTATCTGATGCATCATACACTTCAACCTTTGATTTTCAACTTAACACTGCCAATAGTGGAATAGACCCTTTCATAAAACCACAACCACTTGAAATTCCTAATAACCTTTATGCAGCAGATTCAGGGAAGTACCAAGTGAGACAGAACAGCACCATCAACCCCACCATATTTGTGAACCATGTCTATGATCAGAGAGGATAATACCAAAACTGAAAAAAAAAAATGAAATTGGATTATTTGGATCATGACGATAGGCGTCACCAATTAAATAATCCTGAAGATTCTTTGTAGAAATCCATATATATTACATCACCCAATGGATTTTCAGTGATATCCAATCAGATCATAGCTCCCACAGAAATTGTATATATCTATATATACTCTTTGTATGAAATACCATTAACACTTATTTCAACACTTGTTATATTATTAAGTGAAATTGCATACTCGACCCATTAATTAAGTGTGATCAAGATTATTTTTTGGGACTTAGAATGATAAAATAACCCTATTATTGATAACTTTTAACTTTATGTTAATGGAATTACATTCAATATTCTGATTCAGATCAAACCTGATGCTTAGATCATGCTTAGGTAGCATTTGAAGCCAAATACGGTTGAGCCACCCGTTTCCATCGCTCGCACACATCATCACAATGATTATTTATTTTGACAATGGATACACACAATTGGGCATTGGAAAATTATGTACTGTGAGTCAATAATTGAAACAGAAAGGAGAGTTTTCAAATGAATTGTTAATTCAATTCGTGATTGGTGGCACCCTGTGTTGCTTATCCAAATTGATAACGGCGTTGTTGATAGAATTGGATATGACGTGTTGAGAAGGTTGGCATGTGCATGCGCTATTTATATAATATAACAATAACATGTGGCTGAGGATCACACCTTTTATAAAAGTACAAATTCTTGTGTTTGTTTTGTCAGGAAATTGTTAGTTAATGTAAAGTAGTACAAGTTAAACAAACTAATCATTTGAACAAGTCGTGTGTGCGTGTTATGTGTCTCTAAATTCATATTCATATAAGTTTCAAATATATATTTTAATTTGGTTGATTGTGAGCATTCTGGGATGTTTGGTCTGAGACACGAAATTGATGAGATGAAGCATTTATTTGGACATGTAAATCCATTAGCAGTTCAAGGTTGTGACATAATGTTGCTCTAATGATAAAATTAATATGATGAACTATGTTATTACAATGCATATGTACCAGTACAATGCATACATATATGATCATTTATTAATTTTTAGCTTCTGTTCTCCCACTATTTGTGGGAGATTATCTAACTTTTACAGATACACCAACCTAAAATAGTTTTTTCTTAATTTCTTGCCATTCATTGATGTTAGCTTCAACTTTTGCTTGTACTTTTGAATGAAATCATGGATATGGCTCATAACCAAATAAAGTCTGGAGAACCTACATAAAACAAGTAGCCTTAGAGGCAGACATATATAAATGAATATATTCAAGCAATGAACTAATGCTAAGGAAAGGTAGAAAACCATGCACGAGGGAACTAATATTAAGAATTTGAAATATGAAATTATAAGGGCAATACCTCTAGCAATACAAAGAAAGGACCCATTACAAAGGCCTGAATGAGGTTATCCAATAGAGCAGGTGCTCTTTTCTGTAAATAAAATATCTTAGTTATGTCAATATAAGAAATGTTTAAGTCAGAGATTGAGTTATTATAACAACAGCTGACCTCAAATACTCCGTGACCAATAAACAACTGTGTCCAACATACTAGTTGAACCACCAGAACAACCTAGACATGATCAAAGAGCAAAAACTGAGAAATGTTATGTTGATAATGTTTTTGTATGCAGGAAGAAAATGTTTTTACTATTTGCATGTGACAACATGGTGTTCAGCATGGTTATATCTAGCCAAAAAAAATAAGAAGCATAGCTACCCTTTTTGGAATAGGATTGAGAATGAGAAAGGTAGGAACAATTGCAACAACAAAAAAAATTCTACCAGCATTCTCTTTTTAACCCATTTCCAAATGAACAAAAGAGAGAAACTACAACATGGATGGACTGAGAAAAAGTCGGTTATGTCCAACTGGACATTTTTCTAAATACACAATCAAAGGGCTGAGTTCGTAATGAAGGAAATAATGCAATGTTCAGGAAATGGTTGTATCATGAACTGTGACATATGAAGTGACATCATGCATGATATAGTTTGTCACAAAAGAAACTTAAGCATAAAACAATATAATATCTGATTACTAATAACTAAAATATCTAGAACTTAGGTGGGTTAGGTTTTTCTAATGGTGTGGACTGTGGAGGAATAAAGATACTCTGCTATCTTCAGCCTAAACAGAAGAAAAAGGGAAAAACAATGAAATTGCAACCAGAACCACTCCTAGAATCTTCCTAGAACTAGGAATACAACTGGGGGGAAAAGAACAATTAAGCACCCTAAAAAGAAAGGAAGAATAAAAGTGAGCAGAAAACATGATCGAGGCCAAAACAGACTGTTAACTTATAAAACAGAGAAAATACAAAGGAAAAGTCTACATCTTATTCATGATAAATGAGCCTTTAAATGAGCAATACAATTAAAAAAAACTATAATCAAACACATAATAGACTCCTAAAAACATGATAACAATATGATAAGACTTAAATACTTAAAATACTAGGTAACAAAAAGCTGAGTACTCCTAATTACACTTCCTTGTAATCCACACCGAATTCTTGTTTATAGTCCTTAATTAGCCACTTTGTGCTTCTAAATCTCACCATTCTCCTTCAAAACTGTCTATCATATCACTTCACGCCTGTTGTTTTGTACCCTTTTGGAAGCTCAGTAAGCTCCCAAGTGTCATTGCGTTCGATTGCTACAATTTCTTCTTCCATAGTTTTGCACCATTTTGGTTCCTTGGCCGTATCATGAAAGCTCATTGGATCACAATCTAAAAAAAAAGCTTAATGATTTAACATTTTTCGGGAGTTCATAATCAACCACCCAGTGTGGTCTTCTTCGATTTGGTTGTGGCCAATAGATTGAACTTTCAGCATGTATAAAGGTTTCTTCACAAATTTCTAGTCGTTGCTCATTCGTTGAAGGATGATCACCTTTCACGTTGCTATCGAAGTATGTTAGAATGTATTGCTTAGCTAAATCTGTTGGAGCGTGTTGCTCAACTCCATCCTATGACTAGTTTGCATCTTGATGAAAGACTACACGATGACTTATAACAATTTTCTGGTTTTGTACAATTTATAAGTTTTTGACTCGTGACTAGTACTAAAAAACTATGAAGCATGGATACAGACATCGACACGGATACAGACATGTGGATACTGCTAAAATAAAAATTATAAAACAAGGAATATGACAATATATATATATATATATATATATATTTATTTATTTATTAAAATATACTAATATAGTTTATAACGTGAAAAAATAAAAATGAGAATCTTTTATGAAAAAGGTTTAACAAAATATATAACTTTTACATTTCATCCTTATTGAAAAATACAATTTCTAATTCGGATTCATCAAGAGATAAGCTGAAAATTTCAAGAATTCTATTGTCATCAAGTGAAAAGTCATCTCCTACCATATTCCACATTTAGTTTTCTTTTTTTTGTATTTTGAGGAATTTCTTGAAAGAAGAAGAAGATTACTATGGACATATACTAGATCTTCCGTCCTTTTAGGTGTCATCTTATTCCTTTTCAAAGGATGTATAAAAGAGTAGGTACTCCAATTCATTTCACAACAAGAATAACATGGTGGTTGTCTAAATAACTTAAGAGTTATCTTCTGAAGTGTTAGTACATGAGCTCAATGAACAATCCATCATGTTTTTGTATTCATTTTATCTCTATCTCTTAAAGAGTTAACATCGACAATACTATTTATAATTTAGTGTACATGTTGTACTTAAAAATTTTATAACAAAAGAGAAAAATAGTTAAAACTTTTTTATTTTCTAAAATCAACCACATTACTTTTTTTATAAAATCTAATTATATTTTATTACAGTATTCCCTCAAATTGGGAGAATAGATGCTTATGATTCCCAAATTGCAGATGAAATGATTGAATAGAGTAGAAAGAATAACTTGTATGAATATATGAGATTTTTGATGCTTGTTTTTCACATTAATAAAGTGAAGGGTTGCTTTTGAACTAGGACACAATACTTGATTTGACAAACTTCTAAAAACTAGGGGAATCACTATGAATTTTTTTGTTTATGTTTAAACAACTACCTCATTTTGCATCAAAAATATACTAAAAAGATAAAATTTGTTGAGAAAAAAACATTGACTTGGAATGGGCTTCAAGTACTATAACAAGTGATGGATTGCATTTAAATGTGTGTCAAATGAATTCTTCATGTCTGCCTTAGAAATGGTCAAGTACATAATTCTTCCAATTAATCTTATATATACAAAGGCATCCTCAATAAGGTTATCATCATTGTAGTTAATTTTTAAAATGGAAAGAAAGTAGTGTCATCAAGAAAAGATAAAATATATTTTCTCTAACTCAAGGAAATATCCTTGTTGGATCTGACAATTTCCAAGCCTAAGAAATATTGAAGATAACCAATGATCTTTTGTTTGAACGAGAGATTTAATTGATTGTAGGTTGTTTAACGCATAAAGAAGTAAGGTCTTCTAGGATGATGTCATCCATGTAAACAAACAAATAGTGTTTGCCTCCATGTAAAGGAATTAAATACTAAGTGTCATTATCTTTCAAAGCATTAATCTCGAGTCATAACACATCTCAATTTAGGATAGGGAGTTGTTTGATGATAGAATTGAGACTTATAAGTAATGAAAATTTAATTGAGACTTATAAGTAATAAAAATTTGATTGATAAATGTTTTGTATTTTAGATTGAGTTTGTCTAGAGAATAACAATTTTGAATGGGATAAGGATATGATGTGATAAAACACACATAGTATGATAAATAAAATAGTTTTTTAGACACTATGTGTGATCTCTAAGTAGAGGCTTTAAGTCTATCCACACTAGACATTGATGTTTTAGATAGACATTGATGTTTTAGATGCACATCTGGAGCTCATTATATTAATGAACAATAGAAGTATCTATATCTACAGGCAAATGATCAGTGATAAGAAGCAAAGGGATTGCATATTATCAATAAAGGAAGAAATATATCTAAAAGAAGTTACTTCCTTGAAAGGAAAAATTGTTTCACGAAAGTGAACATCCCTTGAAATAAAACATTGTTTGATCTCTAGACTTTAAAATTTGTATTCTCTGTAATAGCCAACAAAAATTAATAGAATGAGCAAAGAATAATTTTTGTTTTTGGAGAAGGGAAAAATTGTTGCAAAAGTCAAAAGTCCAACAACTTTTAATGACTAATAATTAGGTTTGGATGCATATAAAAATTGATAAAAGTAAAGTCTATTGTAATACTAGAGAGAGAATATTGTTGATAAAGCATACAGTAGTGAAACATCTAACCTGGAATTGGACTAGCAACATGGATTAAAAAATAATGTCCCAGTCACGTTCGAAAGATGATTAGTTTCTCTCTAATTATTGAGTTTTGTTAAGATCTCTCCACATATAAAAGTAGATGTAGAATGTCTTATGTTGCTAGAAAATTCGTAGAGCAAGTTGTTTTTTTGCATTGTCAGAATGGATTGAATAACAAAAATGTTTTATTAATGTTTTATTAGTGACATATTTATAAGATTGAAAATATTATAAGAAATGAACTAATAAGTAATGACACCTAATGGTTTAACTACCTTTAAGCAAATGATTAATAGAGATAGAAAAAGAAAATCAAATCATTAAAAAAAAAGACTAGTATCTGAAGAGATATAGATATAGTTATACTACTAAGAGGAATAGACCACCAGACAATAGAATTTTATCATGACATCGATGAAAGAAAACCAATACATTATAAATATATATGAATACGAAAATAATTGATTGAATTAAATATATCCGAGAGAAAATAATATATAATTACAATTTCTAAACAAACTAAAAATTAAAAAGCAAAATAATTGATTATATATAATGTATTTAATATCTAATTATATTTAATTCTATTACTTCTTATAATACATAATCATTTATAGATGAAAACGTAAGGAAATCTGAAAAAAAAAAAAAAAAAAAAAAAAAAAAAGGACAAACTATACTACCAATTTCATATCAGCAAAACCGAATAACCTGATTTACCTTCCAAGCTAGAGAAAACCGAAGTTGGCTTGCAACAAAGCTACTTCCCATCCAACAAAGGGCACAAAGCAACATAGAACAGTGAGTGGACCAAAGCAACGAGGAAACCAACGTTCCAAACTAATGTCACATGGTTCCACCAAAGGGAAAACTCCAAGTTTGGAAGGTTGAAGATGGGAGGAGAGAAGTGGAGAATGAGAAGGGCTGAGAAGAAAATTGGCCAAACAAACAAGACATGGATTGCAATGTTAACTGGGTTTGAGTGGTATGCTCCATAGAAGGAAAAATGGTTTTCAAGATCAAAGATTCCACTCCTTCCCATTGCCATCTACAACTATAGAAGACCAATACAAGAAGTTCTTTGTTTCTTTGTGTAGAATGTAATGCATAAAGTATTGTTTGTTTATTACAATGGATTCACAGTCAAATACTGTTTGCAAAAAAAGTTTGTATTTTAAAAAATAAAATATTCTTTAAATGTTGAATTCGAGAACGTATCTTAAATTAATTTTAACTATAATTTTATTTATTAAAAAATATTTTATCAATTACATACATTATATTATTTATAAATTTTTATAAATTTTTCACTCAAATCTTACTGTCTATTTCTTAATCCAACAACCTCATATGTTTATCTCAAATAAATTCAAATTCATTCTCTTAAATCCATCTTCTAATCTAAACAATTTGAAAAGTTGTTATTTTCGTGCGCATGATATGGATATGGATAAGGAGAACATTATACAGTTATTTAATTGCATCTATTTAATAAAAAAAAGTTAGATTTGAGTTTAAAAAAACCACTTAAATATAATATAAACTTATATATATTTTATAATTAACATTTTAATATTATTAATAAAATAAATTTTATTATAATTAATTAAAATTGTGTTTTATTTTAAATTTGTACAACTATTTAAAATTTGGCATAATGACTTGTTTAAAATTTGTCTTGTCTATTTATAATATTGAAAAAGCATCTAAATAAGTTATTGAATCAAGTCGAATTTTAAAAAAAGTTGGATCATATAAAAACAAGTTACCCACACATTTTTCTAATGTAGATGAAATTTATTTAAAATTACATGATTAGGAAACGCATTTATTTATGATAAATGAGATTCACACATATGTGTGGTCTTAAAAACGTATTAAAAAGTTTCCTTTTATAACTAACTTATCTCTTGGATGAGAATCAAAATACATAATACAATGTTTTTGGTTTGAGGAGATATATTGAGCTGGTTTCTTAGTAGAACTCCTTTAAAACTATATTTTAATTTGACAAACCAGATGAATATGAATAAAAATATGTTTATTCAAATATATTGGTTTAGGATAGACTCAAGTAGGTCAAGGCGTCTCTTTAATCATAGTTTTGAAGTTATTTTACATTTTATTATTATTAATTATATAATTAGACTATAATATTAAATGCTAACTAATATATTAAGAACTTCTCTTGAAAATCAAGATATCATCAGGTGTCTTTATCATGTTAGGGTAAACATGTTAAAATTAATTGACTCCTTAGTTCATATTATTTGATTCAATGAGAATAACTATTGCCATGAATAATTACTTACAATAACTCATTTAATTGGTATAATTAAGATTGATTATAAATTTTTGTAAGATATTTGATTGCAAAATTGGCTTTACAAATTTTTACCTTTTTATGTATAAAAAATAAAGAAATAATATACTTTTATAATAGATAGAAGATAGATAAAAAAGAAGAAGAAAGAGAAATAGAAGAAATACATCTATCGTAGTAGTTGTACTATTACAGAAGATAGATAAATATGTACTATTACAGAAGAAATTCATCTATTAATTTTTAGACACCTTAGCTCAATGTAGTTGTAGTAACTTTTTTTTTAATCAAACAAATAACAATATATTTATACTAATTTTATTCAGTTATCTTATAGGTTCTCTTTTGTTCCTTAGTTGGAGTGTGAATGGGAATGATCTTGTAATATTTAAATCTATGACAGGTTCAATATGCCGGCCCAAACCATTAACCCTGAGTTACAAAAAGATTTAAAATTATTAAAGGTGATTTTGACTTTCAAATATCCTCCTTTTTATTACTTTTCTTTCTATAGTGTTGTTTCGAATATGGCATGCACTATATATATATATAATATAGTGATTTATGTGATATTATTGAACTTAATAAGTTAATTATATCCTATGATGTTTGTAGCATTATCTTCTATTTTAATTTTAAGATATTAAATAATATGTAAGTACAAAATTTGGGTACCTTATGAAATATTAATACATTTATCGTTCTAATTCAGTCCATCCCACACACATACATGATCACCTTAAAAACGAAAAGAAATAATTGAAGCAGAAATAGCTAAAGTAAATGATTCTTCTTTTTCATGTAATATGGTAATGGAGGTACATGTCGGATTTAGCTTTTTATTACTATTTTGATGTTGAATTTTGGTGGGACAGATGAAAGAAACATAAAGGTTGAAAGACAGAAAGAAGAGGGGAAGAGAGAACAGAACAGAAAGGGAGGTTTAAGAGAAAGAGGAGAGAACTGTGAGGTCAAAGAATATGTGCACTGTACTTCTGTCATTAAAAATCAATCTAGATTCAGCTGGTTAGAATACAACAACGTACGTTATTTGTGGGCAGGACTAACTAACTTACCAACATCTTTGTATTATTTATATTTACATATGATATGATATTGTGCAATGAAAATTTTGGGTCCTTTTTTTTTGGACTTTTACTTTACAAGAACGACGAATTTTTTCAGCACCCCAATGTCCTCGTCCTGCACCTTCATAAATTTTTAAAATGTCAAAATTATCTCTATTGAAATGATGTAAATGACCTTATGGTATTTGAAATAGAAAATAAACGTTTGAACAATGTCATTTGTTACTGCTATAGTACATATACAGTGTAAAATCTTTCTGTAATTGTTCGTAGATGGAGCGATTTTTGAAAGTTTATAGGTGGATTAAACGGTGGAAAAGCTTCTTGGACTTGTCGGAAGTGTTGATCGACGACGAAGAACGACGGAGAGATAAGATTTTTGGATTTCGGTATATTTTCGTCCATAAGTATGTCATCCGGATGAAGATCATTCGATTTAGAAAAATTTTAGTAGTTGTAAACCGGATGGATTGTCATCCGGTTTGTAAATTATGAATCGGATGTGAAATGGGAGAGGTGACATCTGATGTACAATTTACAAATTAGATGCCCATCCATCCGATGTGTAATTGTTAAGTTTTTTTGTAAATCGGATGGACCCACCCCATTGGCCATCCGGTTTACAAATTAACTTAATTTGTAAACGCCTTTGCAGCAAACTCCCATTGTTGCTCCGCGCAACAAACCTAATAACGATCTCTCAACCAACTCAACTTAACAGCATTGGCACGACACTCGCACAACTCGACATTAGCAGGGCCTTCTTCAACACCTAGCAACTCTACCAACAGAGCACGTGCTTCATTATTGTCTACCTCATCAAAGATCGAAAACTGATCAATAGTAGGCAGATGAAGAAGAGAGGACACGTCATCCAAAGTAATGGACATCTCACCAAATGATAAATGAAATGTATTAGTGTCCCTATGCCATCTCTCAACAAATCCACATAAGAGACCCTTATCCGCGATCTCGTAGCAAATGTTGCATAGTGGCAACAATCCACAATTAACAATCAAAGCAAAAACATCACCACGAGGAAGACCGGGGTTGTTAACCTTTCTTCCATGAGAGACCAATTTTAGGACTCCTCGATCCTAACCAAAAAAGAACAAAAGAATATACATAAAAAAGTTCATATATCAAACATAACATCAAAATAAGAAATACATAAAACAAAAGCTTACCTCTCCTTGCCACAATCTTATTGCTACGTGGTGATTATAACTTACCAAAAGGGAGACATCAGATGGTCCCCCAGGATAACCTACAACCTCACCAGCATCAAGAAAAGCAACAGGAGCATCAGCAGCATCAGCAGGAGCACTAGATGAAGCACCACGATCACCTCTGCGAACTGATGTTGTAGGCCTTCTTCGCCCTTCAACCTGGGAACTACCTCCTCTGGTTCTAGCCATAACTGTGACAGTGCACAATTAGTATTTAAATAATTCAAAAAATAAATTAAAAAACTGAACCGGATGCCTCCCATCCGGTTTACAAATTTTCTTGAAATTGTAAACCGGATGGGAGGCCATCTGATCCACATTTTGCAACCCAAACATCAAATTAACTATTCTAATCATCAATACTACTCACTAATTGCTAATTAACATAAAAAATTTCTTACCTTTCACTTGTTTGAAGCTTTAACAGATTCAACCACCTTCTGCTCCAAATCTTCGATTTTGAGTTCCACAACACGCGCAGAGAAAGCTTCCTACAGATTGTTGACAGTAAAGCTCAAATACAGAAGAACCGGATGCTGGGGAATCAGATACAAACCAAACAAAAATTGAAGCGGATGGAAGATTGGAAGAACTGAAGTGGACAAAGCAAGAATGAAGTGGATATGTGTTGAAGTAGGAGGGGAAGGAGGTGAAGGGTAATATCGTCTTTTCCTATTTATCACTTAAGGGCAAAGTTGTATTTTCCCGTAGTCTATGGAGGTGCAGGACAAGGGTATTGGGGTGCTGAAAGAATTCGTCTACAAGAACCCTTCTCATAGTCTGAGACTCTAGGCTACTTGTTGCTAATATTGTATGTTTGTATGATTTCTATTGTTTGCTTCCTCTGGGCCTTTACCCATTTAAAACCAAGAAATCATTGTGGACGGATTCTTCCTGCACCTCCGTGATCTCACCTTGCACCTTCATAAATTTTTCAATGACGTTAATACCCTTATAGAATTACCAAAATGGGTATGGAAAATTTTAAAATAAAATGCACAGTGGTTAGGGTAGTGCCTCCTTGACTCTTCGTAGGGTGATTTTCGATCATCAGTGGTGATTGGTATGGTGGGTTAATTGTTTGGTGACGGTGAAAGCGGTGGCAGATCGTGAGTGAGGTCAACGAATTTGGTTTTGGTTTGAATACCGGATTGTAATGGTGGGGTTCAATTTTATATACCGCAATGTATCTAATCCGATATATATTTGTAGAAAAATGTGGAAGGGTGAAATTGAACAGAAATAAAATTTGACTTCAGCTACCTACAATTCAATGGAACAGTGCAATTGTCTTATAATAGAGTATGCAATTTCAGAATTTAGCAGAAAAGAAAAATGGAATTTGCAATATAGTAACAGACTACTATATCATATAAGAGAAGTAAACATCTTCATTGCTCTTGGATCTCAATCTGAATCACCAATTGCAGCGGTCACCTAGACATTATACCAGGAACTTATCAGAAAAAGAATATGACAGTATAGAGGGAAGGAAATGTGAGGCATAACCCAAAAGATTATGACGCAGAGAGAGAGAGAGAGAGATAAGGAATTCACCAGAATATTGTTACCAAATGAAATACTCCCTCCACCTATTCATAGCTGGCTTCCTTGCACTTCTCCTGATACTGCTAATTTCCTGATCCTCTGCCACGTGGAATTTTTCCCTAACTGATTCTGTTTTCCCATTATTTCCAAAATTGGCCCTGCTATCCGTTTTATTCCTTACAATACCCTCCCCTTTTATCTCAACCTTGTCCTCAAGGTTGAATGGGGGTAGGCCTTACGAAAACTTAGCAAGAACTTCCCATGATCTCTCTATTGCTTCATCTGGTCCCCACTGAACTTGGATTTGTTGCACTTCTTTTCCTTTTTAGAGAATTATCCTGCTATCTACCACTGCTGTGGGGATCAACGTAGGTACTTGCTCCGTTGTTTGTAGTGGCAGTGGAATGTAGGGAGTTTTCTGATCCCCCCTAAACTTCTTTAAAATCAAGATATGAAGCACATTGTGGATTTTTGCAGATTCTGGCAACTCTAGTTGATAAGCAACAAAACTAATCTTCTTTTTAATGTTAAATGGCCCAAAATATTTCATACTCAACTTCTGATTTTTCCTCAATGCTACTGAATTCTACCTATATGGTTGCAGTTTGACCAATACTAAATCTCCTACCTCAAACTCCAGCTCTCTTATCTTTTTATCTGCATAATTTTTCATGAACTGTTGAGCGTGTAACATGTTGTACTTAAGCTGGTCTAACAACTTGTCTCTGGTCACTAATATCTCTTGTAAAGACACTTCATCTTGGTCTGACACTTCATATTTGATGAGTGCTGGTGGATCTCTCCCATAAAGAGCCTTATATGGGGTCATTTTGATGTTGCTATGCCATGTGGTATTGTACCAGTACTGAGCCCATGGAAGCATTGTTGTCCAATTCTTTGGATTATCATAACATAGACATCTCAAATACATTTCTAATGTCCTGTTAAGAACTTCACTTTGACCATCAGTCTCAGGATGGTATGCGGAGCTCATGGCTAATGTTGTACCTTGCAACCTGAACAATTGCTGCCATAATTTACTGATAAAGACCTTGTCCCTATTCGAGACAATGATCCGAGGGAAACCATGAAGCTTTATCACATTTTTCACAAAAACTTCAGCAACAAATTTGCTGGTGAAGTCATGTTTTAAGGCCAGGAAGTGTGCAAATTTAGTGAGTATGTCAATAATTACCATTATTACTGAAAATCCTTGAGATAAAGGCAATGCAGTGATGAAATCCATACAGATTGCCTCCCAAATCTATGATGGTACCGGTAAGGGTTGCAATAGCCCAGTAGGTAATTTGGTTTCAGACTTTGCTTTTTGACATATTTAGCAGTTGAGTACATACTCTCGTATGTGTTTTTGCATATCAGGCCAATAGAAATTTGAGCAAATTCTTTCCACTGTCTTAGCCACCCCAGAATGTCCTCCACTGCTGCTATCATGATATTCTTGGAGCACAAGGCTTATGAGGCTGCTATTTCTAGGAATCACCACTCTATTTTTCCATAGTAAAATGTCATTTCTACAACTGTAAGGTGTAACACCCTAATTCCCTTCCTGGCATTGTTGTAATACCATTTTCAATTTCTCATCGTGTTCCAAATCAGTCTTTAAAATCTGCAACCAATCTAAATTTGGTGTAGACCATGCAGCAAAGTAGCTTCTAGAGAGAGCATCTGTAGGAACATTTTCATTTCCTGGTTTATAATGAATCTCAAAGTCATAGCCTAATAGTTTGTGAAGCCATTCATGTTGGTCTGGGGTATGAAGATTTTGTTCCAGTAACGCCTTTAGGCTTTGATGATCAGTTCGTATGATGAATTTCCTCCCCAGTAGGTAGTGGCAAAATTCAGCAATAGCTTTCGTGATGGCATACAATTCTCTAGTATAGGTTGATTGCCTCTGCATTGATGGTGATAACTTCTTAGAGAAAAAGGCTATTGGATGCTTATTCTGCATCAATACTGTGCCTATGCCCATACCCGAGGCATCTGTTTCAATTTCAAAGGGAAGCTCAAAATTTGGTAATGTTAATACCGGTTGAGAGGTTACTGCATTTTTCAATTGATTGAATGCAAGAGTAGCTGCTTTATTCCACTGAAAAGCATCTTTCTTCAATAATTCTGTAAAAGGAGTTGCCATGGATACATAACTTTTAATGAACCTCCTATAATAACCAGTGAGACCAAGGAACCCTCGGAGCTGTTTAAGGTTCTGAGGTTGTTTCCACTCTATTACTGCCTGTACTTTCTGTTTGTCCATGTGCACTCCCTGGCCAGAGATGGTATGCCTCAAATAGTCAATTTCTGATGTTCTGAAGGAACATCTAGACAATTTAGCATAGAGAGACTCCTGTTTCAGCAGTTGTAACACTAACTCTAAGTGTTTCAAATGATTGTGCCAAGAGGAACTATAAACAAGTATATCATCGAAGAACACCAATACAAAAATTTCCTCAAATAAGGCTTAAAAATATCATTCATTAGGCATTGGAAAGTGGCAGGAGCATTAGTGAGTCCAAAGGGCATGACTAGCCATTCGTATAATCCTTGGTGAGTTCGAATGCAGTTTTGTGTCTATCTTCTGGTTTCACCAATATTTGATGATATCCCGATCTGAGGTCTATCTTTGAGAATGCATTAGCTCCAATAGTTCATCTAATAATTCATCCACTGTCGGAATAGGAAAGTTATCCTTCACTGTGATGTTGTTCAGAGCACGATAATCAGTGCAAAATCGCCAAGTGTCATCCTTTTTCTTGACCAAAAGGATTGGTGATGAAAAAGGGCTTTTACTCGGTTGTATAATTCCCTCACCCAACATCTGATTCACCATCAATTCGATTTGTGCCTTTTGGCTGTGAGGATATCTATACGGCCTCACTTTTACTGGTGCAGCACCTTGGACCAATGGGATGTTATGATCATGCTCCCTTTGTGGAGGTAAGCCCGAGGGATGCTCAAAAACCTTGGCATAAGTGTGCAACAGTAAAACCAATTCAGGTTCCATATCTGCTGGCAGTGGTAACACAGGCTTCACAACATCTTCCTCTTTATGCATCTGAATGGTAAAAGCTTCAGCTATAGCATCCATATTCATGAGCCGTTTGATATGATGAAATTGTGCCTATCTTGGAACAGTGGTCTTGTCACCATAAATAGTAACGAAGTGACCTTCATGTAGGAAGCGAATGAATGAGGATTCATAATCCACTATATGTGTTTTCAGCTGTTTCAACCATGTGGTGCCAATAACCAAATCGCCTCCTGCCACATACAACACATAGACCTCGGGTATCTGCACCTTATAGCCCTGTAGACAAATTTCTAATGATGGAATACATCCCTCGACAACCATGATGTCAAAATTGCCCACCATAACCTTAAATCCGGGAGCTGGTTGCATTGGAAGGTTCAAAAACTTAGCTATGTGAGGCTGGATAAAATTGTCTGAGCTCCCTCCATCAATCAATGCTTGAATGTCTAAACCATTAATTTGAGCCTTTACTCGAATGGTTGTTGGGCCCGAAGTGTCATGCATCGCATTATAGGATAAATGATGTTGTAGAACCTGGTGTTCCAACTGAGGTAATACATTCTCCTCTAGGTTTGCTTTGTCTTCTTCAGGTGGCTCAAGCTGATAGAGCCTGAAATGCTTGTTGGGGCAACGATTATTAGGTGTGAACTTTTCATCGCACCAAAAGCATAACCCCTTCTCGCGTCTGAGTTGTTGTTCTGCCATAGTAAGTCATTTGATTGGAGGTTTGGTGTTAATGTTTCGTGGAGGTTGATTAGGGTTGGGAAGTAATGCTGGTAAGCTTAATTTTGGAGGTGGAGGTTTTGTTGGTGGGTATGAGGTTTGTGTATGAGTGATTGATTTGTATGGGAAGGTGTGTTTGTGGTTTTCATAGATGTAGCCAACTTGTCTTCATAAAGTCGGGCAAGACTCACAGCCCACATTAAAGAGGGAGGGCACTGTACTTTAACTTCCCTCTTAATTTCAGGGTGCAAGCCACTGATGAAACAGTCCCGTAAAGCATCTTGGGGTTCTATAGTTGTTCTATTGGCTAGAGCTACAAATTCTGAATAGTACTCAGACACTGTGCCGTGTTGCTGTAATTTAAAAAGCAATTCCCTAGGAGATTCAAAAAGTGAAAGACCAAATTCCAATTCAATAACACGTTTCGTATGAGTCCATGATTGAAATTGAGCGGACCTTTGCGACATCTGAAACCATGGAATAGCCATACCGGTCATGTGGAGTGCTACAATACCAACCTGTTCTGTCTCCAGCACTTTGAAGAAATCGAAATATTGATCGACGACAAAGATCCATCCTAGAGCCTCAGTGCCATCAAACCGCGGAATCTCGAAATTCACTCTTCGTTGCTGAGATCTATGTTGCCACTATTGTTCTGAATTGAAGTGCTCACCATGTGAATGTTCATATACTGGAGAAGAAACAGGCTGTTGATTTTGCAAGATTTGCATCAAGGCATTTTGAATAGCATCAATCTTCAGATTTTGCATTTCCATAGAACGAGCTCATTCTGCTTTTTGTTCCTCAGCTGAATCCGCAAACATTTGAAATAATTTTTTTATCTCTACCTCCATCACCTTCAGTCGTGTATTATCAGAAATTGACATGGTGAATAGTCAATGAAAGCACCAAATGGAAGAGTGAAATTGAATAGAAACAGAATTCGACTTCAGCTACTTGCAATTCAATGGAACAGTGCAATTGTCTTATAACAAAGTATGCAATTTCAGAATTTAGCAGAAAAGAAAAATGGAATTTGCAATACAGTAACAGGCTACCATATCATATAAGAGAAGTAAACATTTTCATTGCTCTTGGATCTCAATCTGAATCACCAATTGCAGCGGTCACCTAGACATTATACCAGGAACTTATCAGAAAAAGAATATGACAGTATAGAGGGAAGGAAATGTGAGGCATAACCCAAAAGATTATGACGCAGAGAGAGAGATAAGGAATTCACCAGAATATTGTTACCAAATGAAATCTCCCCTCCACCTATTCATAGCTGGCTTCCTTGCACTTTTCCTGATTCTGTTTTCTATTATTTCCAAAATTGGCCCTGCTATCCGTTTTATTTCTTACAAAAAGTATACCGGATTATAGGATCTGGTATACATTTTGTATACCGGACTATACTTAATCTATATACAAAACATATACCGGATCCTAATATCGAATGTGTAATCCGGTATATATTTTTTCAGAAATGTATACCATATTAGGTACATTCCGGTATATGTTTTCTTCTATCACATGATTTTCTTTCCTCAACAGAAACAACCCTTTGTTGGAAAATGCCGGTGACGGTAGTTCAAAATTGGCTGTGAGGGAGGTGCAGGAATAATGAACCAATCGCCTGTGAAGGAGGTGTAGGAAAACGGAGGCAGTGAGGGAGGTGAGGGAGCTGCAGGGACACGCAGAAGAGAATGAAAGGAAAATAGGGTAAAAGACAAAGTTGGATTACAAATTATATAATAAGATTAATTTGAACCTTTCCAATGTTATATGGAGGTGCAGGGTGGAAGAAGCCGTCATCATTGTGACTCTGAATGGCAGAACCCAAATGGGCCTTTTGAGGGAGATGGGCCAAGGCCATTGAAGGTTTATTTCAGAAGAAGTAACAGACAGAGTTGATCTATTTGTATTGGAAAGGCAGTAGTAAATTACATGAGTCAGTTATGTTCTACATGTAACAATTACTATCTCTTGTTATGAGTTACCTTAGAACACTTGTTGAAACTTCCTTGATATGGTGAAATAAGATGCAATGATGTAAATTATTGTATGAAATATCAACTTCTTACTACGAAAATGTAAATTTGAGGATACAATGACGGATGTTTAGTCATATTAAACGCATCTGGAAAAAAATCTCTCAGATGTAGTTTTTTCATGCATCTAAGTTGTATACTTGTTTTGTTCTGTGAACCATGCATCTAAGTTGTATACTTGTTTTGTTCTGTGAACCAGTTCTTATCCTTAGACTTTAATAATAAGCATGTATGATAGGTTGAAGAACAAAATCGGCCAGGTGGGAACGAAAAGTGGAAGATTAAAGGTAGTAATTCCCGGAAACGGGCTAAGGAAAGGAGGATTTACTGAAATATTCATCCATTTCAGCTGTAGGCAGAGTTTATAATACTTTTTTTGCTGTATAGAATTATTTAAGGTTATATAAATAAACCATAAAGCCGATTGATGCTATGTATTCTTCTATCTATGGTGTTTGGCCAATGGCTTTGGTCTATTTTGCCTGGGAGGAATTCTCTGTTTAAACTTGACCCACTTTAAGGGAAATGATCAAAATTGACAGATTTTGTGATAGGAAGAACTTCCTGAAATTATCCTCTAGAATGTGAACTTCAAAATTTACTTCTATTTTGTTGAGTTATTAATAGAAACCTGCAATAATATAATTACTTGATCTTTGCCTTCCATGTCAATTAATTATATTAATTATATAACCAATGTCATTCTTTTTGCCATCAAAGCGATTTGAATTATAAAGCGGGAGAGTGCAGTGTCATTACTAAACAAATGAAGAACAGAGTCTTAAAATAATCAGTGATGTTGAATCAGTTGAATTGATTTCTCTATATGATTAATTATGTTATCAAGATAATTGGTTGGTCAGTTTGTTTAAATAGAAATAGTTGTTTTTAAAATAAATAAGTTCGGAACTATCACTTTTAAGAAACAATAATATTTAGTTAAAAAAAAAAAACTTGGTATGAAACAATTTGGTAATTTTACCTGTTATTTAGTAGTTAATAATAATGTAATCAAAACTTAATAAATAGTATTAACCTCTTATCTTTTTTACTATAGGTCTGTACAAGATGTTGACAAGTTTTTCATCCATATTCATGTATTTGATATATGGATTTTCGATTTTTCCTTGAATCAAATATATAAGTTGTTGTAAACTTTGATTTAAATTAATGAAATTTCATTACGACCAAAGATAAGACTATTAATATCAATGTCCTCTAACTGAGAATACAATAATACATCTACATATTATACATAAGAAAAATGAAACTATTTCATATGTTACAAATGAAACATAATTATTTATCAAAGCATCATGCCAAATCATGTTCCTTTCATGCTAAATAACATGATTCCAAGAGGGAGTCAAGATAGAGATCTTCCAATGAACCAATACTCTCGTATAATTTCTACAAGATTCAGAATATAACTTGGGAGTCAAGATAGAGATCTTCCAATGAGCCAATACTCCCATACAATTCCTACAAGATTCAGAATATAACTTAGTACTTGTGCTAGCATTAATGTCAGTGATCAATGGTGTCCTCTCACCACCATCTCTCTCCATAGACTTTGTATGTGCCAGTCGCAACAACGAAATCATTTAAAAAAAATATTTAAATAGAGATTGGAGTTGTCATTATTATAGAAAACTATAAAAAACCATCAAAAATAAAAATGTCTACTAACCACATTCAAAGATTCGGAAGTCCGTTACGTGTGGGAAAGGTATTAGCACTCTACAACATCCGTCCTAAGATGATACCTTTAATCAAATGAATAGAAATAAGTGTGATTTTATAAAATGTCATTTTTTCCCAAATAATAACAATAATAATACGAATAAAGACAAATAAAATAACAAAACAAACAAATATAAAAAAACTAAACAAATATATAAATAAGAAAAAGAAAACATGTTAATAAACATAATACAAATAATAACAATTATGCAAATAAAAATAATAAGTAAAAATAAAATAAATAAATAAATATTTTTTTTTATTTTTTTGGGTCCGACAAGGATAGACATTGGTCTTACCTATCTCTATCCATGTTATGATTGTTGGTATTTATTTTTTTGTTTTTTTGAAAATTTCATTTAATCTTGTTTTTTAAAAGAAAATTTTATATTTTTTTATTGTTAAAATTTTAGATTATTGAAACTATTTCACAAATTTATTTTTTTAAAAAAGTAAATATTTTTACTATTTTTGAAAATATTTTATTTTTTAATTATTTTTAAAACTATTTTGAATCTAATATTTGTATTCTGAAAGTTTATGTTTTTTATTTTTAGCTGATTTATTTATTCTTTTTATTTTGGAAACTTTTTTATATATTTTCAATTTCAAAATTTTGATATTTTATTAACTTTTGGGAAATATTTATAGACCTTTTCGGAAATGATATACTTTATTTATTTTTGAGAAACATTTATTATTTTTTATCAAAAATTTGGAAATGTTTTATATATTTTTGATAACTGTTAATAATTGGTTAATTAAGTATAGAGTTGTTAGGATTTTTAGCAGTTATTCTGTTTTAATTATAGGATTTTTAGGGATTTTGTTTAAGTTAGGGATTTTATGGTTATTTTTCTGTTTAATGTGTTTTTGGTTATGGAAAGAGAATGCAGTTGAGATTTAGGTGAAATTCAAAGGAAGAGAGAATAAGGAACACTGGAATTAAGGAAAGGAGCAGAAAAACAGATTTTAAGTGACTTCTTGCTTGCGCTAAAGGAAGAGTTTGAGCTAAAACTCACTTAAATGAGAAGGAAGTTCTGTACGAAGGCGTCAACGCCACCGAAGCGGGAAGTATGAAATAACAACTACTTGGTAACAAACAGGAGGGATCTTTTATAAAAGGAAGGCTAGAATGAACGAAAGGGCATCGTCTTTTGGAAGATCTTTGGAAGCACGGTTGCAATCGAGAATTTTCCTTTTTCCTTTTCCGTTGTATATTCATGGCTACCATGCGTAGCTAATCTCTTTTCTTCTTGGGATTGAATGTAATTTCTTCACTTCAATTGTACTCTTGGTATTTATTTGATATTGTTCTATTCAGTTTATCCTTGTTTAACGTTTTATATTTAATTGTCATATTTTAAATTTCTCTTTGTGACTGGAAAGCACTTTTTGGAATTAGAACCAAACGTTAATGCATTACATTTATAAATTCAGGAATGAATTATAGAGTAATGACTGCATATAGCAACTGATCTTAATGCTAATTAAATTAATCTGGTAACTAGGAATAGAGCTAGATACTTTAATTTATGAAATTCAATGCTAGAGAAATTAGGTTGAAAAGACTTTTATTTACGCAGGTAGATAATTGGAAAAGACAATATTGAATTCAGTTAAGAGTATATGAGAATGGAGCATATTATTATTCAATCCCAAGGTTGTTATTATTATTGATTTTTCCTCTTTATTATTAATTGCATTTTAAGTTACTTTTTATATTCAGTTATCAAAACAAATTATTGTTAAATCTTTATTCATAATACAATTGATACTGAGTCAATTTACACTTTCCGTTCCTTGAGGATACGATACTCTCTTA
>Ga0209700_100774_pt1 | contig 63895 bp, 25 predicted proteins | sample SiratroredBW_FD_187528 | JGI IMG/M metagenome (GOLD analysis project Ga0209700, IMG submission 187528) | Root nodule microbial communities of legume samples collected from California, USA - Siratro red BW (SPAdes) (version 2) | ecosystem: Host-associated > Plants > Roots > Nodule | place: USA...
AAAATATTTCTTTCATAATATATATATATATATATATATATATATATATATATCACAATCACCACCAATGATTAAATTGTTTACATATATAACAATTTCAATATATATTTTAAACTTAATATTTGAAAAAAATGAATTATATTCTCTAATTTTAGTGATTGTCCTGTGATCCAAACATAATATGAGACATAAATGTCACTTTTGTTATATAAATTAAATATAAGTATACTATAGATCAAGTATGAGTATGAGATAAATTAAACTAAAGTATTTAATTAAGTGGTTAATGAACTAATTTAACTAAAACAAATATAAATAAATAAAATTAGCATCGTTAGAGGATAAATCATGAGACTTGAGTCTAGGACTTGTTAGGAAGGAAAACAGGAAACAAAGTCTAGTACTCGAGTTCTGCTGTGCATAAACTTGTGTTTACAAATAAAATTAAATCCAAATTTTGTGAACTCGAGTGACGGAATATGTGAAGGATATAACTTAATTTTTGAAGCTTAAATGGATATTGTTATTTTTTTCGAAATAAGAATATCTTTCAAATTAAAAATTATTTTTAACAGCTCATAAATAATTGTTTTTAACCTAACTCCATTGACGTAGAAATTCGGTGTTGTTGTTTTTTTTTTTTTTAATTGTGAATTGGATTCATAAGCTATGATATTTAACCATTTAGAATTTAATCTAATATTTTTAATCAGAATGATGTTTTTCTTATCTCTAATAATGTAAAGATATTTTTAATTATACAATTTTTTAATGTGTGAATTTTTATAAAAAGAATGTAAACTATTTCTATTAAAATCAAGTATTAAGGTAGTTAATATATTTAATCTTTTAGTTGTTTTAACTTGTCTTGCTTAATTTGTCAAACTAGTGAGATAGGACTCACCAACTTGTCATTTTTTTTTTAATTTAAAAATTAAAATAAAATATAATTTAAAAGATTAGTTTTTTTACTGTATTATTTAAATGATATAAATATGTAATAATATTATAACTTAAATTATTAATACTTAAAAATTAAATTCTAATTATAATATAATAATTTGATATATAAATATAATTATTTTAATTTATTTGATTAGAGATATTACCTAATCAATTAAAAACTTAAAAAATATTTATATGATTAAATATGTGTTGAATATATATATATATATATATATATATATATATAATTTTAAAAGTGCAAAATTTTAAAGAACATTTAAAAAAAAAAGTTGGCAAGCCCGTCCATGAATCGTCTACTAACTAAAATTTTCAACTTATTTCATTTTGGCGAGCCAGTCCGTCCTATTTCTTTTTGACAGACCAATGATAAATTGAACAAAAACAAGTGAGACTAATCCGATTTGTCATCTGTCTAAAACTATAAAAATGTAAGTCGAAAAGATAAATTAGAGAGCTAAAGATAGACTTAGTTACTTGAAAATGATGCTTTTGAAAAGATTAACATTCATGTGTGACTCTGGTTGCTTTTGAAGAAAATTGTGCTTAACCAATGTAAAATCATTTGTACGATATTTATGAAGAAGGTGTTTGTTAGAAAAAATATTTTTAATTTCTCAATAATATTTCCTGAAGAAGGTGTTTAGACTTAGTAACTTTAAAATTATGCATATTGCTTTGATAAAAAGAAAGAGCATCAATATTTATGTGTGACTCTGTTTGCTTTTGAAGAAAATTGTGCTTAACCAATATAAAGTGCTAATTTGTATAGAGATATTCCTGAAGAAGGTGTTTGGTATAAAAAAATATTTTTAATTTCTCAAGAATTGGAGGTTGAGAAAGAATATTCTCACGTTTAATTTATCCTTTCAAGACTAATACTTTAATGAAACTATATTTTCCGAAACCATTTTTAGCAAAGTTTTCATAAACAGTTCTATAAGAGGTAATAGTCTAACTTCTTAGGTAAAAACAAATTTTTAATAATAAATATCATATTGTTTTTATTAATTTATTTAATGCAGTAACAGATTAAAGATTTTAATAAAAATAATGTAAAAGGACTGATTTTGTAGTCCAACGATCATCATTGCAACGTCAGTATTGATACTATGAATCTTGAGAGATGCATTGAAAAACTACTTCATAGATTTAAGAAGAGATTCTTTGTCCCCTTATTTAATACTCTCTAAGATTGTTTAAGTAGTCTCATGAAGTAGGTTAGTTGTGAATTGAGTTTTAAACATTCGAGATAAAATTAAAAAAGAAAAATCGATATAATTTGTTGGTAAGGTTGGATATGAATGTAATGCTTTTTCTTTGAGCGTCATAAGGAACACTTGATAGAATAGTAACTTACTTAAGTCAAATATACCTAAATATGTCTTTATATGCTTACCAATATAAGTAGAATAATTGTAATACAATTTAAAAGAGGTTCCATGATAGTTTTATGAAAAGATGGTGATATTATTTATGTTGTAAATCATGATACAGACTATATTGACATGATTAATCATGAGTAAGATGTCATGTGACTTAAGAAGACACTTAAAACTTAATGATTTTTTTATTAATTATACCTTTTGTCTTTAATTTTAATGATAATTGTCTTTTAACTTGTTTAATGCTTAACTTGATACAGATGATTATGAGTTTCTTGTCAAAGATAAATGTTAGATTAAGGATTGGTTTGATGTTATGAGACTGAGTTTTATGTTGAGAGTATTTAGAATAATAATTAATTTGAGACTTATATACTTGTCTTTGAAATTTTTAATTAATGTTTTGATCTTAGCTTGGTGTTTGTATTTTGAGCATTCTCATTATTATCTTTTTATTTTTCTTTGCATCTCGAAACTAGGTATGATAATGAGATGAGTGTGAGTTTTATTATTATTATTTTTATTTTTAAAGTAAAAATTCATCTATATTTTCATACATAATGAGTAAAATTTTTTTATTTCATCCTGATCCATTGGAAAACGAGCATACGTGTAATTCGTTTATACTTGACTCCTTAGTGTTATAAATATTAATTAACTAACTTTTTATATAAAAATCACAACACTTTTTTATGTAAATGAAACATGAGAATATTGAAAGGATATACCTTTTGTTTTCTCCAATATCATATATCAAGAAAGAAATTATAATTGTATAAATATCAAACGAAAATATCAAATAATAATTAGATAAATATTAAATAACTATAAAAAAAATAAAAATGTATAACATAAAAATAAGTTACTAAACTAAAGAGAAAAAAAAAGTTAATATAAGATTTTTGGGTTATCTAATAAATTAAATATATTTTAGTAAGAACAAAGTATGGGAACGAGAATGGATATCAAACGGGAAGGGAACCAGTATATACCTACATCTCTTGTTCCTATATTTAATTTAAAAAATTAGTATTAGTCATGCCCATACCTAAACTCATAACCATCTAATTTAGAATTTTTTTATAAGAATTAAAATAAGTTCAGGCTATATTAGTATAAACAAGTTCATTTGTCATATTTATTCTAGACATTCATTATTTTTAAGTTATAATATTTTCCAATGAAGTTAAAAAGTTTTGTATACATATTCTCAATCAGAATGTTGAGATTGTTGATAATAAATCATCTATCTCTATCTTGTTAGTTGATGAATTAGACATATTTTAACTTCTTATTAAAATTATAAAATTACATTAGCTATGATAGTGTCAAATGTTCTTATTTAAAATTAAATATTGATAGTAATAAATAATAAAGTCAATAATGATAAAAAATGAACAACATGCTTAAGGTAGTGATAAATAGGAAAATAATAAACAATTATAAATAGTATCAAATGAAGCAAAATATTCTTATACAGTCTTGTGTAATCTTATTCTTAAAATTTTAATAAGTTTTATGATAGAATTATAAGTGATAATAAAAGACAAGTAAGTTATTATAATTCATTAAACTTAAAGTCATGAGGGCCTTAGATTTGCAAAATAAACATGTAAATTAATAAAAAGGAGTATATTCTAAAAAATTTATATTTAAACATGAGAGTTTAAATTCAATATATTAAAGTTGAGGACTATAAAATATATATGGGTCTTTTAAAAATAATTTACAGATAAAATATACTTGACCTAAAGGCCTGCTTATTTATTTTAATCACAAAGCCCCCGCTATTTCTTATTTTAAGTTCATGCTGTCAACATTATTTCGAGCTAAGTATGATTTTCACTTGGATTCTAATACCTGCCAAAATACTTAAAAAACGACCTTTTTTTATTCAATGATCCACTTATTATTATATCACGTAATCTCCACCTACCCACTTGTAAAATATTTTCTGTCCAACGTGAATGAATATATGGTCTTATTCAAACTATTTTATCTGGTCGATGTCTCGAACTGTGAAGGACAATTAATCAGACACAGGATTCTATAGTAATAATCATGGTAAACCTTTTATCTAGTTGCACATACTATATAATAATAGTAATAAAGACACGTAGGTTGTTAGTAATAGATAGTTCACAAAGTGGACGTCAGTCACCTTCTACTCTATAACCACTTTGGTTGTCTTTTAAGGAAACCATTTGTCTTAAACTAAAACTTTTCTACAAATTTAAATCTGAAGTTATAAAAGATATTAAAATTTAGCTAATCAGTAATTCGTTTAAAATGATTTTAATTTTTTAAATTAAATAATATTAATTAACTTAATTCATCATAACATAATTAAGTTAAATCAGATTAATAGATCCACCATAATAGAGTGAAACATAATGAATTAAAGAAACAGAAAGAATTAAGGAAACCTAAAGAAGTTGACACTCTAGTTCCACAAACCAAGAATTGCATCAAGCTATTATTGATTGAGAGTATATGAATGAAACAGATTCTCGCTGGTAGAACATATGGACTTTTAAGTCTAAGTAAATGTTATAATTGAAGTTTGTATTAACTTATATTAACTTATAAAAGCTCTTTTCTTTAGTCGAAGTGAGATTTGCAATACACCATATCATACCGAGATTTTTTAATTTCTGTGTGAGACTATATATATAAAGGTGATATGATAATAAGTGATCCTGATAGGCACAACAACCTTGTTAGAATAAGCTGCGATACCATATCAGAAGTTGACTTAAGCCTAATTTGCCAATTTATGATATATAAGTGGAGACAATCCTCATCTTACAAGCCAATTTTATAAGGTTGAATTAGTCTTTTAGCAAGTTTGATGGGCCTATCGGGTCACCACTCATAAATATCCAGTCTCCATGCATGGTTATCGAAGTAACTTAACTTTCACAAGAAGAAGAACATGGTTATCCAATTAACTTAAGAGTTATCTTCTAAAGTGTTGCATTCCATGAACAATTCACGTTGTTTTTGCATCCATTTTACCTCTGTACATTAAAGACTTAGTATCGACAAAATCTTCTCTTTCATCTAAAAAGTTTACAAATTCTATATTTAGTTGTCTCCTTATATTTACATAATCAAAGTACCTCTTAAAACATTTATTCATTTCACGAGTAAGTTCAACATCTTGTTGTGAGACAAGTCTTTGTGTTCACTTAACCATAACTATAATATTTACAACATTAAAAATATAACACAAATTAACATAATATTATAAATTTATGATATTATAAATAAGATATACAAAACAAAATATAATAATAAAATAATTTAACTATATGATGTAATCTTGGATTTAAAGAATGAGCAAGACAATAAAGAGATGTGCTACTCTTAATCCAACGATCAATTAATATTGACTTTTCTACCTCAAAAAATGATCAATACTCAACTTTTGTCTTTCTTTCATGTTGGAATATAACCTTTCTAGTATTTTCAATTAGTGAATCCCACATTTCATATACTAAGAAAAAATATCCATATTCGTATATGTTTTTTTGAGAACATCATAAATAGAGACTTTAAAAGCAAGTATGTAATCAATCTTCATACATCAATTACCATTTAACAAAGTTTCTTTCAGAAATTGTGCACTATCTATATCTATGTTATCCTCTTTTGTAAGACAATCGTTCACTAATAACCATTTCTTTTCTTGGAGTCTTTTTTCTTTTGAACTTCTAAACATTTTGAGCAGGCTTGTGGTTGAAGCAAATTTTGTTAGAGCAATATAAAACAACTTCAATGAGTTGAAGCTGTTAAACATTGATATACTCCTATAATAAGGACTTCTTGCTAAAGAAAGTGATAGACCATAACAATAAAACTTCCTTGCAATTTCACAAACAAGAATATGTGTCACTTGAATATTGAAAGAAGCTTGTAAAGGACCTTTGAGTTTGGGGTTAACACCATTGTTTGTGTGATTTCTTTCATCAAATACAAGTGGTAGAGGTACCCTTTTTTTACTTTGATTTTTTTTTTATTATTTTCTATGTTGTTTCATTGTCTAATCTTTTAAACTCAACAAGTTTTGACAAGACAAATTCTAACTCTTTCTCTTCTAATCTTCAACAAATGAGCTTATACTCTAGTGTAAGATTCACTAAATAAAAAATAACATAGATTGCATTTGATTATATTATTTTCACCACCCAAAAGTTATTCTTAACTTTGAAACATATCTCCACATGCTTTTTGTTTCATCTTCAGTAGCTTGATTAGATATATTTATCTTAATTTCCTATAAAAAATTCAGTTAAATATAAAAAATAAAAAAATTCATCTAATAGAAATTAATTTATAAATATAAAAATAAAACATGTTACAAATTAAAAATTAATTTTATTATAATATATATTATATATTTTTAAAATAATATTAAATTAATTTTATTTAAGATTATTTTATATTTTTCATTTCAGTATGATTATTTAAAAGATATTATCTTTAATAATTATTTTTTTCGTAGGTAAATTTTTTTTATTTTTTATAATATTAATTTGTAATTTAAAAAGTAGATTCAAATTATAAAAAAAATATAGTTTTATGTTTTTAATTTAAAAATAAAATAAAATAATAATATTCAAATTAAAAAAATAAAAAATATAACAAGTTATATTTAAATTTAAATTGAAAAAATATAAATTAAATAAAAAATATATCATTCAAATTCTAAATTTAAATAAAATTACATAAATATAAATATGATAATAATGTTCAAGTGGCACTTGACACTGGGCCTAATTAGGATGCAAAGGTTTCGACTTTAATGTCGTTAGGCTCCACTTTAGTAGCGTTGAGTTTAATTTTTGTGAATTTTGCTTTCTCTTTTCTTAACCTTTGCTTCTTATTGAGTGATTGAGAGTTACATTTATTTGTTTGGTTATTGTGTAATGGATTTTGTTGACATAAGATTATATATATAATCTATGAATTGTGTAGAAATGTGTTTGAGACATAGTATTTTTAGAAAAGAAAATACCGTGTTGAGAATGATTAAGATGTGCATTGATTTGGGATTTGTCTAAAAGGAGATATCCTAACTCTATTATTTATTAAAATCGTATAGATAAAGATTATTAGGTAGTGAGAGTTGAAAGAAGTTCATATGATTAAGTTTGAGATTTGAAAAAGAGCTGATTAGAATATATCATATGGATTAACTTTGTCATATGAGGTTGATTTGATTCATATGCATATATGATTATGTGGATTTCGTAGTGGAATACCTGTAAGTCTAGAACAGAGCACGGGTCTTTTGAAAGTAAGATCAAATGTATATATATGTTAGTAAGTAGATTTCTGACATGAATAATATTGATTATCAGTTATTTGAAAACACTTTCTTATTTAGTACATTGTAAGAGATGAAGTATGAAGTTTGAGATGTTTATAACTTGTTCGAATGAAAATTTAAATTCATTTTAATATTTTTTAAAATTCTCTATCTAATATTTTTTGTGTGTGTTTATTTAAAATTTGTTATGATAATATATTACATACAAACTTAACAGGTGTTAGGATTTCACATTAAATAAATAAATAGAGTTTTCTACGTTACTTTTTAATATTTTGTTTTGATATCTATTTATATTTTAAAATTTATATAAAAATAGATATATTTTATAACACTTGATTAATATATATATATATATATATATATATTAATTATAGATTTATCTTATATAATATAGTTTGGAGGAGATGTAACTAGAGATATTACAATCTTTACTTAATTTGTCGCAAATTGTTACATTTGAATTTAGCCACAACTATAATATATTATATTATTTTATATTATAAACTATTACTTAGAATTTATTTATGGATAATGTATGTAGTTAGGGTAATTATTTTATGTATCAAACTAATATTAAAAGAACCTTTATTAACTTCTCACGTTAAAAACAATCAAGTCTATTAATCCTTAGATAATTCTAATTCTAATCAATATCATCAAATTCATATATCATAATTAATTTCATTCATCCATATTATTTCCCATATTCAGAAATAAAATTTTCCAAAATAGCAATATTTAAATTCATATAATTCATAATATTTTATTCTCATACTTTGCCAAATATATATAACTAACTACAACATTTATATAATGTTATCTAACTTAATTAATTCATTATATTCACAATTATTTATGCATGTTTCTAGAGTTTAAATGTAATATATAGAGTTATATTAATTTTATTAATTTGGTTCTTATTTTGATTAAATACTAATATAATTATTTATAATTTGTATATTGAATTTTTTTCTAATTTGGACAGAAAAAGATACACTTAAGGAACCTCTAAATTATCTAAAAATTGAAATGCATTTTAGAACACTCCTTTCACATCCTTGTATTTCAACCCCACCTCGTGGACTATTTCTTATATAATTAATTATTTATACAAGTGAGTCTTGTAGTTATATAAACATTTGGTTCTTAACAAAAAAAAAAAATTAGTATAACTATTTATAACTTTTAGGTTGATATTTTTTTCTAATTCATTGCAAATCTCTAAAATTTAAATGCATTCTATTTCTCATCACATTTGTAGACGAATTTTCTATGCAATGTGTCTCTCACTCACATTATTGTATTCTCATTCAACTCTTTTTACACGAATCTAGCATGTAATTATTTACATTATCATGTCTCACACACCTTTTTAGCTTCATTCACATCCTTATAGATGAAACTATAATCCAAATAAAAAGTATCAACAACATTCCACAAATATGTGGGTACAAACACATTCTTCTTTCTGTAAAAAACTTTGATACAAATATAAGCATTGGTCAAACTTCCCTGATTCAAATATTTGTGCCAAAAAACATTAACACCTGACTAATCAAAGTATTTATTGCACATTTTCAATCGGTTACAAACATCATAAATCAACATAAAAACTTATCATTTGCATCTAATTAATTTCAACACAAAATTTCATTTACCAAAACAATTTATTGAATCAATAATATTCCTAACTTCAATTATTCCCCCTTTAACCACCCCAAATTACAACTAATTTTTTTGGCAATATCAATCTCTCACTCATGTTATATTACAAGTTTGCATTCCACTTGTAATCCTCACAACCCATATCAATACATACCCATAAATCCAAAAGTTACCTCTATAAACCTAAGCCATGCTAGGGTATCCTACACCATTATAAAGTAAATTTTCTCCTATTTTTGAACTCTAAAACCCTATGATACACTAACATTCAATTTAAAGTAGACTAAAGATCATATAAACCATTCAAACTTAATTTAGAATTCAACCTACTAAAATAATATCAAGCATACCCATAACATTTTATAGTTAATTTATGTACTTTATTATTCATCATCCATCATGTAAACATACAAAAATTACCAAAATAACGCAATAAATTTCGAGTATTTTTATTTATAATTGGACAAATTTTAATTTCTCTTATGTTAATTTTAGAAAAGTTAGAGAAATTTTAAGGTATTTCTAAAAAACCTTATTCACAAATAAAACACATCGTTACATATCTAAATTAGCCAAATTACATCTATTTTGCTTAAATCCCACGTACATCCTCAACCTATGTATGCCAAATATCAAAAGAAAGAAAAACAAAGTTTTAAAGAAATAAAGAAACGTATTTAAAACTAAATTTTATTTAATCTATATTGTTAGGTTATTTAACATTTACACAAAAGTGAAACTTCATCGTGAAAAAAGTGAGAGACCGTTTCGTAAAATAAAAAAATAAACATAAAAGTCAAGACTATGAGTTTAAAATAGATAGATTTATATTTTTGTTAGAGATTTTTCATCGATTAAGGGCCTTTGATAGTTTATAAGTGAGTGTAAACATCATCTTACAAGTTGATTTTGTAAGGTTGAGTTAATTAAAGTCTACTTCAAGATGATATGGATATAAGGTTTCTAGAAGAAAATTATCATTAATTTTGTTTATTTTATATTTTATGATAGTACCAGGTTGTAGTATTTTTATTTATTTTCTTTCTTTAGTTATATTAGAATGAGTACATTATTTATATATATTCAGTCTTTTGCTTTTGATCAAAATAAAGAAAACAAAAAGAATATTTTTATTTTCATATTCTTTACATTTTTATTCATCTATTTATTTTCATAATATGATATTAAAGCATATCCTAATAAGGTTGGTGAGCCTATTCGGGCACCTGCTATCGGACCACCCTTACATATAAGTTTCACGCTTTAGTTGAACAATCTTGGCGTGAGGGGATATATTGGAGATCCCACGTTAACTAGAGATGAGGTATTTCAATAGTAAGTGGATGCAAACCTCATCTTACAAGCCGATTTTCTAAGGTTAAGTTAGGCTTAAAGTTCACTTCTAATAATTTCAAACTTTTCCTTATTAAATTTTATTATATTTTTATAATCTCAACATTTTTTATAATTTTAATTTCTTATATATTTAAAATTATGAATTTATATTTATAATTTAATTTTTTTATGTTTTTGTCTCTAAATAAAATATCTTCACTTATTTTTATTTTCTATTACAGATAAAACATTCTGTCTGATTAAAGATTTTATATATTTTTGTTCCTTATTACTATGTAAATGTTTAGTATTTTTTGTGATTTAAGTTTTTATTTTTTGTCTTATTAAAAAGTGTGAATATTTGAAATATATAATCCTGAATCTAGTACATATTGATACTTTATGTGCTTCAATAAATTGAAATAGTACATATTGATACTTTAATGTTACAATAAATTGAAAAACTGTTTAGTAGTCAACACAATAATGTTTTTTATTTGAAAATGTAAACAAAACAATAAATTTCTTTTTTTATGTAAATAATATACAAAATTAGTTACATAATTATATAAAAATAAAAATTTGGACCCCTCCTTTATCCTAATTCCTACAGAATCCCACTATGTCAATGAACAGTGTAATATGTCAGCCATTGAAATTTGTCTCTTAGCTTCAATGGAGAAACTTACTCTGTATGAGAAAATCTCATATATTAACTCAAATATCTTTCACTAACAGAAGCCTAAATAAGAAGCACAATCGTAATAACAACTCTAACATTCTGGCTATAGGAAAATGTTTATGGTTAAATCTCCTTATAATTTTAAATAAATCATTGTAATAAACTTCTTTTAGCTTACCGATAAACTATCCATGAGTTAGTGACCACTTTCGATTTACACATTAATTTAATAAACAACGGGTACCTAAAAACTTGTCCTGCTGGTATTGTATCTCAAGAAACTTATTAACTGTTGAGTTATTAATAAAATCTAACAATATTTGTTGAAATTAAAAAAAATCACAAATAAAACTTTTAGTTTCAATTTCCTAGGCGTTCGAAATATTTTATTCACTCTTAGAATATGTCGGTACAACCGTACTACGTTAAGGCGGGTAACTAAAACCTCTTTAAACACAAAAAAAAAATTATTTATTAATAAATGCTATTGATTTGTTATAAGTAAAAATTATTTTTTAATCACCAATTTAGTTTCTTACATTAAAAAATGATAAAAAAAGATTATAGAATTATAAACTATTAGTCAATAGGCTTAAATTCTAAAGGTTGATCAAATTAATCTTCGAGTAAAAGAAGTGACAAAATATTCTCTTAATTTGTAAATCATTAAATGATTTATAAAATTTTGACAAATTTTTCCAAAAATATTTTTTAAATAAGAAATAAAAAAATAACTTATCCATAATTTAATTACACACAAGTTAAAAATAAAAATTTAGAAATATATATTTCTATACATAATTGATAAAATTATATGTTTTATCTTTTTATCTTTAAAAGTGTTTAAAGAGAAAATTAGCTATTATTTTATGTGATCTAATGTAAATAAAAAAAAATTGAATTAGCACGTTAAGTATTGTAATAACCACTTAGACATATATTACCTGCAATACCAATTAACAAAAAAGGAACTAAATTGATTCTTGTAATTTCATATTTTTATTATTATAGCCAATTTGGCTAACTATTACACTCTTGAATACTAAATTAATTCCTCTACAGAATATATAAATGGTGGTAATACAAATTAAAAAGCAAAAAAAAAAAAAAAAAAAAAAAAACTTTATTAAAAAGAAGAAACTCTCACCCAAACATTGAATAACATGTCCCACACCCAGTACAGAAGATATGGATCATCAACCACATGATGCATCTCTACCAATCTGAAATTTAAAATTTATTTTAATTTTAAAGTAGGTTTATTATTGACTAGTTAAATTATTATAAAGAAAGATACAACATAAGACCATACATCATTGTTACAATTTGTGGCTCACAAGCAACTATATGTATATAAAGGCATCATAATAATAATATATTTTTAGAAATATAATGTCTTTTTTTATATAATTATGGTGGTACAAAACATATTTATGTGAAAAACACTGTCATTTGCTACTAGATTTAAAGAACGATTATTTTGAATGTGGTTTTAAATAGAATTAATTTTTGATTAATTTTATAAGAAAAAAAATTCATTTTAGACAATATATTTCTATATTCTTCCTCCAAGTAATTAAGTAGTTTCATCTAGATTATCCAAATTGATATACATAGATAGTATCACGGGCTTAGAAAACAATATTGGCCATACAAACTTTTAATTTTATATTTCTATTACTTTTAAATATTGATGAGTAAAACATAATTTTCTTACATAAGTTTTGTTATTTATATATTAGTCCATATTATTTTTCTGTTTTTTTGCGTAATTTTGATTATTTAAAATTGTTTTGATTGATACAATGAAACCTAAGTGAGAGGATTATAAATTATAAATGTCAAGAATAACTTGATAAGGTGTCTATAGTTCACTTAGTTATAATTAAAGTTGTTTTTTGTCTTTTCAAGTGAGAAACAGCTAAAAAGAATATCACAATTAAACTCGTTAAACTATTATAATAGTTTATTTGTATACCATAGACTATTACTATTTGCAAATGATACTTCTGATATATATGACGGTTTTTCTAATTTGTTAGTAGATTAAGTTTGTAAAACTTATTTATTTTCATACACCAAAATAGAATGTTTGATTAATTATATTTCGAACAGATTGTTACCTAATTGAAATTTAGATTCTCAATTTTTGTTGACTATTTTTTGAAACAATCGTATGATAGAATACATTTATTTATAAAATATATAAATACATTAAATATATTCCTATTATAAAAGTAGACAAATATTATTGTTCAATTTTATAAAGTTTATTTCAATTAAATATTCATCAACTAAATTTTATGTTATAAATATATTATATTTTTTGAAAGGTATGTGCTTAGTAATGTACAATTTTTATAAGTATTTACTAAATGTAAGAATTAGATTAACCAACTATTATAATTTTAAGGAATAAAATTAGTGGTTAAATTTTAACTATTTTATAAAGTCATATTTTTTTCCACAAGAAAGACCTTCGTTATTCTCTTCGTTTCTCCACTTATTGATGTTATTTTCTGTATTGTTTCTTCGCCTTATTATAATGATATTGAACATTGGAAAAGAAACATTAAATTAAATTGATTATGATAATTTAATAATAAATTATAAATAAATTATTATATTCTTAACCAATTGTTTCTAATGATTAAAATATATTTTCTGCAGATCCAGATAGAATTTAGAGATATAATAAAAAATGATAAAAGTTAGAGATATAATAAAAAAAGGGATAAAAGTTGGAGATATGGTAAAAGGGATAAAAGTTAAAGATATAATAATGAAAAAGAAAAGATAAAAGATGAGACACCATGAGATGTGTTGGTCAAAGTATAGCAATTGGATCCATATATGTTAAAAAAATATCATGCGAAGTGGTTTTTGCTTTGACTCTTTCATCAACATATTAACGAGAGAACATTGTGAAGAATAAAGGGTTAAAAACTCAAAAGGAAATATATTGTTGAAAAAGTGATTATTGTGAATTTAATTTAATTAAAGATGAAGGAAGACATGCATTTAGCCATCTTGGGACATATCATGGTTTTGGAGGATTAGAGTGTCTAATTGTACTAAATAATACAAAGTAGTAAGACCCCACAAACATAAATTATTCTCTTTGTGTATTGCTTGTGAATTGTGACAACCGCAAACAAAATAATGATTTTCCTGTGGATGTACTAAAAAACAATTTTCTTTGTGCTGCTTAGTTGTCTTTATTAATTTCTTTCTTGTTGGAGAGTTAATTAGGTGGTCATTATTGCAAAAGATAAGACAATCTAATAAATTTATATAATTACTTAATATTTACTGTTTTTATTTTATTTTTTTCACTATTATATAAATGTGTTTTCTTAATAATATTACCCTTAGAACCAAGTTATCAAGTGTTTTTTTTTTTTCCTATTGCAAATAACATACCAGATAATTGTGTGGTGGAAGATTGGGTTGTATTATTACCAATATCACAACAAAATAGCAAAATTAGTTAAAATGGGGATTGCCGCCAAAAAAAGTGATTTCTTCATGAAAATACCTAAATTTGAGAATAGATTACAAGTAAAAAAGTTGACACTTTTTAAAGCAAAATTTTGAAAATAAAAATAATGAATATATAAAGGATAAAACTTCTTCTCACTTTTTTTTAGGTCACCTCAAAATTCCCCGATGAGAATGATACTATTAAAAGAAAGAAAAAAAAAACTTCTTCTCACATCTTACTTTAAATTCCTGTATATAGTTTAATTTTATCAAGCTATGTCAAAAATATTTACTTACTTTAAATTCTAACATCTTAATTATTATTGGAACTAACAACGTAATTTATTTATTTTTTCTCTTTTTCATTTCAAATATCTATAATTTTTTTCACTTTTTATTAATTGTTTTCAATAAAAAAAACAATTCACATGAGAGGTTTTATATATTAGAAATTGTAATTTGTGATCCTTAAGTTACCATATCATTGTCAAGCATGTTATATTTTAATTTTGCTCTCACAAAAATTCTAAAAGCTCAAAATAATTACAATTTACATTATTTTTAGTTTAGACTTCATTTTTATATGGTAATATTTTTCATTACAATAAATAAAAATAACTTTTTTATTTTTAAAATTGAGCTGTATTATTCTAAATAGTCTCAGACGTCACCCTACTAAAAAAAACTACTTTCAAAGTACTCAAAATAACCAGTAAGCATTTAACACTTGATGTTTTCTTTAGTTTTCTGCATTGAATTTCGAGCTACGTACAAATGTACGGGCTTTGAAAATGGAGCAAGTAGGAATCTTATTGTATTCTAATAGGCTACTGAAAAACGTGTGTACGTTTTCTCATCTTGCTTTCGACAAAATTCATCTAAATTTATTAAGTGTTCATATTTCCTTTAATTTTTGTCATTTAACTTTGATTTTATTTTGTTCAAGTTACATTTTCATTTCCAGTTATTAATCTTCCTATTCAAACTCTACATTCTACCATACTCTGTCAAATTCGATCAAGTTGCCATTCGAATTTTGATTTACATTGAGGTTAACTCCTGATTAATAATAAGTACAAATTTTTATACTCATTATTCAAAGTCACAAAGTTAAAATCACTATTAAATCTAATTATACGTTAGACTAATGGAATTCAATTGGCTGTTTAAATATCAACATTTTAATAAAAATAGAAAAATTAGGGTTGTGATTCATTAATGTATCATTCAACTAAAAATTAACCAAAATAGATTTTACTACAATACCATTATTTAGAATTAAATAGTAAAAAATATAAAAATAGTTTACATTTAGACCGAATAACCGAGGTAATATGTAATCAATTTTATTAAAAATAAGTTCAAGTTTAGATATAAATTACACAAAATACTCAGTTATAGGGAAAATATTTCTTTTTTTTTTTGTCGAGGGTAATAGTTCCTCGTTTAAATAAATTTTCTTTTGTATTGGATATATCACAAAATAGTTTATACTTAAATTTGTCCTATAGGATTGATTTATTAAGTATGATTGTCTTCATATATATAATATAGAGTGCGACATTTTTAATAAAATTTTGATTTTTTTTCCCATCACATTCCCTTATTATAAAACTTTTAATAAATTTAAAATAAATTATAATCCTATATTATAAAGTGATTAAGGTTGAAGATGAAATTGGTGTCAATTTGTATACTATATTTTGGTATTATTTTTTCAATAGAATAATTGCAGTGTATTAAAATAAGAACTTGTTATTTATAAAAATGAAAACTCACAAAATTCATCAAAACGAATGTGTAGTGGACACGCTCAAACTAATAATAAGCATGGAACTCTTGTTGCGAAGCACTAAAAAAAAAACATAAAATTTGTTTGCTATATTATTTTCTTTTTCTTTTTGATAAAGTGCTATTCTATTTTTTCTTTTCTTGTATATTACAGTATATGAATGATTGGTAGCATAAAATGTTGTACAATTAGGACGTGGTATCTCTGGCATGGCTTTAGGTTTTGTTTTGTTGTTTTGTCATATTTATTTTTTGGGGATGTAGAGTACACATTGTCCCTTGATAAGCACATGTAAGTCCATTAGAGATGGTCCACACTAACTCTACAAATCTCTAACTTTTTTCCCTAATTTTTTGCAAAATTTTATCCTATCTAATTTGGTTTATAATTATTTATTTATGATAAATTGTTGTGTTTTATAATATTTATCTGAAAATTCATACACCATTTTTGGAATTATAAATTACTGAAAAAAATTCATAATTAAATAAATTTAACATTTTACTACATTTACTTATTAGAAAGTAGTGCATGTAACAACTTGATTGGGTAACTTAAAAAATAATTAAAAATGAGTATGAAAACAAAGAAGAATAAGAAAGGTAATACGCGGAAGGGAGTGAAAGAAAGAGGAAACCTTTTATTATGAGATAAGAAAGTTAGGGTTTAAAGAGATTAAAGTTCATTGAATAAATGATAAAATAAAGAGTAAATGCGCACTTTTGTTTATGAAATTATAGGCAATGTTCAGTCTAGGTCTTTGAAATTGTAGTACGTGGATCACTTTTATCCACGAGGTTAATCATTGTGAATCTTAAAATTGGATTGAATACTTCATGATAATGCATATAAAAAACACTTTATTAAATAAAGTTCATTTCAATGATATTCTAATTTATCACAAAGATTTTATTTTGATAAAAAAATATTATTTTTTGTTATGCAAGATATTCTTGATGCAAAATTAAGAACAGGTTACACCTTGGAGCTACAGTGGATTCAAAACGAGGTCCTTTCTTAAGGATGTTCAAAACATTATTTCGATGTTTGCGTGTCTTGTTCTTCATCCATGCATCTCAACCACCAAAGCATAGCCATAAATGTTCTTCCCAACCCCATTTTTGGTACAGTAGAACTTGGAAAAGTTGTGGTATGTGTGAAGTTCAATTTCATGTGATTTCATTTAAAGCCAAACTTGTGTTGTGAGAGGGAAGTTGCAGTAAATGATTGCATTGGAGAAAAAAGAAATTTTCAAAGAATATCTTATGCTATACTATACACACTATTAATGTTATATGACAATATAAGAAGATTATAATTACTAATAGTTTACGTAAGTTAATAATATACCAAGTTTATTAATTCTTAAAATATTTTATGACCAAACATATTAAAAAACAAACTTTAGATTTAATTTTATCTCACAAAACTGACTTATAAGATAAAATTTACATTCACTTATAAATTATTGAAATAATTTATCTGTGATTAATATGAGATCTTCAACACACTCTGTTCATACTGAGACTCTCAACAATGTAAAATTTATAGGTAAGAGTAACTCGATACTGGATGACCTAATAAGTCCAACAATCTTGTTAAGACAGACTCTGATATTATATAAAAAAATAAACTTTAAACTTAACTCAATTTTACAAAACCGACTTATAAGATGCTATTTACACTCACTTATAAATTATTAAAAGACTTATCTTTAATCAATGTAAAATTTCTAACTAAACAAACTTTAAAATATAATAGTTCAAATCAATTTTCATGCAAGTTAAATAAGAAATTGAAAAAAAAAAAAAAAAAATTAAAAAAAAAAAAAAACCTATGACAGTTAAGTAGATAAATCTTGTACTTTATGTTTTTTTTTAAGACAAGACTTATATTTCTAACTCTGCAGGTACGTATACATGAATTAAAGAAACATTTAATGGATATATATATTTTGTAAAAATACGTCGACTTCTCAATTATTTTTTATATCCTTTTTAATATAACCACTATTGTTTTAATTGTATATAACAGTGTTATTGAAAAAATAGTATAAAAAACTAAAAAGGCTTTTTTAAAATAAATAAATACTAAATTGATTGTTGAATGACGAGTGGGCTTACTAATATATTTTCCGATTTTAGATAAATTGATTATTAAAAATATTCATTTACTCTCGTACAAGTGATTTTGTATCAAATATAAAGAAAAACATGTGATTGTGTGTGAAATATCAAATCTGCTAAAAACTTATAGCTAAAAAAATAAATTTCTCATAAAAATTTTAATTACGGAAACATAAAAGCTAGCGCATTCATTTTCCATACCTCATCTTTTATACCAATTTAAATATTTAATCAAATTAAAACATTAAAAAAGTTATCTCTTTTCATTAAAGCTTAAAAAGGTTTAAATATATTTTTTTATTCTGTAAACATAGCTCTTTTTACTTTTAGTCCTCCCTATGTCTTAATTTAAAATTTTTAATATTTTCTAACTATTGTTTTCAGTTCTTATTATTAATTATAGTTAATTCAATAAAAATTATTACTCAGTATAATTAAAAGTACAAATAATATTTTAAATTAATATTTTTTTAGACAAATACTTTAATTAAGTAATAATTTTTTAATATAAGTATAAATATGATAATTATACATTATTTTAATTTTTATTTGATAATTTTTTTATTTTATTATTATTTTAAATAATTATATCTTAATTGGAGCTTATAAATTATTTTTAAAATTTGACATTACAATATTAAATGATTAAAAAATAACTTTTCAATATATAAACACAAATATTTTATCTTTAAAGACAAAAACAAATAAAATGTTATATATTTTTAGAATTAATAATTATAATAGATGAAAATTATATGTAGCATAAAAAATGATCATTAATAATTTCTTTTCATCTGTACCCAATCTAAAACTAATATAAAATAATTCAACGATGCTTTAACTCCTAGAAAATATTATCCTATCTTATTTTAGTCTATATATATTTTTAATGTTATTATTTCTTAATCCATATTATTCTATAGTTAATTTATTATAAAAATATAAAATATTAATTAAAATATTTAGATTATTTTAAATTAATAATTCAATTAAATAATTCGTTTAATATTTTTATAAATACAAAATTACAAATAATTTTTTTAATTTACTATGAACAAAAAATATATTATTTTGAAATTAATTAATTTTTATTCATAAAAATATTAAAGTAAAATTATTATATATAATTTTATTTTATAATTATATATCATTTTATATGTAAAGAATGATTTGCTGCGGAATATATCAATATATCTTGAATAAAAAAACTATTTTTATATTACTTTTAAATACTGTAAAGAAAAATAATAATAATAATTTCTTAATATTACATATAATTTTAACATATTGTAATTAGTAATTGTTAAAAATATAAAACGTAATATATTATTTTTATCGGATAAAATTTCTATTAACTATTACAAAATAAATGGTTTTACAATATTAAAAATTATAATATCAAAACTAATATATAAAAAGTATATTATAAGAATCTAAGTAAATTATAATTATTTTCAATAAAAAATATAGTTTGAAAATTAAATTATTGGATAAGAAAACAATACATGTAATTATCTAATTTATATTAAGTAAGAAATATATTACTTGATTAAATCACTTACTGCAAAAATGTAATTATCTTAATTTGAATTATTATTATTAGTATTTTCTATTTTTAATGTTAACCTAACCATGGTTTATAAGGACAAAAAAATATCACAAATTTAAAACTATCAAATATTTTTATAGAAACTATAAAAGCATATATTATAATATTTGATGGGACTAAAACATATATTTAAAATATTAAAAAAACACATCTCCAATAATTTCAGTTCTTACTATGTAAAATTTAAAGGAATACATTAGTATATGTCCGTAAGGTTGTCTTACATAATATTATATTATAATATTATAATGTAGCAAAAAATTATAATAGTATTAAAATATGTTTTGGAATTGTTAAGGTAGAAGAATAACAAAGGCAAAGCCAGAACAAATTACAAATTTGCAACACTCTTTTGTAAGCAATCTTCCATGATTACGAAGGCGATATTCTTATTTTCTCCATCTTGGCACGAAACGTCTTCGTTTGAGGTATGTGATAGAAGAACAATAAAAACTCCTCTAAGGAGACTTTTAATGAGTGAAACAATAATTGTGTAAAGGTGACTATGAAGTATGTGCCTACCGATAATTTGAATAGCTTGCAGAATAACGTTGGTGTATATTTATTTTTCCTTCTGTAAACTTTATTATCGTCTTTAACTTAGTAACATAAATGACTTTGTCCGGTAAGAGTACAGTTACAAAAGTTTCAGAGTCTAGCATTTCGAAGTTGTTGCTTTAGCATTGGTTGAATATATTCTTGATAGCCGTCCGGCACAACTGAATCATTCAATGGATCCTTCCATGCCTCCTCGTACAGCTTTGGGTACACATCTCCATCATACCGCCCAAGAACCGAACCAAGGTAGTGATCAGTGTAGTTAAACGCGTCAACTAGTCCAATTGCATTAGGACGAAGCTAACCAAACATACATATAATCAATCAGTTCCATAAAATAAAAACCTACCACCAAAGCCACGCAATCGTTTAGGACAAACCTGTGTATACGAGGACCTCAGCCGATCATTAGCAAGGGAACCCTGTTTGGGAGTGATGCAGCCAGTTGAAAGAAAATCACCCAAATGCTTATGAAGAAGAGACAAAGCATAAATGCTACAAAGAAGTTCTAACTGATGTTTCACTCCCTTTCCAGGAATATCTTGCTGCAACTTCTCAACAAATCTGAAAAGCACAAGGTTGATCAACTTCAATGAAGAATATCCAAGCAAATACTTGAATCAACTGTGTCTGTGGGTGTATATACCATTGATTTGTATATTTTGTTTGGGTTCATCCATCCATCACATTACATAGATAAACGACATATATATGCGACCAGTAAAAATGAGAAACTCACTTGGAAACAACAATTAACTGGCAATGAGCAACAGCTGCCTCAACTAGATCGACTGAGAGTTCTTGGAAACCTGCATCGAAAAATTTATCAGCATTTATGATAATCATATCTAATTACAACATACACATATGCACTCAAACATAAGATGAATCGGCCAAGGTAACGACTACCCAGCCAATACTGTGGTTCAACAACAGTCTCCCCCACCACACCAAGAAAACAAATCAAACACGAGATATGAGCGTATAGCTTGTGAATTTAACCGTTAAATCATTTACCTTCTTCAGGATTGGTAAACTTGCTAAGATTTTGAGCACAAGCAACCACCTTCTTAGCAGCCCTAGCTTCAAATGCTCCTAGCACTGCATTAGGCTTCAACCAATCCTCCGCTGCAAAAATCAAAATAATCATATAATTAACTTCTGAATTCTACAAAGCATCTGGTTAGGATAAATTATGTGTCTAGACAATCCACTGCTAATTTAGTAGTGTTGGTATGAATTGCAATGATTATAATTATGAAGATAAACAGTCCTAAATTAGTTCCTAAGATTACTAATTCTACCATAATATATACATTATAACCTTACCATACATATATAAGATATTCTTGTTAGGGAATACAAGGGGAGGTACAATCACATAAATAAACCTAACATGATATTCAACCCAAAATCTGAAGGTAGAAAATTGTATTTCCATAAGTTACATTCCCATAAATATTATGCATAGGAATATTATTTTCATCATAAGCATATTTGGTTGTCATTCAGTAATTTCAGAAAAAAAATTAAAAACTAGAAGTGAAGGAAGAATTGTGGAAAAGTGGAGTGAAAAGAGGTCGCCACTGTAGAAAATAACTTTTATGTCCATGAAAATATACGACACCCACCCTTCTCCTTGGCAATGAGAAGCAATACAATTAAGTAATTGATATTCTTCGGAATCAACAATTCTTGGGAATCTTTTTACTAAAACTTGTACCAAATATGGGAATGTGATATTCTCGAGTTCACTTTCCTAGAAATCTCTCCTGATACCCTGAAACAAGCATTACCTAAGATACTAGATTTATGCGTTTTGCACTTATACATTTCTTAACTTGTCCCTTTCCATAATGTGAAGCTTCTTCGCTCACTCATCACTAACAATTGTAATCTCAATTGAAGTCACTCTTGGCCCGGTTAATTGCGATCTATTAGAGCAAGATGCCAATTTCCTGCAGAGGGCTATCTTTGAAGGGGCTAACTAGAAAGGTTGAGTGAAGTATCATAGTACTATTAGGTTGGATAATCCTCACATTTTTACAAGCCCAAAAGCTAGCTCAAGAGATGAGGGTTCCCTTACCACCCGAGCACTTTTATGCATTATCAGTCTCCAACAGAATCATAGCGAACAGGACCAGGAAACCTGATGCACCAAAATTGTGGCCTTCCATTATTCAGATAAATCAACAGGAGATCACCAAAAATCGGAGCCATTTACGTACTGTGTAAAAAAAAGATGGGGTAGGTATGGGCACACTGACACACAATGAACTGTTCAAAGAATACCAAAACCACGGGATCTACGATCAAGAACAACCGTAAAATGGCCAAGATGGTAGCTGAAAGGACATGGGATGTCTCCTGCAAGTGGTTTCACTAAGAATATGGCAGAGCACTTCCAGAAAAGTTTTCACACTCCCTCAATAGGCAGCAAATGTGTCCGAGTGCAGATGGCATCAAGTGATTCATGCCAGCCTTCCAGGTAACACATGGAGAAGCACATGGCAGCAAAACTTCAGGGTTTGGGCACTTCAGATCTCATATTAGGTAATCAATGTTGTAAACTTTGTGGAAATTGTTATGGCAGGGAGAATCACAAATATAGTGGAAGAATTTACTGATGGGCAGTAGGCGGATAGGTGCACTGGATTTAGAGTTTAATTGGGTAAAACAGGTTGAAACCTGCCCTCGTACCAATTTAAGAATCGTGGAAGTGGGAAAGACTTCTTTTTAAAGATAAAACTATGTCTAGATAGTTCTATACAGTCTCCATAAATATCAGATGATTTCCGTTAATTATAATGAGGCAATTCCAATTATCGAGAGTAGAGAAAAAAAGGCATCGTACCTTCATATTTTATTGAAAGAAAGAATAATAAATTATTCTTATACAAGTTGAGTTCACAGGTAGGGTTTTTTTCGAGTTATGTGCAGTAATTTGAGTGTACATGTAGTCATTAGAGGTAAAATGGGACACAAGAATGTGGAAACCAAATGGAGTTGTCCCCTTTATTATTAGTTGAAAGAAGAGGGAACAACAAATTCTTCTTATACCACTTTGTGTTAACGGGTAGGCTTTTAATGTGCAGTTATTTGAATGTACAGGTAAAATGGGATAGAAGAAGGTGGAAAACAAACGGAGTTATCCCATTTTTTAAGCATAGGTGTAAATATACAACCCCTAAATTGGTTAATAACATTTCCACAAATTGATTATAACATATCCACTACCACAGCATCATAAAAATCTACGATATTTTAGCAGATTATAACTACAGAGAAAAAGGCATATTATAATATTATCTCTAATTGTCTTAAGATTTGGGACATTAATAGATTGAAAAAGGATAGAATTTGCACATTCTTAACTAAATCCAATTTCATTATACAGTTATACCTTTCTCAACATCAGAACGATAGACCATCAGCTGCTCCACTCGTTCAATATAAGATGTTGTACCAACAGGCTTTTTTCCAGAGCCCAACTGAGAAATACTTTTGATGAGATGCCTTGCCACCTATAATGGATTTGCTAGAAGTTATAAAAAAATAAAGACAATTCTTAATAATATCGGATAATAAACCTCACAAATGAAACAACTACCCTTAAACGCGGAAGGCACCATAGGATTTTAGCCCTTTAGGACTGGAAATTGGATATTGAATCGCACCAATATCCTTGGCGGCCAGGATATATTAAGAGCATAAATGTCAAATGGGGCACATAAGAATGATACAGCAATACAAGAGACAGTGTAAATAAGAATAATAAATGCTGATTATTTTAATTATTTCTATCCTTCGTGCTTTCCTCCTTCCAAATACTATAGATTTGATACCCAAAAAATCTTGAGCTAAAAAAAAGGATCAGTATAACAGTATTTTCATTAATATAAAAATCTGCAAAATAGAGAACACAATGAATACAAGCCAATTAAATACCAGCCCTAAAAAAATAGACAAGCTATCATGCTGCACAAATCCCATTTACAGATGAGAAATTTCATTCAAAATTGTATCAACAAATAACACACAATGTGATGGTAACATCCGTATTTAAACATTTACAAAACCTGTAATAGCAGCACAATGTTGTCTCCTTCATATGTGCAGGTAGGAACATAGACTGCAAATAACTCAGGGAGACCACTACTACAAAGGTAACCATGGCCACCACATAGTTTGCGACATTCTTCAATTCCATCCTGCAAATTGAAGTATATTAATTTATTAATCCAAACTTCAAAGAGCTAGAAGATTTTAAAAAGTGAACACCATATAATAGGATACGGTGTAATACTAATACAAGCACATCTATAACATCAAAGTATCCTATTTTTTTGGTCCACTATGCTTCCACCATAATCTGGTAAGACTTTCGATATATTTCTGTAAAAGATTTTTAGATTGCTGATATTTTCCTTTATCCGACATCGATAGCACTTGGTGGCATGAATGAATGCCAAAAGATTGTATGTAAGTACTACAATATGCAAAAAATGTACAAACAAGAGAAATCAACAAAACAGCATATTTCAAATAACAAAATAGAATGCCTGAACAAGAAATGTAGACAAAAGTAATAAATCAGATTCAGTATGCGGTACCCCTTACAGAATACGAGAAAGTGATGTTCAACTTCACATATAAAGTAAAGAATAGAGGCACTAAATGATAATAAATTATCACAGAAAATCAGTGCAAGCATCTAGCCGGTGTTACTAATGACAATATAAAAGAACCATACTGTATAACATGACCCAATGCAAGAAAAAATCCTCAAAATAAACAAATACCTATTTTACATTCCATATCAAGCTGCTTAATAATCAATTAAATTCAGCAACCAAAATATCAGTGTAATATTAGTAATGAGTAATCACATACTGCAGTTGCTGAAGTAGTCAAGGACTTCAACCCTGCGGTGCATGCATGAGCCTCAGGCAATGTTGAAAAATCACTAGCTTGCAATCGTTTCATCACATCCGTATAAAGCCATTTCAACCATTCACCAACAAATCTGAAAGCATAGGCTGAAGCTAACAAAGGGAAGAGCCTAGCTTGCTGCGTTTTATAATCAATCACCTATACAAAAAAAATGATGGCGCAAAGTGAGACGCATTACAAATAGATAGGGCAGGTATAGCACAGTAAATGGAAACCACATTTACACACCAACCCATCAACTTAGTGTTCATAAAACTTTTATGAAGACATGTTGCAAGCCTAGCCACACAATTATTGTTTCTAAATATACATTTTAATACCATGTTTCATGTTCAAGATGTATGTAGAAAACTCATCAACCTTCCCATTACAAATTATTAGAAGTATAGAACAGAGTATCTGGGTGGAAAGCATAGCAGCTTTGAATATAGACAATCAATTAAAATTTTAGCACTAACTCGTGTTTTATGAAATTATGTCTTCCCCGTAAGCCTTCACTTTTTATTTTAAAAGCTTTCTTAGGAACTTACAAAAAATAAAAATTGGCCTCAAAATAAATTAATCTGAATACACATAGTATTAAAGCAAACTATTTTGTTTTCAAATAGTTTTACCTTCCACGTTCGTTTTTATGAAAAAAGAAGATTGAATCCCAGTAGCATTTATTGATAAAATAAGCATGCTGAAGTAGCAAACTGCATATGAGCATATACAAATGCCTGTTACAACTTTACAACTTACCTGTGTCTCAAGACTTCCCTTTTTTGACCCAAACTGCCTTCGAACAGCACTATATCTTGTAGCAATGCAAACTGCTCGTGCCAAAGCTAATGATGCATCAGATACAATTGTTTGTCTCACAAATACCATAGTACCATAAACTAATTGTCGTGGGACACTGGATTGTGCATATTTTCCTTCTCTAGTTACCTGTGAAACCCTGGTAAATTAAAAGAGTCACCCCCAAAACAAAAACAGAGAAGCACACAACAATTTATTAGCGGAAAATAAAACAGTCTGGCTACTATATGTTCAGTTTGCCACATATCCTCCCTTGCAAGTGACTTTCTTGATTCTTAAAATAATGGTTTCACCAATCCATCTTCCAATAGAGGACTTGTGGAAGAAAATGACTAGAATCTGTTCTAGTAAAAATCTCTAGGTAACTAGACTAAAGCATTCAATTGTGTATTCTCGTACGCGAACTTTGACACGAAGTAAAGGAGACTTAGGTTGTACTATGATATCATACATAAAAACTATTATACTCATTTCTGACTACAACAGAATCTTGTTCATATACTTACAAAATCTTCTTAAGTTAAGATCACGTCTCCTATTCAAAATGAACGTGATTGCCTAATAAGGTCTTTCTAAGAACCTAACATCTTCCCAATGACTTCAGCTTGCCCTTGGCCAAAAAGATGAGAGCACAACATTCATGTCAAAGTGAAAAAGAGACTTCATGGTAACCATTCTACCTGACATGCAATTGTCATAATTCTCTTGAGATAGGTTTTTGAACAAAGCCAATATAGCACAATCCAAGATTATTAGGCAATGAGCAAAGTCCAAAGGGGAAGGTCATCAATTAGGATTAATGCATCATCTGCTTGGTGAACAATGTATATTTTTCTGTTTCAATTTAAAATTGCCTCAAAGCAGCTGTTTTTCGGATGTCAAATTGTTGGGTTGAAGGAAGACAACATAGATAGGACATGGGCACACAGTTACTTGTTGTCACAAATTGTACACCTCAATACACTTTCTCTTGCGCCTGCTAGGTTGCATTTGTTCTCCGTCTTGCTTCCTTTCTGGTTGTTGATGTTGGTCATTAATGATTTGTTGTGATGTGTCTGGCTATATGATGTTCAATTGATTTTTCATTGCTTAAATTTATGTGGAGATAGGATAAAGTTTACCTATTACCCGGTGCGCACCAAAATGTTTGGTCAAAGTCTCTAGGGGACTCAACTAAAGCATTAAAGTGTGTATTCTCATATGTTACTCTATGTCACAAAATAGAAGAGCCTTGGATCACACTATGACATCATACTTAAAAACTACTGTAATCATCTTTGACCACGTAAGAATCTTGTTCATATACTCAAAAAGTATTCTTAGGTTAGGATCATGTCTCCAACTCAAAATGAACATGAATGTTGCCCTACCAAAGTCCTTTTGAGAACCTAACATCTTCCAAATCGCTTGCGCTTACCCTAGGTCAAAAGGATAAGAGCAATAACATTTGTGTCAAAGTGAAAAAGAGACCTCTTGGTAGCAGTCCTATTTGACATGTAGTTGTCATAATTCTCTTAATGATGTCTTTCTATCTCCCTATAAAAATCATGATACAAAATGAAGTCGAGGAAGTAATGGCTCGTAGGAACGTCAACAAGCATGCTCCATCAAAAAAGGCTTTTACCTTTGTAGGAATGACTAGGACCCTTGAAAAAAGAAGATTCCCTACTAGAAGCAGCCTAATAGACGACATCAACCCTACACAGTACAGGAACCAACTTTGGATTTTGATCATACGCTGTTGAATCTATCAAAACGGGAGATTTTCAAATATCCACACCACAAAGTTGTTGCTTTTTCCTACAAAGCAAATAGAGTGCTTAGTTTGCTTAGTTTTGTGCCCAATACATGTGAATGTCATTAGAAATACAACCATGACACAAAGAAATGTTATGCCATGATACGAAAAATTGAAAAAGAATACCTAAAGCACTATAAAAAAAGGCAATTAGATAATGTTGCCTCAAAGTTGATGTCCAAGAGAACCTCCAACATTGAAGATCATGAAACTCCCATTTTGCAAGACTCAACACTATCATAAGAGGAGGATCGACTAGTTCATAAGAGATACACCAGTTTAAGTCATAAGAGATACACCAAGTCGATCTTTTCCCTATCTTCCATAGATGGCAAGTACCTGCAAACATGCACTACGTTTTCGGAAACCGACTTTAGAACAAAGTTTACAACTGTCATCTCGATGGTGACAATGGAACTCAATTGATATAAAGTTTTGGAACACATTCGTGGGCCTACAAATCTCGCATGACCATTTAAAACACTTTGATGGAGTGCTAGTCGACTTCTCGAGCGAACAAGTTGAAGTTAGTTGGTACATCGAGCTTAGAATGTTTATAAACAGGACCACGACGAACAGGGTGTTGATAAAGTACATGTTGTGAATGTACAATCTTTTATTAGGAATACCATCACTAACAAGCCAAGGGTGGTGGTCTCTACTATTTACTTAAATGCCAAATTTCCTGGCAATAACGTACAAGTTGGCATGTTAAGAGTTGACCAAAAGTTAGCTTGGAAATGTTACTTCCCATGTTTGGGAGATACAATATCTGACTTGGTTGAGAAATGTAGTGAAGGTTAAAAAACCTAATGGGAAGTGGTGAATGTGCATAGGTCTCACTAATTTGAACAACACCTATTCAAAGGACTCATCCATTACCGAACACAGACAATCTTGTAGATGGTGCATCTAGATGGGAGTTCATGAGTTTCATGAATGCTTTAGTCGAGTCCCCTAGAGATTTTAACTAGAACAAAATCCATTTTTCTTATTGTATATAATAATTATGCATGGATAATGGGTGGACAAGACCAGTCGTTCATCAAGGAGCACGCATGAATTGAATACCATAAAACCACAAGTCCCAACTATGATTATTGCATTCTCCTCATGAGAGTAGGTAAAAATATGTAAAATGAAACTAACCTCATTAACATTTGATTTCTTGGAATTCGTACATGGTCAAACCTCAAAACCCCATTATCCATGGAGTTATATGCTCCATTTCCAAACTTCATTCCAATATCCCCAACAGTTATGCCTGGAAGGGGTAAGTGATCATCCAAGCTCCGCAGCTGGACAATGAAACCTACAAATTGGGCACAATGTTAATGAATTATGTCGGAATGATAGCAGAAATTGGGGTGTTTGATGCTTGTAACTACCATGCACTCCATGATCTTGACCATCAGTAATAAGTCGGGCATAAACAATAGCATGCGTGGACACTTTACCCAGTCCACCAGGCCACCACTGTTTAGATCACCATGAGGAGAGTTACAATAACATCCAATAATTGGAAGATATCTTGTTAGCCAAATACCCATTAAAATATAAATAAATAATAAAGAAAACTAATAAATGGTACAAGCTGTTTTTCCCTGATTGTTCATATGAAAGGATGAATAATTGAATGCAATTAGATATTCTATAATCTCATATCATGATAATGCACATCTTAAAGGACCCGTAAATTCTTCCATTAACTACCATCTCTCATTGAACTCACTTTGCTAGAAGTCAATGTGGGGCTATGAATTACAAACTCGTCTGTTTTGGGATCAAAGGTTGCAGTTGTTTCTAGCCCTTGAACATTAGATCCATGGCCCAGTTCAGTTTGGGCATAGCAACCAATTATTTGCATCTTTTGAGCCAAAGGCAACCACTTTTGCTGCTGTTCCTCGGTTCCTTGTCCCTTGATAGCAGGAATAAACATTCCCTGCAAAAGAATTTATGAGCTAGATATCTTATGAGAAATTCCATCCGCATACGGCTTTATAGGAATATATTAAATATAAGAAAGCCATTAGGACAATTAATTGAATCGTACCCAATGTAGATCGGTAAAAGCAGGTTGGTCCACAAAAAATCTGAGCATGGAAGCTTCCTCTTCTGTGAAAATATACAGAAATCTCCCATCTAAGACAATAACAAGATACCAATTCCAAGCTAAACAAAGAATAGAAGACAGACAAACCAGTAAGACGGAGCTCAATAATCCTTTTCCACGCATAAACGGCTTTTTTCAAAGTGTTCTTAAATAACTCCTTCCTACCAAGCATAGGCCTATCATCTTTTTTGAACGCCTGCATTTCAAAGTCAAAATTATCATTTATCACCAAACTACTACACAAGAAAAGGTGCACGCAACTTTACATATCGGGATTTTATGTTCATATGTGAAACATGAACTACCAATCTAATGCCCAAACTGAATAGCATAATAATCCAATTCTCGTTGACAAACAATTCCCGAGCAAATCTAATTTTCCAATATTTTACAGTCTATTCACAATTCAAAATTATTTTCTTAAGGAAATTAAACAATTAAAATTCTGTTCATCTTCTTTTCTCCAAAAAAAAAAAAAAAAGCAAACAATTACTTTCCCAATGAATAAGTCTGCACGACATTGAAAAGTTGTTTGGACCCAATGCATACATACAGTATGCTACACCACACCAAACATAATGCGTAAAGAGAAACAAATACATAATAATCGCACAAAGACAATTAAAAATACAACAGTAATAGGAACAGCGACAGTGATATAATATTATTAGTCTGTGTTCAAATCTGCAGTGATTTGAAGCTGAAGCATTAAAACCCGTAAAAAAAATGAAGGAAACTGAAGAAGGAATGAAGAATTAACCGGATCGCTGGCAACGAGGCGAGCCATTTTATCGGAGACTTCGAGGGCGTGGCGAGAACCAGCCCAAACGATCTTCATGTCTTCGACATCGAATTGCGTCTTGTTCCGCTCGAAAGCCAAGTGATCAACGCCTTCCATCTTCTTCCTCTTCTCTCACCAGATGCCAAACCCTAACTCTTTCCGTTCGATTTCAAATCACGGTGTTCTCGTTTGTTTAAATCGCTTCAGAAGCTAACCTACTTGGCTCGTACTTGGTTTGGAGAGTAAATGATTATGAAAATGAAACATTTACTGATATGGTTGCACTTTACCGCCCCAACAGCCAAATGTCATGACTAATGCTTCTTCCTAATTTTCTCTGTCTGGCAGATCAAAATTTAAACGATGATTAATACGCACATGATTATGTGGTCCCACTTATTTAATATAGGTGGGTAACGGATGGGCTTTAATTAACGTATGTAATATATTTGTTCATGCAATGATGTTTAATTTTTATTATATTAACATATATAATTTTATTATTTATGAATAATGAATTAAAAATATAAAAATAATATAATTTTAAATATATATATATATATATATAATTTTGTAAAATTAATATTAATTTTTATTTTTAGAAAAAAAATGTCTAATTATTTTTTATTTATTAATGGATAAAATTGTCCAATTAAATGATGTATTATGTTTATATAATAGTACGTATTATTTTTAATTTATTAAAAGATAAAATTTTCCAATTAAAATACTTATGATACTAAAAAAAAGTCAACAAATAATGTATACATCAATAGTTAAAAATCGTAACGTTGTATTATTTTATATATTATTTTCCTTTCAAATTCATATATAATAGTGGTAGGGTAAAACATACATGCATGGCCAATTTGTTACACGTTGTAATTGTTTATTTTTGGATAAATAAATTTAGTTCAAATACAATTAAAAATTAATATAATTAAAATTTTATCTTGTTATATATATTTTTAATTATAGTACCATCCAATTAAAATTAATATAATTAAATTTCATTTTTTATTTTCAACCTTACAGCACTTTACTCTCTATGTATAAATTACGTTTTAATTAAAATAAATTTTAAATTTAATTAAAAATTAATGGTATTTATGGTTTAAGGTGTATTCTTCATCTTTTTAAATGAATGAGTTTTATTTAAAATAAAACAGTTAAAAAATTATATCATTTAGAAGTAAAGTGAACTGATTTCTCACAATTATATCATTGGATTTTTCTTTTCCTTCTTCCTTGATTGTTGACATTGTCTTATCCTTTTTTATAGGAGGATTCAAATTTGTCTTCAATATTGTCTCTTTTTTATTTAATGGTCAATTTTTTTTTCTTTACTACTTTGGTATCTCTTGATTGCATTGCATCATATGTTCTCCCTATCAAATCCATATTTCTTTTGTTTTTCTTAAATTGCATACAAATCAAGTGGTCAAACACAACATTTCTGGTTTCTCATTTATTATAATGACACATAAGACATGAAGATCTTATTATACCAATGACAGATTGAATCTCAAATACAAAATCTAAAAACTTATTTAACCTATCCAAATACTTAATTGTATTTTGTAGGATATCAATCAATGATTTATCCATTATTAAATCTACATATATGAGTTTAAGAGGAAAAAACTAGTTATAGTAAATATGTTTATCATATATACTATTTATTAGTATTTATCTTGTGGGTGATATAAATTGTTCTATAATAAAAATTAGGTGACCAAGTTATAATTAGGTAACCTTTGAATTGTTACACTTATAAATTAAAAAAAATTATGTTATAACTATCTATTGTAACTTTTAACTTAATAGTAAATATATCTGACTTTAATAGTTTATTTAAAGGTATGATATACAAAAAAAAAAACAAACATTTAATACTATATAGACCATATTCAAAGATAATCAAATAAGATAACAAATTTAATCATATAAGGTTTACATTGCTAAAAATTTGACAACCGGATGAGCATACCATCCAGTTATTATTTCAAAATAAAATGACAACCGCATTTTATTTTGAAATGACAACTGGATGGTATGCTCATCCGGTTGTCAATTTTTTCAACCGAATGACATACTTATTCGGTTGTCAATTTTTTCACAATGTGAAACAAATGAAAGTGTCATCCGATTCTTTTTTTTTTGCCCGTGTGAACCGGATGGGTGTGTCATAGGAACAATTGTAAATTAAAATTTTATATTGGGGTAGGGTGCAGGGTGCAGGAAGAACTTGTCTGTGAGTAGTGAGCCATAAATGGGCCTTGTTATTTTTTTTTTTTTCAAGATGTTTGGGGAAATTGAGTTTCAGAATCTACTTCTGGACTAGAAGTTCCGTAATAGAAATGGAGATGTGAATTGTGTTCTAAAAAAGGAATTTCATAATACATGTATAAAGTTATAAAAAGTTAGTTCCAAAATGTAATTTCGAAAAGCTTATTCCAAAATAGGGTTACGGTATGTCATTCCAAATGTTTTTTCCCAACCAAAACATGGCTTCAGGAGTTTGTTTTTCGTAAATTTTTTGGAATGCAAAGAAAACACACCTTCAATACCTACACTTTCACGATGAACCTCTGCAACTTTGTGACCTTCAACAAAACACGACCACCGTGTCGCAGATAACCACCGCAACTTTCACACCGTAAACAAAATCAAACCCACTAACCTTCACACCAAACCACACTCACCGTCAAATGAATTCCACTTGCGAACGTGAATGCCAACACCAACAGAATCACTGTCGCTGTTCCCAACGAAGCACCTCTCGACGTCTCTACCAGTAACGCTTCCACGCCGCCGTCCACTACTAACAATGTCCCAACCTTTTCTATTCAATTAAAAATCTCATATGTCCCATGGTAGCACAATTAAGCAAAACTTATTTTATGTATCATGGTTTTGTGAATCATGAAATACATAATTAAATTTAAACTTTGGAGTGAGACAATTTATAGGTCATTGGATTATGGGACTAGCCTTCTGATACAACATTTATGGCTAACAGATCATGATCAACTCGTATGTTCATTCTTTTAACTGTACCTATTTGTTACTTTAATTTGTTTTTCTATAGAATAGAGACCTTCAACTATGAATTTCTAAAATTATTTTCATTCCAATTGTCACCTAAATTTTACAACGGAACTTAATATAACTGTGATAATAAGACAAAATTACGAATATTGGATTATTCTTACCGTTCTCAAGTTTCTGTGAAAAAAAAAAAACTATAAGAGGGTATACTTTTATTTTGTTGGATATTGGAAAGAGAAAAGAAAAAAAAAAAAACCACCGATTAAGCACATCACTGAAATTGTGCATAACATAGTATAACACATTGCATGAGACATTCCTTCACTTGTTATTTTGAAGATGGAAGAAACATTTAATAAGTATGATGTCCTTACATCAATGTTATATCTAGAAGGGTAGAATTAAGATTGAATAAAAAAAAATATTCAACAAGCATGTTTTATAAACTTCTAACTTATATACCAAATTGTTCAAAAACCAAGCAGAATCTCCTCTTATTGTTTTGAAGCAGGGAGCAGCGAAAACTTTAAACTAATAAGTTTTTATTATAGTAATATATTTCCCATATCAACTAGCACACCTATATCAATTATCATCGGAGCAAATCTTAGTAGAATAAGGATTTCCCAATTTTGTCAACATGAATAAATTAAAATAATTGACCTAGATTAATATATATATATCAAAGTGTTATTATTAATTATATGTTAATTATAATAAAGAAAGGTCTCCCTGCAGTTAACAAGTTGTTGGTTTTTCTCTATCCAATTAAAGAGAAAAATAGAGTAATTTTACATACACTGCCTAACTCTTGATTTAACTTAACACGTAAACATCATTCTCCCGTTATCAAATTACGTCAATGGAATCCGCGTTCTTTCTAATCAATTACAATGACATCATCCTCTTCAATTCTAGATAATTATTGAACTTAATATTATATGAATGATTGTGTTTTGCATGCATCAATTGGACTCAATATGACAAAATATTCAAAATTATATCTTTCAATTGGTATCAGAGTCAAGTTTTCAGACCATTTGTTGCTGTGAAGTACGTCATTTTTTTCTTTGAATTTCTTTGCTTGATTCGGATTCTCCTTTAGAGTTAATTTAATTGTGAAATTGATTGAGGGGTTCTTGTTATATGATATTTTTCGAACAAATAGAACCCTTAATTGGTTAATTTGATGAGGAATTGAACTGATATGCGTTTTGTACTCGTGAACCCTAAACTTAGAAATTCAAAATCAAACCCTTCCATGAGACAATTAGGTTCTCATACCATTTTTTCTTTTTCGTGCATAACCCAAAAAAAATATTATTATTATTATAAATTGATGTTGTTGCTCAATTATGAGAACTTGTATCATATATCTATCCTGATGAATATTATTGGACATGGTTCATAATTGAGAGTTCGCCTTCACGGAACAAATTATGATAAAATGTCAAATGTTGAAGAAATTGTTTGAATGTTTTGCATGATTGTGAGTTCACCTTAGTGGGACAAATTTGTTGAGACATTAAAGTACAAAATATTACAGTTTCGTATTGTTGCATCAAGATTTATGTTCATAAGTAGACATACCCTTTGATTTGTTTATCTTGTGATATGATTATTGGTGAATGGTTGATTATATCTTTAAGGTTTTAAGTATCTCTTCGGTATTAGCCTTAAAGATATGATATTGTTATTGAAAACTCAACATACTCTATGGATTAATTTGTATTGATAATATGTTCTTCGATTCCAGCTATGCCTATGCATTTAGGTTCCTTAATCAAACTGAATGGAACTAACTTTGAGGAATGGATAGAATCGGTCAAATTGTTCTTGGCTATCTCGTGTGCTGATTCTACTCTCACTGAGAATGAGCCTCATGTACCTACTGCCACATCTTCTGCTGAGGAAAAGATAAAATATGACAGATGAATTCATTCTAACAAAATTTGTCTACCATGAAGCACAACATGGAAAAGACTATCAAGGACAATATCTCTGAAGCTTCTAATGCTAAGAAATTCTTGGCAGATGTGGGAAACAAATTCAAAAAATTTAATAAGACTGAGAAGTTTACCTATCTGAGTCTGCTGACCAAGTCAAAGTATGATGGTGTTGGTGGTGTTCGAGAGGATGCAATGAAACTCACTAATTGGTACCACAAGCTCAAGTTCATGAAGGTTGTTTTGGGGGAGGATTTCTTAGTATGGCAGATTCTGGATTCTCTTCCTTCTGAATTTGATATGTTGAGGACTTTATATAATGTTCAGAAAAAGGAATGGATAGTAGATGAATTAATCTCTACTCTGACTCAGAGGGAACAAACTACGAAGAAGGGTAAAGGTCTTCTGGTTCAGCATGTCTCTCATAAAATTGCTGAAAAGAAAAAAGAAGAAGGATCTCTAGAAAGGGAAAAATGCTAAAGTCTCATTCAAGAAGAGTGGGTTTACTTCTATTCCTGAAACAGAGGAGTCATCAGGAATGAAGTCTAAGTTTCAAGGAAAGTGCAAGTTCTGTGACATTTTTGGACATAAGCAAGCAGATTGATTTAAGTTCAAAAATTGGCTAGAGAAAAAGAAGAAAGGTAATCTACTGGCTCTAGTATGTTTTTAATTGTTGATATCCCTCCTATACTCGGTGGCTAGACACTGGTGTAACTATTCATGTTAGAAACTTCTTATAGGAACTCAAAACCAAAAGAAGGCCAAATGATGGAGAGTTATCGATTGCAGTTGGCAATGGTATCAATGTTGGAGTGGAGAACATTGGAACTACAAGTTTAAAATTAAGTAGTAGATTTGACTTGACCTTAAGTGATGTTGTTTATGTAGCTTTTATGAGAATAAACTTAAATTTTTATTTTTGTTTTGGACAAATGTGGTTTTACATTTGGTTTTGAAAATAATAAAGTTGAAATTTTTCGTAACTCAAGTTTGATTGGTTCTGGTGTATTGTTTGATGGTTTATATTTACTGAATCTTGATCCTAATTTTATTATCCAACGCCAATCAGATGTGTGTAACGTTGTTGGAAGTAAGCATGGGAGGGTAATTGAAAGCTCTTCCATGTTGTGGCATAAAAGGTTGGGTCACATCTCCAGAGAAAGAATGGAGAGACTAATTAAGGAGAACATTCTCCATAGCTTGGACTTCTTTGATTTTGATAATTGTATTGACTGTATTAAGGGGAAACTTACTGTAAAGACTAGGAAGACCAGTGGTTCCAGAAAGGTGGAAATTCTACAATTGATTCACACAAATATTTGTGGACCTATTACCCCTATAGCTCTAGGAGGATATAGGTACTTTATTACTTTCACCGATGAATTCTCTCGATATGGTTGGATTTATCTATTGCATGAGAAGTCAGAATCTTTGGATTTTTTCAAGGAGTTCAAGACTGTTGTTGAATTGAAGTTTAATACTCAAGTTAAGTGTGTTCATTCTGATCGAGGTGGTGAATTCTATGGGAGATATGATGAAATAGGTAGGAATCTTGGACCTTTTGCTAGATTTTTACAGGAATGCGGAATCGAGGCAATGTATACTATGCTTGACACTCCGCAACAAAACAGTATTGTTGAAAGGCGTAACCATACACTTATAGAGATGGTAAGATGTATGTTGGGTCACTCCACTCTTTCAGTTTTCTTATGGGGAGAAGCCTTGAAGACTGTTGCTTATATTTTGAGCCATGTGCCGAGTAAATCTGTTTCGAAGACTCCTTACGAACTCTTAACAGGAAAAAGACCTACCTTAAAGCATTTTCGAGTATGGGGTTGTAAAGCAGAAGTTAGACCATACAATCCAGAGATTAAGAAGTTTGATTCTAAGACTATTTCTAGCTATTTTGTTGGATATAACATTGGATCTATAGGGTATCGATTCTACTGTCCTAATCACACTACCAGAATTATTGAGTCAGACCGTGCAATCTATTTTGAAGAGGATTTAGGTGGTGATGTAGCTATGCAACCTCGCACTGTAGAGTTTCGAGTAGAGCATGTTGATGTTCCCCTTCCTTTTGCACCAGCCATGGAGTCTGTTCCATCTACCTTAATCCAAAATGATGTTGTTGAACCAATGATTGATACTAATGTTGATCATGGTGTTGGTGAATATGTACTATTGAGGGCGTGTACCTAGGAGATCGGGAAATCCACATCTACTGAATCCGCTAGGTTCAGGGATTACGTTGTGTATTTGCAGGAGCATGAGTTTAACTCTATAGAGGGCACTTATGTTATTTCCTTTCATGAAGCCACTTCTAACTCTGATCATTTTCATTGGACGGCTGCTATGGAGGATGAATTGGCTTTTATGAAGAAAAATGGTGTTTGGGACTTGGTAGATTTGCTTGTTGGGTGCAAACCTGTTGGTTGCAAATGAGTCTTTAAGACTAAGAGCAAAGCCAATGGGGAGGTGGAAAGATATAAAGTCAGGCTTGTTACAAAAGGCTACAACTAGAGAGAAGGCATAGACTTTAAAGAGACATTATCTCTAGTCTCCACTAAGGATTCATTTCGTGTTGTGATGACACTTGTGGCAGATCTTGATCTGGAGCTTCACCAAATGGATGTGAAGACCGTTTTTCTGAATGAAGGTCTGTTTGAGGATATATACATGGATTAACCTGATGGTTTTGTTGATAGTGGTAAAAGACACATGATTTGCAAACTGAGGAAATCAATATATGGGTTGAAACAGGCTTCAAGACAGTGGTATATGAAGTTTGATGATGATGTCATTTCTCTCGATTTTAAAAAGAACGTTGTTGACCACTACTTTGAAGGCTAGTGGGAGGAAATTTATTATTCTGGTATTGTATGTTGATGACATTCTTATAACTAGCAACGATGTAGACTTCCTGTGTGATACCAAATAAATGTTAACAGCTCATTTTGATATGAAATATCTTAGTATTACCTTTTTTGTTCTAGGTATTGAGATATATCGTGATAGGACTCGTGAGATTCTTGGTTTATCTCAGAAGGGGTATATTGAGAGGGTTTTGGATAGATTTAACATGAAATCCTGCAAACCCTGTACCACACATATTCAAAAGGGTGAGAAATTTTCTAAATCCCAATGTTCTAAGGATGACGGTGAGACTACAAAAATAGAGAAAGTTCCTTTTGCTTCCACTGTAGGCAGTCTCATGAATGCTCAAGTCTGCACTCGTCCAAACATTACTTTCATTGTGAATGTGCTGGGAAGATACTTGAGCAACCTTGGTCTACCTCACTGGCAAGCTGCTAAGCGAGTCATGAGATATCTACAAGGTACCAAGGATTATATGTTGACTTTTAGAAGGTCTGATTGTCTTGAATTGACAATATACTTTGATTCTAATTATTGTGGATGTCTAGATGATTTCAAGTTTACATCTGGATGCATATTTTATGTTGGTTGAGGGAGCTGTCTCTTGGAAAAGTGTTGAGCAGACACTTACAACTACTTTAACCATGGAGGCAGAGTACATAACGTGTTATGAGGCTACACACCAATCAATTTGGTTGAAGAAGACATTTTTTGAGCATGTAACCCGTATGGATGTGATGAGGTTCTTTTGATATATTGTTTTATTTGATTTGTTGGTTTAGTGGAAGTTTCTATTCTATAAGTAACTTTTGTTGGACCTCATTTCATATATTGTCGTATTTATTGTAATGGTTGACAATATTTATTAATTATTATGACAAAAATTATTCTATATTGCCATATTATTTGTTTTTTTATTTTTGAGTAGTTGATATTATTTATATCAATTTGTATAATGACATATTTTGTCAGTTCATATAATGACACATTTTAAGACATTTTGGACCCAATCTTGTATTGTTATAGTGATGAGATCTTTTTTTGATCTTATATAGCATCTAGGGGGATGATTGGGATATGTGTATAAATATTTCACATTCATAAATGTCATTGTGATATAGGTGATTTGTTTTCTATATGATGTTATTACTCCTTCGAGTATGGTTTTCTACAATGATGAGATACTTACTATTTTATTGGACCTTGTGATTAAATATACTTTAGCATTTGGTTGTGACCTCATATTGTGAACTAATTTGGATAAATGGTTGTTATTGTGATTTAATTTATGCTGTCCAAGAGGGAGAATGTTGGATTAATCAATTTTGTAGACATGCATAAATTAAAATAATTGATCCAGATTATGGGATGTGAATATTATATGATACTGACATACTGAAAATAGGTGGGTCGAGTTATATGCTAATTATAATAATAAAGAAGGGTCCCTACGGTTAACAAGTTGTTGGTTTTTCTCTATCCTATTAAAGAGAAAAATAGAGCAGTATCCTACCTGACTCTTGGTTTAACGCGTAGACATCCTTTTTCTCTATTTTTTTAGGATCTTTTTCTCCCGTTATCAAATTACGTCAATAGAGTCTGCCTTCTCTCTAATCAATTACAATAACATCAACCTCTTCGATTCCAGATAATTATTAAACTCAATATTATATGAATGATTATGCTTCGCATACATAAATTGGACTAAATATGACAAAAATATTCAAAATTATGTCTTTCACACTGTTCTTCCATCATATAGCCTATCTACATCTACATTCTTTCTTACTTTAGTTGTTTTCACTTTCTTCATGCTCTGTTTAGACTATTATGTTCTTTAGTTGTTGAAGATAACTAATAAGTTCGAGTAAAATTTTCTTCTATATGAGAGTTCATAAAAGTTATAACGTGTAACTTAAAAAGGTAAATAATTAAATTTGTCTTTCAGAATACATTGTATTGTAATTTTAATCTATGAAAGCAACATAAAAAAAGTATATGAATGTGAATAAAAGTAGTTCAATTCCCTTCTTTCCTTAAAACATGTTTAAAGTTATCATTTGTGTGTAGGTGATACGTGTTCGTATAGATCATCGGTAAAATTATACAATTGGATTATATGTGATCATTGAAGTTTGTATAAGCGGGAATGCAAAATAAAAATTCCTTCTGTCATTTTTATCCCAAAAAGTAATTTTTGAATGTTTAATTAAGTTTTACTTTGTGCGTAAATTAATAGCAATAACAACATCATTTTATTTATCGTATTTTTAGTATCTTTTCACATATTTGAACTTAGCTTATTTTTATACCGAGATCACTATTTAAAATTTAATACTTATGGGATCAAATGTAAGATTTAAAATATATTTTTAAATATCGTAAGAGGTTGAGAATAAGTTCTAAAAATTTTACACACTAATAATAAGAAAAGTTAATTACTTAATTTTTAGATAGAAGATTTGGTTTGAAATATTACATAATCTAATTAGTAGTGTCTTAAATTAAGTTAATAATTATCACTATATGTAATAATTCCTAATTAATTTAACAGTTATATGATAAAACATATATATAATGTAAATTTTTTAATTAAAAATGCACAGTTTTCATTTTTTATTGTTGCTATTCATATGTACAACTTTATTTTTTATATAGACATTAACTATATATTAATTAACAAACGTATTTTAATATAAAAATAATTAATATTTTACATTTAAAAGTATTTTATTAATTATATTTTGAACCCTAAAACGACATCGACATTATCAATGAAGACTTTAATGAAAATTATAATCAAATATACTTCTTTAATAAACAGTAATGTGATTTTTATATTATGAACTTTAACTTTATAAATTTTTGAAATTTTGACTTTAATAAAAATTAAAATGACAAGTTACTCATCTGATAAATACTAATTTAAATTTTATATTATGAACTTTAACTACTTTATAAAGTTTTTCATTTTTTGTTATTATATAATGCATTACTATAATATAAAATTGTGACTTATAAATACTTAGTTTGTAAATTGAATTTCTCTCATGATGTGACACTATATAATTGAGTACCAGGAAAAAAGAGTTATACTAAAGCTAATAGTCATTCAAAAACGGACATGAATCGCATACTAGAAAGTAATAACTACTTTCTAAATTATTTTCATGTGGGCCATTCAAATAGAATGTGCAACAAGCATTCCACCAAACAATGAATGAATTGAGAAAAACTTTTATGGTATCCCAAACTTATCCACTAATCAATTTAAGTCAAACTATTTAAAAAATATTTAATTTAAGATGTAAAATTTTATATCATTTAGAAATCCTCTTAAGATTTAACTTGGTGAATTATTTACGTAAATAATAATAATAATTTTATTCAATTAGTTTTTTACAGTAATACTTTGATTTATTAATGACTTCGGTCCAACTATATAAAGGCCAGAAATCCATTAGTTTATGGCAATTGCTTCCTGCACCCCTCATTTGATTCCTGCACCCATCATACTTTTAAAATACCACATGCACCTCTCATTTGATTCCTGCATCCATCATACTTTTGAAATACCAGTCCTGTTCTAGTTTTGAAATTAATTTTAAGATGTAAAAATGACTTTTGAAATTGATATTTCAAAACAAATTTTGAAAATATAAAAATTAATTTCAAAATACTATTTCTAAAAATTCAATTTAAATTTCAAAATATCTTTTTTTAAAACATTCCAAAAACCTCATTCTAGAAACATATTTCGAAATTAGACGCCTTCTTTTTGTATCTTCATAGTCTCATTATCCACCTTCATATTTTTTTTAAATGACGATAATAGTTTTCATAAAAAGACTAAAAATTGACATGAGAAAATTAAAAGAAGTTGAGAGACGATAATGATTATAGATGGCGAACGGTATGAATTCTAAAGATTGGATATGTAAAAATAGTTTGTGTTGAGGTGGTGTTGGAGGTTGTTGATTGTAATTTGAATGGTTGCGGAAAAGCTAACAAAAGTTTTTGATTTCTGAAACGATTGATTTTTGAAATTGATATTTCAAAACCAATTTTGAAAATATAAAAATTAATTTCAAAATACTATTTCTAGAAATTCAATTTAAATTTCAAATCTTTTTCTAAAACTAGAAACATATTTCGAAATTAGGTGCCTTCTTTTTTATCTGTATAGTTTCACTCTCCACTTTCATATTTTTTTTAAAATGACGATAATAACCTTCATCCAAAAAACCTCATTCTAGAAACATATTTAGAAATTAGATGCCTTCTTTTTTATATTCATAGTTTCACTCTCTACTTTTGTATTTTTTTTAAAATGGCGATAATAAACTTCATTAAAAGAAGGAAATGAACATAAGAAAATGCAAACGACGTGAATTTTAAAGATTGCATATGTAAATAAATAACCTACTGATTGTTGTGTTGAGGTAGTGTTGGAGTGGTTGCGAAAAAGCTAGCACAAGTTTTTATTTCTAAAACAATTAACTTTCGAATTCTATAATCTAAAATGTACGTGTTTACAAAATTTTGCAATGCAGAAGATTGATAATAAAGGAAGATGCAAGAGAAAAAGCATGAATGAAGATGCTGCATAACGAATTACTATGTCTCGAAATTACTTTTGTCCAAGACAACACAAGACCTAAGCCCAAAACCCTAATTCTATATTAACCTAGAGGGACACTTCTGTCCTTTCCTCTTATCGATGGGTGCAGGAAGCAACTGACTTGGTTTATCTCGAAATATCTCTGTCGACATCTTTACAATGTTGAGCTCAAAAGTGACCTTTAAATAAACTCTCGAGGCAAAAAGGGTTTTTAAAACTTAACCATACCTGGAGAAAAACACATTTATATAAATGGATTGTCCAAATTATCTTAAATAAAATAGAACTAAGGTGCAATTATTTTATATAATTTAGGATGATTGATTAAGGTATTAACTGCACCACAATAGAGTTATTTGAACCCACTTTTGAGTTAGGCAACCCCTTATTAAGATAATTTAGACTTAAGGAAAAAGTAAGCTTATTCAAAGTGAGTTTAACCTATCTCAACCCATTTCAAACCCTACCAAGGAACACTACAGTTTGTGGTCTTGAGTTTCTGTCTCACTCTGTTAATTCAGGAGAGAGCCCGGTTTGAGCAGGTAAAGCACTTCAAACATTCTATCTAATCCAGCACTTAAAATACTAAGCACAACTTGGTAAATTGTCAAACTGCACAATCAAACCTTAACTTTACATAACCCTGACAAATGAAATCCCTGAACAAGCATAAAGTTTTAGTTTAGACCCCAAGTAACTCCTAGACGCTACTGCCTAACAGCAAAATAAATAAACTAGGTTAATCATTGTGAATGGACAAAGAAAAAATTATTTAGGTTACCCCACAAACAGATGTATGATGAACAACACAAGACCACATTCATGAGCCCGGCATTGAACGATGATGCTTACATACCAATCCCTTCCTCGGAAGACAAGGCACACGGTTAAACTGCATGGATGGCACTGCCATTCATATTTGAACTGCCACATGTCGGTGTTGCATGGAAAGCTGACTGTCTCGAGGGTCCTTCTTCAAGAAGTTTAAGGGACAGGGAGGAGGGGCCTGAATCACCAATGGACTCCCCTAAACTCAGTTTTGAGATGCCAACCAGTTCATCAACATTGATAGGGCTTTTAGAGTGTACTGCAGTTGGCTTCAGCACTTCATGAGTCTCCTTCTTGGTGGGCTCTGGACTGTATCCTGACCAATAGGGCAGAGGGAATGGGAACACTGGAGAATAGTATGCAGGATACAAGACTGGATAAGATGATTGTGTGTTTTCAGGCTTCGATGGGGCAGGATCTCCATCATTTGAGTTTGTGGAATCCATGGATTCACACTCTTCATCGAGGGGAGGAGGGGCAGGCAAGAGGTTGTTGCCTTCTGTTTCAACCGGTAACTGGTTAGCTGACAAGAAGTCTTGCTGTACCATTGGAGTGTCAGCTGCCTGAAAAATCACAACAAAAAATACATGAAATCTAGAAAAATTAGAAGGGTTCAAGGACAAACGGAAATTACAAATTTCTAATAGCAGAAAATGCAATGTTTATCTCTATACTACCCTAGGGCAATGCTATGAAATATAATCTACACAAAAGCTATCAAGACACAGAAGCTAGTCAAGATCCAAACTTGTCAAATCCACTGCAGAGGAAAGGAAATTGGGATTTTTCTTCAATTACAGACATCAATATATTTTTTATGAAATTAACTAACTTATGAGTCACAGGAGTCAGAACATATCACACCATCTTCAAAGAAAGAAACATATTTGGATAATCTAATATATGCCTATGAAGTAATGAACAAAATATGCAGCATCAATTTCATGGTATGCATTTTGATAAATAAGGGTACAGACTTCATCTGCAACAATATCAAACAAGCTGGACCGTCTTTTCCGCCTGGACACATTGCTTTGCCTGATGAAATATTTTTGTGCATGACTGGCCACTTGAGTAGGTGTCCTTGATATAACATAGTTCCTTGCAATTCCACGCCAATCACCTTTTCCCAGCTTCTGCAACCCAAGTAAAAACATTCTATGTTCCTCCTCAGTCCATGGAACACCTGCACAAAAGAAATTGTAAATTAAACCTTGACAAAACAACATAAAAAATTGTAAACCTTGACAAAACAACATAAAAAATTGTGCTTGGCGAGAAATGGATAACAAATTAAAATATTCTGTAAGCCTCATCAGAGCTAAGCTTACAACAACAAACCAAGGTTCCCCCCACCGAGGGGGGAGGGGGTGTTCAGTTAGATGATATCAAATGACACCATAATGTTCTATTGTGATCTAAGAATTGACAGCTAAGTCATTCTTAATGGTTTTCCATATAATTTTTCTGGGTCTCCCAATGCTAGCCTCCATCTAATATACTTTATAGCTAAAGCTTCAACAGGTCTTCTCTATCCATGTCAAAACCAGCTAAGGGATATTCTAATAGATTTTCTACTACAGGTCCTATCCCAATTTTCCCTCTAATTCTTTCTTTCCAAATCCTATCTTGTCTTGTATATTCAAAACATCCACCATCAAATTCCCATGGTTGACATCACCCACTACTTCTCTATTATTTCTGCATGACGAATCCATAATACTTGAAACACGTGACTGGAAATAATAACATATGTTCTCCAGGTTTTCAACTCTAAGGTAGGATAGATGTGCCTCTAGCTAGTCTTACTAGTGAGTTTCTATGGGCTTTTATAACTATTGATTGACTATATATATGTGCTCTTTTCCATAATTGAAGGGTTTGGGTGACTTGACATGCCCCTATTAGTACGATTGTTAATTGTTAAGTTATTCCCCTATATGAACGAATAGGAATATTTAATCCATATATGACTGATATGTTTACCTCCTAGTTGAAAGATGAATTGTATGTTTACCTCATAGAATGACTAAGATATAATTGTTTATAAGAAAGCTTTTATAAGACTGCACACCCTCTTTGGCAAGAGAAGGATAATAATTCCTTCAATCTCCAAATAGTGGTTAACACTCCTCAAAATATACATAAAAAGTTATGTTTAAAAGGAAAGAATATTAAAGCAGAACGTCCCCTTTCACAAAAAAAAAAAAAATATTCATCTCCTTCAGTTCTCAAAAGACGGTATCATCCCCTTTTAGGTTCTCTTTGAAAAGGGAAGGATGTATGGCAAAAGCAAGGAGGACAACGTCTTGAGATTATAAGCTCAAGTTTGCCAATAAGACAGAAAAGAAAAGTTAAAGTAATAAATGCTAAGAAAGATTATAAAGTTATGAGAATGTTATGCGTTTTGATGTCATTGTTTATATATGATGGCATGTTAAACATGTAATGTTAAGCATGTAATGCATAAAATATATGATGTTATTCTGTCCCTAGGATGCTCACTAAAACCTTCGTTTTATTAGTTTAAATCAAAATGTTTTAGATTAAAAAGGGCTTCCAGGAAAGTGGTGAGTATCATGTTTTTATAATTGAAGTCCTCCTGTGTGGGGCATTCATTAGTCTTTTACTTTTCATTACAACATTATAAGATTTCATTTGTAATCCAAGATTGAGATGTTTGAGATTTTATTTTATAAGGTTTTTTAATGTAATTCTGCAATGTACACATAAGTACGGTAATAACAGTGAATACAAGCTCCAGTCTAACCAAGTGATTGTAAAAGGCCCATAACAGATCATGTGACCTATTCCTCCCCCTAAAATCTAGTACACCCCCAACATCATGCCTAGATGTTACAAAATGACTCAGTCACCTTCAAGGATAAGGTGGAAAATGAAACTACAGTATCTAAACCTATACCAGGTGCTTCCTTGAAGTATCAAGGAGTCAATTAACAATCCTTGAAGTATCAAGGAGTCAATTAACAAGAATATAACTCAAGAACAAGGTGAGGCAAAGAGGGGGACTAGGAACCAGACTTAGTCAATATATCAATCATGTTTACAGTGTGAATGAAACATATAGAACCGTATTATCAAATTGGTATTCTCATATAGAAACAAAAATGTCCAAAAACTACAGCAGCAGTTTCCATGAAACAGAGAAATGTATGCACATAGCGCATTGTCATAATTACAGTACACTTTCAAATCAAACCAAAAGTAATCCAATAGAAAGCATACGATGTCTCAAGGCTAATCTGACTCAAAACCTGGTCTTTTTCACAGGTCAGACAGGCAAAAACTTGGACAGACAAGCTCCTTACCTATTAGAAGCTCCCTACTGAAGCTTCCAATCAGTCAGAGAACATGATAATCACAGATACAAGCACACTCAATCCTTTTCTAAATATTTTCCAGATTCAAAATCTAGCCAGCCATGCATAAATACATACTTTCGCACAAACACTCAAACAATTCAATCATGCATTAAAAAAAAAAAAAAAGACCCTTCGTAAAGTTACCCGGTACCTTTCTTGTCTAGTTATTCCCACAGTGACACCAGACAAAAACAGAAAAATTATTTTGGCCAAAAAGGGCGTAATCCAAACTAAAACAAACCACACAATTAACCCAATTTAATTGACTTCACCTAACTCAATCAACCAGTGCAAAAACACCACCAAAAAAACATTCCAACCCCCAACCAATTTCAAAAAACCAACATGCAATTCCACGAGTAACCTTAAAGTCCATTAAAAAAAAGTAATCTTTTTTCAGAAAAAAAATCCAACCCTTCTTTCTTTCACGGGAGCTTGAAGAAGAGCCGGGGACGAAGTCCTCAGAGGCGTAACCATCGGCCGCGGTACCGTGATCAGGGGTTTCACCAGGAGAACCCGGATTGTTTGACCCAGCATGGAGAGGTCCAGACCCGGAGCCAGCATAATGGGTGAGATTACCCATACTAGCACTCTTCCGGATCGACCCGTCGGTTAATCGGACTCCAAACAGCTTAACCCCACGATTGGGGCAGGTCCTGGAATTGTGCCCATTGTGGCTGCAATGGGAGCAACGTCGGGTCATGGCGCGTTTCCAACCGGATCCGCCGCAAGGGTAGTACGAGGTTGTGGGAGCGGGGCTTGGGGATCCGAATCACGGGATCCGAGACATGAAATGGGAGTTTTAAGGTTATTATTTAGGTGTGGTAAGAGAGAATAGGGGTTGTGATGTGTTGTTTTGGGTTATGTAATGTTTTTTGTAACGGTGTAGTCTCCCTCGGCTTTCGCAGATGGGAGAGAAAGAGAGATGACCATCAGCACAACACTATCCATTTATCTTGTCTTGGATAAAGAGAATAATTACGGTGCATCTGGCTGTATTTAAAACCGTGGTCCTGCATTTTGGACTGTTCATTCGGTGGGTGGAATCTTACGTGGCGCAGATTTGGAGACTTTCAACACATCATAGGGTGCGCTTTTCGATAGTTACTTATCAAGTTAATCAGAGTATCAGATGGTTACGTGCCTCCTTGCACATTACTTCACAACACGTTTCTAAGGTGGCAACGCGTGTTTTTAATGAAAACTTATTATTTATTAATTATATATATATATATATATGTACGGTCAAAAATTAATTTATACCAATTTTTTACCATAGAGGAGCAGTGCCGTTATAGAAAATATTTATTTATAAATTAATTTTTAATTAAGAAATTATTTGTATTTTAAATATTTTAACTTCTTTGAAAATTTATTGTAAAGATAAAATATAACGTTTATATTTAAAGCATTTATTTATTATAATTTAATTATGTGAAAATTGTGGGCTGTTGGAAATAAAACAAGAAGTAATTGTAAATATAAATGTGGAATAGTTATTAAAAATATTATGGTTTATTTGTAATCTATAATTAAATGACAATATAAATCATTAATTATAATTGTAATGTTCTATTAAAATTAATTAATACTAAGTTTAATTTCTATATTTGCTAAATTTACTGCATAATTGATTATAATACAAGTTTAGTTATTGTTATGAAATTTTAAAAAAGTATAAAGGTAATTATTAAATTCTTTATCTTTTTAAAAATATATCATTAATTTTAATAATGAAGTATAAATTTATTTAGATTAATGTAATTTTTAGATGTGTGTTTTTTTTTCATATTGTTTAATTAAAGAACGATAAGATAGGAAAGATAAATAATAGGTATATAATTTAATTTTTTATAATATTTATTTATGAATAGTATAGAAAAATATTAAGGAAACAGCCCCTAACATTGGTTATGGACTCTGTTTTTGTCTAAACGGAAGAGAGTTATATAAACTTTGAAGAAGTTTTCTTTGTTTAGAGAATAAATTGATGTCATATCCCAGTTCTCGACATTAAGAAATAGATAATAAATAAGGAGAAGATTGTGTTAAAGTTTATCTATCCGTGTATAACATTATTTTTTTTTACCACTAAAGTTTATAAAAAATAAAGTTATTATATTAATGATATTAAAATTTGTATTAAAAATATATTTTAATATATGAATCATATTTTAAATATACATTGAAGAATTTAAATTTCAATATAAAATACTTTTATTTGATAGCTGGTTTTAAAATATTTAATTTGATTTTAAAATAAGAACAAAAATTATTTGATATGATTTACTAGGGCCATCAAATAAACTAATTCACATGGATATGAAATTGAACAAAATTGTACTGCAAAATTGAATTATTTTGAAAAAAATTATAAGTAAACTGCAATAAGTTGTAAATTATGCAACTAAAAACATGTTTTAAAATAATATATTTATTTAATATCATTTAAACAATTTACATAATTTAAACCGTTTATAACAATTTTGGTTTCTTTCAGTTTTCACCAAAACTTGAAATATAGTGAAATTAAATTTATTGAATTATTGCAGTAGTATAACAAATACGTTAAACTCAAAGAGAATATTAATATATAAATAAATTTGTTAAAAAATAAAATTTAAATAATATATATTTTTAAATATGATATATTTATATATTTTTTCAATATTTTTTTTTCTCAGCATTTGTTTAAACATCTACTTACTAAATTTATAAATCAACAATCATTAACTTTAATAAAGTAAAGGTATAAAGAGAAACATATATGACTATTCCTGGTATATATAATACTTTCTTTGGAAACAGAAAAAGGTCACCCTTAACAAGAAACAATGACAGAGATTTGCTTGGTCCAAAAACTATCTTAAAGATAGTCCCAATAAAATATTAAAACAACCATAATTATAAAGATTCATTTACTCCTTATCCAAACTTTTGGCAAGTGGCATAAAATAATCACATATTCTATCTTATCCGTTTGGAATTAATCAATCTCATTCGAATGCAACTCAAAATAATCACAAATTGTTAATTTTTTATTATTTTTTTATGAGATCGAAAAAGTAACGGATATGTATATGTTATGTCAATATTAAGGAATCGGCCCTAAAGAAAAAAAAAAGTTTTCTAATAATATTATGATCACAATGTTTGTCCTTGTATATAATTAATTTATTCTTTCTATAAATTATATTATCTAAAAAATTGTGTTTAAGGATTTTGTATCTATACGTTTCAAATGAGGTCTCTAATTAAAAGATGAGAATTCAACCTTCTTAATTTTTAAAAAACTGTAATAAATACTATTAAATTAGTTAATTTGATAAATAATTAATGTTTTATACAATGTTAACATTGGAAATAATTTAAATTTTGAATCAGTACAATCTTAACAAACTATTACATCATTTAATATAATAATATGAATTTAATTAGTTTAACTTTAATTTACAGTTATGAATTATCTTGATAGTGCATGTTAATTAATAATTTAGAAAAAATAGACAACAATAAAAATGATAGAATAATTTACATTTTAATATATTTAAAAAATATATACTACATTAAATGAATTAGGTATAAAACAATTTAAAATGAATATACACATTTTAAAATGATTTATGTAAAAATAACTTCTAAACTAAATATAGATAATGAAAATAAACTTTAACTAAGTTTTTATAAATTATACTGGAACATTTGACATCTCTCTTTATATATAGTTTTTTTTTATAAGAAATTGAGAAAGCAACAACATCAAATGTCTAGAATGTAAAATTTCAAATGAATAGCACCATAAAATTTAAAAAAGGATTAATTAATTAATTAATTTTATTATGTTAAATATATTAATAAACATTTTATTCATGGAAAAAATAATTTATTTCCAATAATAGTTTTAGAAAGTATTTTGTGTAAATTGAAATATAATCACCATCTCCTGTTACTACTTTGGTGATGTTGGCTAGCTTTAAGTTCTTGAAAGTTTTTTTTGTCATTGATCATATGATGGGTTCAACCATTGTTTGTGAAGACTAATAATAAATTATATCTATATAATTTATTATTTTTCTTATTTATTTATTTGTAATATGTTTTGAGTTGAAAAAGATGAAATAGTAAATTTATTAAATTAATTATTTAAGAATATATATATATATATATATATATATATATTCATAGAAGAAATAAGATTGGCAGGTAAACAATTTTACAATACTAATGATAATTAAGAAGAGTTTTAAATTAGCATAATTACTCATCAATAATAATTAAGAGAAATAATGACAATGAAAATGTAATGTCCTTATTAAAAAAAGAGAGGTCCAACAAAGTATATGCACATAAGAATTCTTTTTAGATAAATAATTTTAGAAATGGAGAGAAAATGTTTTAGAAATGAAGAGAAGAGATTAAAAGAAAATAAAAAAAAAAGAATATAAGTCTTGATCAAGAAAAATAATTACACAAAATTATAGTTAAAATACTGGAAATTAGAGATAGTTCTGGCGCAATGAACTGATTGAAAATCGTTTTTCATTCATTTAAAACCGACACAAATTGGATTAAGGTTGGGTTAAAGGAAGTGGCTGGAGTGTGAAAAAAGGATGATAGTTGTGAAAAGCTTGATTATGGGATTCTTCCAAGCCACATGATGGTTGGGTATCCAAATAACCGATGAAAGGTTTTGTCCTTGAAAAATGTTGTAAGGAATAGGTAGTTTTTGTCAAACAACTAAGGAACTTGATTAAGAAATTATCAATATCAGTAGAATATGCAAGAGGAAGACTGATGAAAATTTGACCTGATGGATATATCGCATGGATACTTTATGGTGACTTTTTTATTCCAAGACAGATAGGTGAGAATGTTATGAGCAAGAAGGGTCATGGATGATCTTTGATCACTGCTTAGTGGTTTGATCTTGGACCCCAGTTTTCCTTTCTTTAGAAGCAAGAATTGAAATATCATTAAATTTGTTTTATTTGGATCAGGTTAGTGTATTAATGTCTCTGTGAATATGAATACCCCAGACCTAGGATCCATTTCCAAGAGTTTGTGTGGAGATTGACTTGAATATTCTAATTGGTGGATAATTTTTACTTGAAAATACACTTTTTTTATAGGATAGTTTAGTTAGTTAGATGGTTTAGAAGTTTTAATGAGATTTTACTAAACTAATCTTTATAATTATTTAATTCATTACATAAAAAAATATTATACAATCTTAAATTTTACGGATAATGTTTTATTAAATATAAAAAAAAACTTATTTTAAGAATAACTATTTCCAAATTGAAGTATAATTTTTTATTTAATCCACAAATTCATAAAGGGTTCAGATTGAACTAATAATTTTAGGATCGCATGTTAAATGAATTATACTAGACCGACTCATTTAGGAATTGAGGCATGTCTAATAATTTGGGTTGACATTTTGAAATCTATATTATTTAATAAGGTTTGTGAATCAAGCAAAGTTAGTTGAATCTGATGATGTATAAATTCTGTAATGTCTTAGGATTAAAAGTTAACGTGGATAAATCTAGATAATTGTTGATGTTGTATGGTTTTTTCAAACAAGCATTGTCATATTTCTTATGTTTTTCTTTCGTATTGCGCACATAATTTCCTCGAAAGTTGTACGTAATAAATCACGCATTTATAGTGTGAGTTCTTCACTTTCAGTCCTTGGCTTAAGTCAAAGTAAATGTTGGTGGAAGCTGGAATTCCGCAACACGTTGCATGGGAATTGGAGGTGTGACTCCAAGGTTTGGCTTTTCAAGACATGCATGGGAACTGGAGACCACACTTGTGGAACTTTTGAGCTTAAAAGAAGAATTCCTCATTGTTAGGCTATGGGTTTCCATGATGTCACTTTGAATCCAACAATAAGGAAGCTATTGCTTTTCTAAGAAGGTGGGATGAGAATCTTGTATCTTTGCATATATATGACAACAAGCATTACATGAATGGAATTTTACTTTATAATCATATCTCAAGGAGACTAACAATGTTGTTCATAAGTTATAGCTAATTAGGGAGCAAACTCTATGGATGGGAGTGTTATTTGGAAGATGCCTATGAACTGAGTGTTAGAGGCATTCAATAGTTTAAAAAAAGCTTATATACCTTTTATAGTAGAATGCATAATCAAGTGACATAAGATCATTTCAATTTAATGAATAATTTATGTTTAAGATTTGTGTAATAATCCAAAAACTTATATTCAAAACTCAGAGAAATTTTTAATTAATTTTCTTAATCTACCATTTAGCAAGGAAATATAAAACTCTCTTTTTTTAATGTAAATCTAGAATAAGATCACTTTGATACAAAATGTAATAACCCAGAAAAGCTTAACTACTATAAACATAAACATTTAATAGTATTTAAATTTATTATAATATATATATATATATATATATATATATATATATATATATATATATATATATATATATATATATATTTTGATTGTAGGAAGTCTAATCCCTTCATCCTTCAACATTATTTATAAATATATTTGTTTCGTTTTAAAATAACTGTCATAGCATAATTATAAATAAATAAAAAAACAAGATAAACTAATATTTCAATTAAAAAAATGTAATACAATTAAATATATAAATAATATTAAAAATTACATATTATAAGCTAATCAAACATTCCCTCAAATGAATAAAGATGGCCTACTTTATTATATATTATACTATATATTAGTATTAAATTTAAACATAGAAACTAATATAAATTAAAAAAAATTATATTTTATAATAGGATATTACAATGTTAGTTAAAAGATAATCATTGTAAAAAAAAATAGTGGTAGTTTTGTAAATAAATGAGAACATAGGGGTAACATATGTAATAGGATCATTTGGGTAACCATGTAATAGGGTCATTTTACATTAGTTATTATATACAATCGATCTAGAAAATAATCCAGAAAAATTTCACACCACTTATTAGATTAGTTGTTGCTCCAATCGATGTAATAAAGTGACTTTCTATATCGGTTGTGAGCTCCAACCGATGTAAAAAGTGACACTGTATGCTCCAAGTTTTGACGTGGACTTATTATATCGGTTGTGATGTGGACATCCAAGCTCAACTTCACAAGACCCATGATGAGAAAGCCCAAGTCCACAAAATAAAAAATGAAGTCCAGGATCCAATTCAAGATTTAGGTCGACCCATGACTAGAGAAAGACTTACGAAGATCCAAGACGTGTATTTAAACATTTGTTGAAATTCAAAAGGACAGATGACATATTTTGCAAACTGGTGAGAGTGAATCTCCTGGGTTCTTGGCTAAATCAACTCTTAGACTTATTAAAGGTTTTCCATTTCCTTGTGGCTATCTTCTTCTATAGAAGTGACGTTATTTATCCCTATCACCTATTTTACTTGAAATCATACTTTCCAATAAATTCAAGTTCCTAACCTAGATCGGCCCGTTATTGAATCCCAATAGATGGATTAACATCATTATCTCTTATCTCTTCTTCTCCTCCTATTGTCTTCATGATTTTCTCTATTTACAATTTGGTCCAACCTCTTGTGAAGCTCATCATTCTATTCTGTTGTCTCATTAATCTCTTCAAGTATTGAGTTAAAGTTAAAGCTTGCATTTGTGGGGTTGAAAGGGTAAACATTGATTAGAAGTAACAAGTAATCTATCCACACCGCCCCTTCCTAGTGTGTTTAAACCCAACACTCTCAATAAGTGAAATTTAAGCCTAACTCAACCTTACAAAATCAATTTCTAAAGTGAGGTTTGCACCCACATTATAAACTATTGAAAGACCTCATCTCTAGTTGATGTGAGACTATATTGTTTAAGGATGGTCCGATAGCAGCCCGATAACGGGTGGCCCAAGAACCGTGCTAGGATAGGCTCTGATACCATATCAAGAAGTGAAATTTAAGCCTAACTAACCTTACAAAACTGGCTTTTAAAGTGAGGTTTGCACCCACATTATAAACTATTGAAAGGTTTTATCTCTAGTATGCACTCAGTTTAGATTTTTTTTATAATATAACTCTCTTGCCTTTTTCCACTCTTGTGTTATCCATGAGGACCTTTTCAAGAATAATCCACCCAATAAGAGTAATTCCAACAGAAAAAAATATAAGGGCAGCAAACACAAAGATGGGATAAACAGGAACACTTTGACGACAATTACCTAACAAATATAGTAACAATCCTTCACAATTGTAGTCAATATATCACTTTATAAATACTTGAGTTTATGTTGTAATGACATGCCATTCAGCCACAACAATGGAAAATCCTTGATAAATCTAAGGGTTGGTTCAGCCAAGAACCCAGGAGATTCACCCTCACTAGTTTGTTTGCAAAATATGTCATTTGTCCTTCCGAATTCCCAAAATGTTTAAATACACATATAGGCTATGAATTTGTCTCATTTGAAAGTAAATAAATAAAAAAAATAAATTAAATTAAAATCCTTATTAGTCATTCTCTTAGATATGCAATCAGTCTAGTCTTCTTCATATGATTGTCCTTTAATAGTTGAATCTTTAGAAGATGGGTCACCTTGTACTACAAAGCTTATTGGATATTTTATTGGATATTCCTAAGTCTTCCTCAGTCATGAGCCCACCTAACTAACTCTAGAAGGGGTTGAATGGAACCTGAACTCAATTCGCTATTAACAAAAACCACCAATCAAGATCAAACAAGAATATATAAAAGGAAGTAGTTTTATACTAGTTCACCCTATTCTCTTGGGCTTCAGTTCTCTCTTGAACAAATTGTCTAGGAGGTTTTACTATTCAATAAATAATTATAACGATGACATAAACTTCTCCAAGTTACAATGAGTACACAACCCTCTCCAGATTATACCAGTCTCAATCTTTTCTTGATATCAAGATCACTAAGATTTACAGAAACACTCTCAAAAAAGAGAGAACCATGAAAACTCACAAGATTTACTTGACAATGATGAAGAATTATACAATGATTTCACACGATCCAAAAATCTAAATGCTCTCAATAGCAGATTATCAATAAACACTTGATAAATACTCTAATTCTTCAAAGTATTGCACAATATATTTCTCTTTTTTTCTTCTTACTCCTCTTCAACTTGAAATTGTTCTTCTTTATGTAACTTTTTATAAACTAGTCGGTAAATATTTGAAGAGAACAATCTTGACCATATATTGCACTGCATCTCAAACTTAAAATATCTACTTCTTTTTTTCTTTAATATAGTTTAGATTTGATTTTTCTGTATTTGGAAACATTTCAAAATAACTCCAAAATATCATATTAATCGTTTTCAAAAAAAAAAATCATATACAATTTGAATTTTCAAAAACTTCTGTAACTTTGTACCCATGCAACGTTCCTAGTCATGTAAATTTTGGTCCAAATAATTTCTATTTAATTTTCATATTTATATAAAGAAATCAGCAACGTATAACAACAAAACAATATTTAAATTATTTCAGGAAAAGTTTCAGTAGATAGTTAAGCATTTATATATATATATATATATATATATATATATATATATATATATATATATATATATATATATATATATATATAAAGTACTGATTTTTATTCTTTGATTAATTTCAGAATATGATAATTTCATAACGTATAAACATAAATACCCAGCTGTAAACAATTTGAAAAATATTAAATTATTTCAATTTTTATATTCCTTAAATACACAATATAAATTATGGATATTAATAAAGTGAATGAAACAAATCAATACATCCACGATTTTGGCACAAGCTATTTCCAAAACATATGTTTTGTGTTAATAGAAACTTTATTGGTCCAGTTGTAATTGAAAATATTTTTTTTTCAAAGCAATATTTTGGTAAATAAATTCAGAGAGGAAATAGAAAAGAGTTTAGATCAATTATTTCTTTATATAAAGAAAAAGAAAACCGTTAAAAGCTTATCAGCACACTGGAACAATATTCAAAATGAAATACACTTAAATATGAGATTTTGGCAACGTAAGCATTTAATCAATTAATTCACAATCAATTTAATTTTAATTAATGAATTAAACGTTAAAGTCATTAATTAGCATTTGATTAGCTGCCAATATAAAAAAAAAAAGAAAAACTTGACTTATTGAAGGTTTTTGAAACTTTTTAACTTAAATTGATTTTCTGAAATCAGAGTGCATAACCAATTTGAATTTAAATTATTATATAATTAAATTCTCAAAGAATATAAGTCTCTTTTGCAAAATTAGTGTGACATAGGAATACAATTACGTTTTTATGTTTTATTTTTAATTAAAACAATTTTTCTATTTAATTTTAAATAAAATTAATATAATAAAATAATAGTAAATAAATATTTATTTTTGGATTTGGAGATCATCTGTATATACTTATCATATTTAAATATATGTAAATATTATTGTGCGTAAGATGATTAAATATAAATACATATTTATAATATTGTTATCATTAAATTTTTATTAAATAATTAGACCATCTAAAAAGACTTTATAGGATTTAATAATTCTAACAGATTTTATTTATTTATTTTCTTAAACTTGTATATATTATTTTGTTTTGAATGAGTTGATCTAATCGATCTTAATAATTTTTTTTTATTTCTTCGTTTAAATTATTGTCACATTGATTTTTCTTTTACAATTTTTTTTTTATGTTTTACATAACATCAAGTAATATAATGAAATATTGTTATTTCAATTTGTGGTGTTACTTTTTTTTTTAATTTAAAGTGCATAAAAAATAGTTAAAAATAATAAGGAAAATATTTAAAATAGTTTAATAATTAATTATGTAAGTAAAAAATTGAGATAGGTAATAATAAGTAAAACGAAATTAAAAATAATAATAGAAAAAAATAAATAAGTTATAAATTAAGTAAAATAACTTATAAATTAAAAAATCCTAAAATAAATTAATTTGAAATACCTAAAAAATATTCTCCAGTAAAACTAGTTCATAAGTTAGTCAAATAACTCAATAACTAATTTATTAGTCTTATTAAAGCATACTCTTAATTTGAATATATTAATTTTTTTAAAATCTTCTGAAAGTTTGAATAAATTAATTAGTGACTTTTCATTAACTTAATTGCTTTTTTCTGTGATAAATATATTTTTTTAAATATCTTTTTAGTAAAAAGAAAAGGAAAGTTATGATAGGCAACTTCAACAAGAAAAAGAAGGAAAATATAATAAGTTATGACAAATTTAAGATGTTAATTTTTATGTGTTTCTTCTTAAATAATTTTTAAATAATCCTATAATTATTAACAAGTTACACATGTTTCTCCGAAATCTGTCTAAACATAATTAAAAGACAGTTTAACTTTTTAAACTTTTGTTTTCCATACTTACTCTATGTTTTTTTATTTTATTTTTGACAGTGTTAGATATCAGTCCAGTGAAAAAAAATATATAACTAAAAATAAACGTGACTATTGATGTTTATCTAATACATTATTTTGATATATTAAATAGTTTTTTTTTTTCTCTAAAAGGCGAAAACATCTGAGACAGTATAGATAATCCACGCGGCAACTTCGAAAAAAGGAAGCTTCACCATATTCTTACACATAATTGTTTTGTATCAATGACATTCCTAAATATATATATATTACTGTTTTACTTATATATTTGAAACTATAAGATTTGAATTATATAACTATCTTATAAGTACTATATATATTTTAATTATTCCATTATATAAATATATTTTTTTTCTTTCATTTAAAATTTGTAATATTATTCTTCTAACATTTTTTCATTTAAATTATAAATTAAATATAACATGTATTTAAATAATTTTATTAAATCTAAAATAGATATCAAATTTAACTTATTAAAATAAAATATTATAATAAAATTATAATTGTGATAGTGCATGTGATTCTAATGATAATAATAGAAAAAGAAAAAAGACTATTAATACTTGTCAACCTTATCTCCTTCCAAAGGCACCTATTCCCCCATTATTATCATTCCTCTATATTCCAAAAAACCCCACTGAGTTGAAAGTAAAACTTTCCAGAAATGATCCATGGACCATAGTTTAGATATGTTATCATTTTCGTCTTTTTTTTTTTTTTTAATTGAGGAAAGTCACATTCACCATAGTACTTTACAGCCATAAATAATTTTCATCCTAATGAAGGATAGTTGGATGTGGATGTGGATTGACCTTTGCTTGAGATTAATGATCCTGTCGGTGAATTGCCAATGTTGCTGACGACTGTCACTAGGACCTATGCTCAAACAAGAGGTTTTCGGCCACGAGTATCTCCTATTTATTGTCTAACTTCAAAAATATAAAGTTTATTTTTGTATGAGTTTTAGTAACTGTTTAAATTGCTATTAGATTTTAAGTTTAAACATGACAATGATTGGATTTACATTTTTTAAAAGTTTAAGATTAAATCTATCCATTTTTTAAAAACTCCAATTGATAGGATGAAACTGAGTGGAAATCAGCATAATGTTCATCATAAATTTATTGAGGGAAAGTGCACATATATGTCCGTTATGAAGCAAATATATACACCTAGAAGAACCCTAACACATGTTATCTACTCCACAGTACTGATCAACCAAGATAATTCCCACTTTGGTAATGTTATTCAACATGGCCACATTAGCAATAAAGAATAAAGAATGACTTTGCATTTATTGGACCTCTTGAAGATCCCATGCACTCTTCTTAAGAATGACACATCAAATACTTACAAGTAAAAGAGGTCAAACATACCAATTGTAGTAATGATTTTGATTTCTTTAATTGTAGTAATGATTTTGATTTCTTTAATCTAATGACCATAAAAAAATAATTGTTAGTATTTTCAAACATAATCATCATAACTACTAAATAGTATTCACGTCTTTTCTTGTATAATAAATAATGAGAATTTTCTTTTAAAGTGTTGTAACTCTTCATCACTTTGACTCATTCCTCCTATCTATGCTGTCAGTGTATATTGTCAAGGTGGTCTGGAGTAAAGATATGAAGTTTTATTTCAAAATTATGAACGTTTATTGAGTAAAATTTTATCTTTAAAGATTTTTATATTTAGAGACACCAAATCACACTAGCATTAGAGTATTTAGTGGTATAAGATTGTATGTCTTGGTCAAATTTAATTTTGTTGGAACTTTTAACTCTTAACTAAATTACTATATTGACGTGTTTATTTTTAAAAGTTACTTAGACAATTTTAATTATATAAATAGAACATTATAATAAAGAAGAGTTTATTAATGAGATAAGTTTTGTTGTAATTTTAATTTCTTTCTTAATGAATTTTTATCATGAATGTAGATTAAATTTCAGTTGAATTATTTAAATTTGTATGTGATTCTTTATTTATTTTCGGTTTGTTCTTATAATTTCTTTTGTTATCTTTTAGGATTTGAGAGTGGTAGATGGTCTAATGAATTTGTATCTTTTTTTCTTAACAAATTGGTGTAGTAAATGCTGAGAAAAGAAAATTCAATCATCATGACTTTTACAAAATATGAGATTAAGAAATTTATTAGCTTTAACGAGATTTTGGGTTATGACAGTTGAAGATGCATGCTCTTCTGGTTCAAGAGGGTTTCCTTGAAGCTTTGGAAGATGAATTAAAGCTTAACAAAAACCATGGCTAAGAAGTACATGACTATGTTGTTGGAGAAGGTTAATAGTGCAATTGTTTTGATTCTTGGTGACAAGGTGTTAAGACAAGTTTCGAAGGAGAAGACTGCATTAAGGCTATGGATGAATCTGGAAAGCTTAAATATGATGAAGTCCCTGGTCAACCATTTGTACCTGAAGTAAGTGTTGTACTCGTATAAGATGAGTAGTGATAAGGTAGTCAGTGAACCATTGGACCAATCTAATAAATTGATTCTTAATCTTGAAAATATTAATGTTCAGATTGATGATGAAGTTGTTGTTGTTGTTGTTGTGTTCCCTACCTAAGATGTATGATCATTTTAAGGAGACATTGTCATATATAAGAGAAACTCTCTTTATCGAGGAGGCTGCCTTGAACTTGAAAAAGTTGAATGAGAAATTTGATTTTAAGGTGTCTAATACTAGAGATGACCCGGTAGCAAGGGGATACTGTCTAACTATGATAACAGAGGAGAAGTTATAAGGAGGTTGAAGTCCAAGACTCATGATCGAAAGTTAGTAAACTTCTATAGGTGTTAATATTGTGAAAAGGGAGGTCATACAAGAAAGTATTATCCTAAGAAGTAGAAGAAGGTTGTAAATCCTAATAAACTATTTGAGTCCAATAGACGATTTGATGGACCATCTACATCTAGTGAAGCAGCTTTGGTAAAGATGATTAGAAGGCCTCATGGTTCGAGTAGTGTTGATAATTGTGAATAGATCATAAACTTTGACTCTTCGTTTCACATGACACCTAACGGTTTATGGTTCCAATAGGTTGCAAAACTTGAAGGAGAGTCTATTCTCTTTAGTGATAACAAGTGCTATAAGATAACTGGCATTGGAATAAATTAAGTTTTGTTTGCATAATGAAACTAAGAGGATCTTTAAAGAAGTTAGGTATGTACCTAGCTTGAAAAGAAACTTAATATCTCTTAAGAAACTTGAAAAGAAAGAATATTATTTAAAAGTGAAAATGAGGTGTTGAAGGTGCCGAATAAATCCATAATAGTCGTGAAAGGTGTAAGGAAAAATAACTTGTATATTTTAAAAGATATTGTAGTATCTAATATAATCTCTATTATTTTCAAAGGATATGGATAGAAGGCTTATAGAAGGAAACTAATTATGCGATTTTGTCTTTATGGTAAAATCAAATTATCATCAATTCTGTTTATTTGTTTTTATGACATTATCATATTGTAATAATTTTATTTTGTTTTCTTTATTTAGCTATACCTAGAATGGGTACAATACTTGTATATATTCAGTTCTCTATTTTTGAATGAAACACACAAAAAACAGATAGAATATTTTCATTCTCATATCCTTTGTTCTTTTTGTTCATCTCTTTATTTTTTATAATATGGTATCAGAGCTCTCATTCTGGTTGCTACATTTATCATGACCGAAATTATTGATCCCTCATAATATTTTTCATCTTGTCATGTTAATTCTCAACAACATATGATTTGTTCTATTGGTACACACCAAGAGACACAAATTTTTAGTGATCAATCAAAAGCAATGAATGATACTAACAAAAGTAGTTTTGGAAGACAATATACTTCTAATGTCTGCAGTCATTGTGGAAAGACAGGACATGTGATTTATAAGTGCTATAGAAGGCATGGTTTCTCACCTCAGTTCAAGTTTAAAAATCATGAAACAGCATGTAATAATAATCAGTAGAATCATGAAGGTTCAAGGTCAGAGGTACATTCTTAGCATATTGGTTTTACTCTAGAGCAGTGTCAAACATTGTTAACCCTTCTACAACAGTCTAAATCCAGTGACAATGTCTCTAATCAAATCTCTGGTATTCCTTCCAACACAACAATACACACTGGTAATAAATTTCTCTCTTCCTTTAGTTCTTGGATTATTGATAGTGATGTACTGATCATATTTGTTCATCTTTGAGTCATTTCACTTCATATCATCAAATTAATCCTATCTCTGTCAAATTACCAAATGGAAATCAAGTCTTTGCAAATTATTCTAGAAGTGTTTTTATCAATCAAGATCATGTCTTAGATAATGTTTTATATATTCCTAACTTCACTTTTAACCTTCTTTCAGTAGCAAAGTTAATTGATAATTTGTCTTGTGTGATTGTTTTTTATTCTA
>Ga0209700_100775_pt1 | contig 63861 bp, 38 predicted proteins | sample SiratroredBW_FD_187528 | JGI IMG/M metagenome (GOLD analysis project Ga0209700, IMG submission 187528) | Root nodule microbial communities of legume samples collected from California, USA - Siratro red BW (SPAdes) (version 2) | ecosystem: Host-associated > Plants > Roots > Nodule | place: USA...
TGGTTGATAACCAGTGGTTGACTTCTCTATATGAGGAACGACATCGATGGGTTCCTATATATTTAAAACGTCATTTTTGGGCAGGACTGTCAACTACACAAAGGAGTGAGAGCATGAACGCATTCTTCGACAGTTACATCAATTCCATGACAACACTACAACAATTTGTTCAACAATACGACAATGCCTTGCAACACAAGTGGGAAAAGAAGAAGGAGGCTGACTTTGGCTCATTGAACACGGTAATTCATTGTGGCTCACAGTCATTGATGGAAAGGAAATTTCAAAAAGAATATACACATGCTAAGTTCACTGAGGTGCAGACTGAATTTATATCCAAAATGAATTGCCTAATTCACCATTGTCATAGTGATGGAGAAAATTGTACCTACACAGTAATGGAAGAGTCCATCCATAATGAACATTGTCGTGAGAGATTATTCACTGTTTTCTATGACGGAAAAATGAAGGATGTGCAATGTCAGTGTTTCTTGTTTGAGTTCAGGGGAATAATATGTAGACATGCATTGGTTGTTCTTGCCCAAGAAAGACAAAAGAGCATTTCAACAAAGTATATATTGCAAAGGTGGAGCAAGAATGTTAGAAGAAAGCATAATTACATAGTCAAATATTTTAACTCCAGAGAAAAACCACCACATGTTCAGCGCTATGATACCTTATGCCAAACATTTAGAGAAATAGCTCAGGTAGCTTGCGAAAATCAGGAAACAAGTGAATTATTATTTGCCCATCTGTAATCCTTTGTGGACACACATGACATTGAAACTCATTACCCAGCAAGGACCAATATGGGAAATAGGACTCCACAGAGAAATATTTCCATGAATGACGGGGTCAACAGAAATATTCATAGTCCTGAACCAGTTTCAAGAAAGGGACGACCTCCATATAAAAGATTGAGGTCAGCATGTGAGATTGCTCGAAGCCGAAAGAAGGCAGTCACTGCCAAGCACACAAGTTCAAGGACAAATTTATCTCAACCAAACACAACAACTGTATCCACAATGAACTACCAAACAAAAACGGTTCGTATTACATACAGATTTATACATTTCCATGAATATGCTGTTGTATTTCGCATTATATTATGCTGACATGGTCTTTACAGGTGTACACTGTTCAATCTGGTGGATTTGTATCACTCCTCACATCGATAGGAAACTCACAAGAGTCATCATCAATGACTGGTTACCAAATCTTTAACGAAGGGACACCTCAGTAGACGTTGTGGCCACTAAATGCACTGCGACCATTTTGGTGTTCTAAGTTGTAGTGTCCTTCACTTCCCACCCTCTGAATTACTTCCATGAACCTTTTATGTACCAAATTTATGCTAAATTAATACATTTGTGTACAAATAACAATTGTCAATGTGCTGAAATCTCAGGTTACCCATGTTTTCACGATGGGATACCTCAGTTTACGTTGTGGCGACTAAGTGCAGTATGACCATTTTGGCGCTTCCAAGTTGTCGTCTCCTTCAATTACAACCCTGTCACTTGCCTCGATGACTGTTTTATGTATCAAAATATGCTAAATTGAGACATACCTATGCATAAATAACAGCTCGAAACTTACTACAATCAGGTGTTACCCATCTTTTAACCAGGGTATACCTCAGCTCACGTGGCGATTATGTGCAACACGACCATTTTCGCATTTTAACTTAGTCGCATTCACTTACTAAACATATGAGGTACCCATGTTTTAACGAAAGTACCTCTCAGTTAACGATTTCGCAACTAATCAATACCATATTCAATAGGACCATATTCGCATCAGCTGACAAAATTATACTGAATTCCCTCACCTCTGGCCATCAAAACTTTCAGCCTTTAAGACTTGGCCAGAGAAGTCGCGTGTTCAAAAAATTCAACAAATATGTAACTAACAAATTCAAGCAATAAAATGCAATAACAATTTCATTTGTTACACAAAATATCTGTTCCACAAAATATCTGTTCCACAAAATATCTGTTCAATATACATTAATAGGAATTAATTCTTGCGACTTTTTACAACCCTTGCACCAACCCTTGCAGACCTTCTCCTTTTCTTAGGATATGTCGTAAAAGGAGGTCCTAATTTAGAGGATTTAACAAGCTTCCTCTTTAATACACTCTTCACTCGAGTTCTTTTGGGTGCTTGTGCCTCTGTCTTTTGAATTGTTGTTGTGGTTGGTGTTGGGTTTCCTGTTGGGGTTCCTGCTGCTGGGGTTTCTTCTGCTGGGCTTCCTGCTGCTGGGCTTCCTGTTGCTGGGGTTGCTGCTGCTAGGGAATCTGCTTCTGGGGTTGCTGTTGGAGGAGAGGCCATGTCATTTGAAGTTTCTGATTTGCGTTTATCATCGACCAATTTTGTAAGCTCAATAATCTCCCTCTGAAGCTCTCTAATATTATCCTCTTGCACTTCGATAATATGACGTAGTTTTAAAAGGTCAGCACCATCTTTCTGGATATGATGGTGGTCTTTTTTATTCGCGTTTGGTTTACCACCACCACGTTCTACAGCTTCCTTCACAATGTCGTATCCAAGCTCTTCATTTGACACTGCCAGTTCAGCAACGGCCTACTCATAGTAAAAATTAGCACACATAAAAAAATAATGTGAACATCATTACACCCCAATATTACCCTTAAAACACTTACCAAATTAGTATTGAATGTTGAATGAACTATGCTATCTGCAATCTTCATATCCTTCCAATAAAGGATGCGGGGAAATTTACCACTCATTTCCCTACTTTTCTTTCAGAATAGCAAATGTTCACACGCCCAAATTTATGACACAAATCATAACAAAAAATCAAAAAACATAACTTAAAAGCTATTACGAACAATATACAATAGCACTTTTGAACTTAATATAGAATTTACCTGCAATAAGTATGCACACCGAACAATATACACATCTGAAGGAGCTGGCACTTTCTGAACTGATGCAGCACCTTCACATAAACTTCGTACCAGGTATTGGTAGACAACACCACCCCAGTTGTATTTACATAAATCACCTAAGTTGTTATCCACAACACTAAACAGTCCATTATGTACAGTACCCTTTGTGTTCGGCAAAAAAAATTCACACAAACCTAACAATATATACAATTTACAGAAATCTACAACTACAGAATCATTGACATGTTTAAGTAATTCATCATAAAGCATTGTAATATTAACACGATTTGAACCAAAAAAACTCCTCAGATTGCCATCACTTGTTTCCTTTTCTATATCCACTTTCTGTCCACAAACTCTCAAACCTAACCCTACACAAACATCAAGTAATGTAAAAGAAACAACTTCAAATCCAATTTTAAAACCACAGTCTTTCTCAACAAATTTAAAACATAGCTCCTTTACAAGCATCCTCCTCATTTGCAGTTCTTTATCAACTGTGAGGAGCCAACCAAAAGGGGTGCTCTTTATCCAAGCCTTATGCTCATCACTTAAAATGTTGTTCACCTTGACCAGATATTCAGTCCTGCAACAATGGCGGACTCTTATGCATTCCTACATATAATTAAAGCAGAGAATATAGGCATTACATGACAATATATTTGACTACAAAAATCATTGATGCAGAATACAAATCAAACCTTATTGTCCATTTCGGATCGTTTGAGAATCACAACACCGGATGATGCCATTTGTAATCTTGTAAAAACATAAACAATTCAATAACAACAACTAACATCAAACGTGTTATGGAAACAATTCATTACAGTCATCACTCGCCAAAACTTGTACTTAGGTGTCCAGTCGTTCAAGTAAGGATAACCAATCAACCTGCTACAACCCTAAACCACTTATTAGTCATTTTTTGTTCACAGAGCACACCTTAGTCAACATACACATTCAAACATTAATAAGCGGTTACCCCTTCTTTCACGAAAGGACAACATAGAGCAAAACCTAGGTTGAGTCGCCATTCAATGAACTAAGGTGTCCCCTCCTCAATACATGGGTAACAAACGATGTTCTGTAAACTCAACCACTTAGTTTAATAGAACATCAGTTGTTATCAATGTATTGACGAGGTAACACCTGAGTTCATGGCATGGCGACTCAACTCAGACATCTTCAACAATTGCCAAAACAAACAGATTCAACCAATACAACCCTACAAAACTTACAAAAGACGTACTTTACTCCACCAAGAACCAAGAATGAAGTCGTAAATGACATAAAAGAACAAATTTTACTTCCAAACCAACACAAATCAAACCCTAAAGGCAAAAACTTTTCAGATCCAGAACAGAACAGTAGCACCAAACCCTAAACGCAAAAAGACTTCTTTTTCCATCAAAAAATCACATAAAAACCAAAACTTTACACGCAAATCATTCAACAAACAAAAAAAACATTCTTTTGCATGAGAAATCACTGAAAAGAGCAACCTTTGAACGTTTTTCAAATGAAAAGCAAATAAAAAACGAACATTTTTTAGGGTAGAGACTAAGACGAGGCGGAGCAAAGCGAAAGCGAGAGTGAACCAGAGCCACGGGCACAGAGCGAGGATGGAGACCAGCAAGAGTGGAGACGAGACCGAGAGAGTGAACGCGAGACCTTTCGAATGAGAGGAGGTCGAGTGCGTTAGGGCTTCTGAGACCTCGCGAATCTTTGACAGGCACAACACTGAGAGGAGGACCAAGGATGAGACTGGAGATCTGAGAGGAGCGGGAAGCTTTTCGTATTCTGAGTTCAAGGATGGAGGAAGACTGAGAAAGCGTTAGGGCTTACTTAATTTTCATCTTCCAAAGTTGCCCCTGCCACGTAAGCCATTTTGACACAATTACCCCGGTGTCAAGTGCGGGTAATCCACCAACAGTGTCAACGTAACATTATTGAAAACTAAAATGCTCACTAGTAGAAAAAAGACATTTAATCGCGGTTGTAGGAGGCTTACAAACGCGGTTATACAACCGCGATAAAAGTACTAAAGATACAAATGCGGTTGTACAACTGAGATGAAAAGTATAACATATCACCGCGGTTCTTCATAAACCGCGTTAAAAAGTGACTCAGAGTGGCACATACAAACGCGGTTATATATTAACAACCCCGTTTGTTCAAATTCAACTGAACGAAACTGTAAGCATAGATCAACAAATATTCTCAGAATAATCTCTTGACCATCTACTTTTCCATAAATGGAATCCAGAATTCTCAGATTAAACATTCAACTCACAAACAAGTAGAAAGAACTTAAATGAGTTACCATACATCATAATAATGATCCGCATTAAGTTATCACCTATCAATGAAGAAGAGGAGATGACAAAGGTCCACACACAAATTTAGAATCACAGTAACTTAAAACCATCACAAGGAATTTATAACGAGAACCACATGGAATGGAAAAAAAACCTACATCGTTCAGAGTAAATTCTCGAGGCAACAACACGTTTCACAGTTCTATTAATAAACATTCAACTAAGAGAGTGTTTCTATGATTGACTAAAAAATAAAGAAAACTAGAAAACCCAACACCAATCTTATCAGCTTCCGACTTCATTCTCTCAATATCTTGATCATCCCCTTGATATCCAGGCACAAGAGGCACCCCTGTAGCTCCCATTATTCTCTTTGATGCACTGCCATAATCAATGAAAAAATAGATAAACAAAATAACATGATTAAAAAAATGAAAAAGCAGAAAACGCATTCATAATGAAACTTAACTCTACAGTACCTCTTGTCTCCCATGTCGCGAATTGCAGGAGGCCCTATAAACGTGATACCACTGTCCTCACAAAGCTTGGCCAAGACAGCACTCTCGGACAAGAATCCATACCCAAGGTGAATAGCCTATTCACCGAAACTACACATGTCATCATTCAATTAGGTCAATTAACCAAAGAGGAAAAGCGAAGGGAGTGAAAGAATAGTTGACCTGTGTGCCGGAGCGAATGGCGGCGTGGATGATGGTGGCTCCATTCAGGTGACTGAGGCGTGCCGGTGGCGGTCCGATTCGGATGGCCTCGTGGTGGTGGTGGCGGGCGCAGAAGCAGAACTTCTTGGTGATGGTGGTGGCGGCGAGCGAAATGGAGAGAACACGAGAGAGGGAATGAAATGGCGAGAACGAGAGAGGAATAATGAAATTGCGAGACTGAGAGAGGAATAATGAAATGGCGAGACTGAGAGAGGAAAAATGAAATGGCAAGACCGGGAGATGAAGAACGACATAGCTCGAAAGAAAGAGAGAAAGACGAAAGCGAGAAGGAAAACGCACCAAAAGCCCTAAAACAGGGGATACGAGCGCGATTGTTTAAGCAACCGCGTTTGTATGTCCCTGCAAAATAATTTTTAAATTATTTTGCAAATACTAGGACGGTTGTTTAAACAACCGCGCTGGTATCTCCCTGTAATTTTTTATTTTCTACCTTATCATCGCGGTTCTCGCTCCAATCGCGGTGGTATGGCTACACTTAATTTCAAAAATGTCATCGCATTTTTTTTAATTGCGGTTATTTTTTAACCGCAATGATATCGTGCCATGAAATGTGTTTTTTCCACTAGTGGCTCTATTATGCTTTATTTCTCGAACGTTGTTGTGAAGTTTGGTGCTTTCTTTCTTGAAACTTATCTTTTCTGGGTTTCATTGCATTAAGAATCTCAAACATATATTTTGTCTCAAATATTGTTCAAATATTCTCAGTTTAAAATTTCTAAAATTCTTGAATTTTGTTTCCAGTTTTATCACAGATTTTGTTTCTTCGTATCTATACACATGATTACTTCCAAATCTTTTTATGAGATATTATAGATTTTATTCTCTAATTTTTTTCATCAGGTTTTGTTTTTTGTATCGATTCAAAGAAGCAAATAGACTTTTGATTGATTAAACCCATTTGCAGTAACAAGTGCTCTATCAAACTTGTGCATCAGTGTAGTAAACGCTTCTATCAATCCATCTAGTTTGCACCCTCGTCTTTATTACACATAAAGTTGGTGAGGTGTTTTCTTCAGTCATCTTAAAAGATGGTTCGTTTGACCATCTACTACGTGTAAAAGTGCAAAATTAGTAGAAATAACACTCAAGGCCCTAATAAATCTAGTTAGATGAATATCAATTAAAACAATGGATTTATTATTGATTACAATCTAAGAAAAGTATTATTAAAGGTCCTAAGTTCGAGTAAAATTATGCTTTTCAAATACGCCTACACTTATCCTTTTGCACTCCTAAGCAAAGCACTCATGACAAGGAGAAGAGATAAATCACAAACATAACAAATTGATAGTAGACTCTATAAATGTATAGGAGCTAGCAAAATACGACCTTCAAGAAATCAAGGAATAAAAAAAATTAAAATGAAAAATTTTGTATTTTAGTAAACAAGAAGTTAACTTAAATCAAAAAGTGAATTCTTTTGGAACAATAGAGATACATTATTTGGGCCACACTATCCCGGGGGAGGGAGTGAACATGGATAGAGCTAAGGTGCAGAAAATTTTGGAATGGTATGAACCTCAAAATGTTAAGCAGCTACGAGCATTATTAGGACTCATAGGGTACTTAAGCAGTTTTATTAGAAACTATACAGCCATAGCAGGACCTCTCACTGATTTACTCAAAAAATAAGCATTCCAATGGAATGATCAAGTCGAGCAAGCATTTCAACAATAAAGGCAATCACATCACAACCTGTGCTAGCTTTACCAAATTTTGATATTCCCTTTGAAATTGAAACAGATGCATCAAGGATAGGTATTGGAGTTGTTCTAAAACAAGGCAACCATCCAATTACTTATTTTTCTAAGAAATTATACTTGTCAATGCAAAGACGTCTGCCTATACTAGAGAATTCTTTGCAATTACTGAAGCTATTGCCAAGTTAAGGCACTACTTGTTGGGAAAATAGTTCATCATAAGAATTGACCAAAAAAGCCTGAAATCATTGATTAATCAAAATTTGCACACTCCAGAACAACACAAATGATTGCATAAACTTTTGGGATATGATTTTCAAATCCAGTATAAACCTCGAGGTGAGAATGGCCCTAGTGATGCCCTTTCCAGATGTTTCCTTGCCAGTTTGTCCACACCTAAGCTTGACTGGTTGAATGAATTAAAGACGGATATTCAAGAAGATGAAAATCTGTAATAAGTTTTGCAGCAATGCATTGACAATAAGGAAGCCACAAATAATTACAACTGCAAGAATGGAATTCTACTATGGAAGAGTCGAGTAGTGATTCCTTCTATAGGCAACTTAATTCAATTTATACTAAAATAATATCATGACAACACCATTGGAGACCATTCAGGGGTAGCGAAAACAATGGAAATAATATTTTCTAATTTCTATTGGACAAATATGCATAAGGAAATTAAGAACTATGTGCAATCCTGCATAGTTTATCAAAAAGCTAAATCTGAAACCAAGCTTCATGCTGAATTATTGCATCCTTTGCCAATTCCTTCCCAGGTTGGGGAAGTAATATGCATGGAATTTATCACAACGTTACCTCCATCACATACTATGGTGGAGGAGGAGGGGCAGCCGCGAGGAAGAGGTGGAAGGTGGAGGAAGAGGCACGAGGTGGAAGGTGAGACGTGGAGGTGGACGGCGCGACGGCGGAAGTGGAGGCAGAGCCGCGAGGTGGAGGTGGGGGAGGAAGGCGCGAGATGGAGGTGGGCGAGGAAGGCGCGACGGTGGAGGAAGAGGAGCGACGGTGGAGGTGGAGGAAGAGGAAGACGCGCGAGGTGGAGGTGGAGGAGGAAGAGAGGCGCGGGGCGCGACGGGAGGTGGAGGTGGAGGACAAAGCAGCAAGGTGGCGGAGAAGGAAGAGGGGCGCAACGGGAGGTGGAGGTAGAGGGCGAAGGAGCGAGGTGGAAGAGGGGCGCGACGATGGTGGAATGCGAGAGGAAGAGGACGAAGGCGTGAGAGGAAAAGTGAGAGCGGCAGGGAGGAAAAGAGTGGAAGGGAAAGCGCGGATCTGGAAAAATAGAGGCTATAACGGCTGTTGTGGCCCCCCAACCGCCGTTATAGCCGTTGAAAATTAAAAAAAAAAATTGTAGAGAGCTATAACGGTGGTTGGGGCCCCCCAACCGCCGTTATAGCCCCTATTAAAATTTAAAAAAAAAACTTTTAAAGTTGTGAGGGGTTACAAAGGCGGTTGGGGCTCTGCAACTGCCGTTGTAGCCCTCCAGAATTCAAATTTTTTAAATAAAAAAGGTTCTGGCGCGATACGAAGGCGGTTGTTATCAGTAACCGCCTTTATATAGTTGAACTTAATTTCGAAATTGCCACTGCGTTTTTGTTTAAAGCGATTCCGTTTTGACTGTCGTTTTATCTTGTCTTTAAAAGTACTTTTTTCACTAGTGAAAGTTGCTTTTTGTCTTGGACGATCTTTATTAGTAATTTTATTTGCAACAAATTGAGTTCAGACTCCATTCAACCCCTCGTTCTACAGTGAGTTGTTCCTACAAATATCATAGTTAATATGCCGCAATTTGTGAATGACATTCTATCGGTATGCAAACCAAGTACTCAAAATATGATGGTGGTAAAAACCATACTTAGATGCTTTGAGTTAGCATTCGAGCTTAGAGCTAATTTCACAAAACCAATATTGGAGGCTTTTGTCTTAAAAAGGAGAAATTAAGAAGTTATTCAAACATTCTGAATTGTTGCCCTATAGAAATGTCTTTTTAAGTATTTAGGTATGTATGTAGAAGGTAACCCAGGGAAGCAACAATTTCGGCAGTCAATAGTCAATAATCAATAAAATAAAAAATAAATTGTCTAGATGGATCATAAAATTCGTCATCATAGCTTTGCCATTATATTACGTGTCATTTTTTAGACTGACATCTTCTATATGTGAATAAATCAAAAAAATTATTTTAGGAAGATAAATGGACAGGTTGGGCTTATTCTGAGGAGCCCCAATTTCCTCACGTAGTCAAAATTTTTTTCCCATAATATCTGCACAAGAAAACATAAGTCAGAAAATCAAGATTAATTTTCAACAAGCTATTAATCGATCTTACCAGAGGAACGCTGACGAGTGTTTTACTACATATGGGGTGAGGAAAGCACTATTATTTCTACATCTAATCGGTCCTCGGTCGTAAGCAAGGACTCAGCTACCCACTTGAACTTTATGGGAATCTACCAGTACATGGGAAACCTAGGATGAAAGTCTTTGTAAAAGAAAAGGTATTTCTTCTCATCCCTAGATGCACACTTAAGTTTGAAAAACTTGGTTTTAAAATATTTGTAAGATGATTGATATAGAGTAAAGAGAGCTCCATACTGAGCCCCATTGAAGGACACCAGATCAATCAGTTTGCCATATTTCAGTTGATAGAAATATGTGAACTTATTAAGAGTGGGCTCCATATGTAACTGATGGAAAATAATCTGAAAATATTTCAGAAAAGCCCAACTATTTAGGTGGAGTTCACAAGGTGCCACATTCATAAAGATGAGTATTTGAGCTTCAAAGTTAGAGAGGGGAAATATATTGTCCCTTTCTTTATAGAAAAATTCATAAACAAAAATATGGTACTCGAAATTAGGTTCTGGTTTCATATACATCCTGTCTAAGGTGGTGCAAGGTTTTGCCAAAGTGTAAACGACCACATGACAAACATAATAGGTATCAACAAACTTTCTTTTGCTACAACTCAAATACTTGTAAGGACACCTCACCATCTACCCATAAGTACTCAGATCAATTATAGCTGGATATTGCCCCTTTTTAAACTTCTTGGGATTTTGAGGCACTTCTTCATGAGAAACTTTTCATTTATTAATGGTAAGGGTTTGGTAAGCTTCGACGCATGAGGTGCAACAGGAGCGGTGGCGGTACGGGGACAGAGAGATTTTGTACGGCTAGAGGAAAATATCTTCGCCCATAGGAGTAACTTCCCTACTCATTAAAGAAGCATCAAGATCAGAAGTGGAAAAAGAAGAGGAGGAAGCTATGCGTACCTAGGTGGTTTGGAAATGAGGGCAACAAGTGAGATGCTCGAATGAAGATGCTTCTTGACTTAATGACCCAGTGATTGACAAAAAAGGTGAAACAACATTTAAAGTCCTTTATCGTGCCAAGAGTCGCGAAATCAAAACATCAGGGCATGTGTCAGCTTGTGAATAATGCCTTAAAAGATGGCTTTGTCACTCAAATTGAAAAACCCCTCAACTGGGGACACGTGGCACCGAAAAAAAGTGTTAGCCTTTCAGGCTAAAAACAAGAAATTACTCCCCCAATCCGTAGATCAGCACAATCAGTGCCATATATTGGGCGAGAACACTTCTACTCGGCAAACAATAATATTGCCAACCATGATTCACTTGTACTTTATTTCTGGATACGAAGCTTCGGGGGCTTATGTGCCTATCTCACTAGTTAGGCTAGGTTCATTAGTAACCTACATTAGGCTAGGTTCATAGTAACCTATATTGCTTAGCTAATAACCGCTCCTGTTTGATGATATTAACTAGAGATAATTATCCTTAAGAGCTCGGCTATCCAACATTTGGAACTGCCATTCAATACTCATAATTGGCATTTTAATCCTGGTGATATTGTCTAGTAAATCTTACACTATAAATATAGGCTTATCCAACAAGAAGTACATAAAAAAAAAAACTCATTATCTCACTTCACTTTAAATAAATATTTTATCTTAATGTGTTTTTACTAACTTGAGCATCAGAAAATTTTCTACGAGTGAATTTTTTGACATTGGGATATTGTTTGGTCACCAATTGTAATGAGGTTACTAATCCCATTATGGTGAGAATAGTTAAGAAATTGTTTACCTTTTTCGACAAGTGTACCGAGTCAAAAGTAATATAGATTTATAAAGTAAGGATGTCGATCTCACATAGAACAAATTGAGAGTAATTTAAATTAATATAGACAATAAAGATAATTAAAGAATAAATAGCAATTAAAAAGAAAGTTTTCAAGATCTAGAAAGACTCTGAACTTCATCTATCTTCCTCATTCATATTTTGGATTTGATAATAAAATACAATATTAGTAATTACTCACTATTGATGCACATATAATAATCATTCACACCGATTCGTCTTATATGAAATTCATAAGGTAATTTCATCCCTCAGTTATTTAATAAAGTACCCAGCATTAAGAACAGATGTTATAGCAATCAATACACTGAAACATATCCCTGGTATTCCAATATATTGAGTATTTTCATCTAATGCAGAAACTCATAAGTACTTTTCAGTTAAATTCAAGAATCAAGATCAAGACTCTATTGATCAGATAAAATCTAGCATTAAGTGCAAAATGAAAATACCAATAGAGTAGAAACTCAATATTATATTTAAAATCACCAAAATACAAATGAGTTCAAAAGATTACATTCAATCCCAAAGATGAAGAATTTAGCTACCCATGGTAGCTATTACAAATCAATGAAAGGAAGATCGCAAGAGAAGAAGAAAATCTTGATTCTAGCCGTCTGTCTCCGTCCTCTAGGTCTTGATGCCTTCCAGAACCTAAAATCTCCTGTTAAACTTGGTTTTGGGCCTAGGTTAAGTGACTTTTCCCTTGGGATTTTTTCTATTTTAAACTTTTTATTTCTTTTCTTCATGGATCTTCCAATCTATCATTTTCTTCATTCTTTTATACCTAAAATTTCACAATAATTGAGATTAAATGATTTCCTTTAACTCAAGACTCAAAACATAAATTTAAATCCAAAAACTCTAAAATTGAGAGTAATTATTATTTTAAATAATACTTAAACAAGTACTCAACATTTCTCATGTATAAAAACATTCAAAATTGGTACTTATCAGAAATCCACCCTGGTTAACTAAGCCAAGGATATTAACTACCTCTTATTCTTAAGAGAGAGAGCTTAGAAGAAATAAGCACAAAATTTATATTAGAAATCACTTTCCATTCAACATATGTTAATAGGATTACATAAGTCACTACAAAAAAACAAAAATTACCGACGAGACAAATTCATCGAAAATATCTCAAATATAATGGTAAATTAATTGTATGTAAATTTACCAATAGATTTTTGAGTCCGTCTGTAATTATCGACAGACTCAGAAATCCATCGATAAAATCATCGATAATGGTATTTTACCGACGGATAAAGTTCCGTCGATAATTTAACTTTTTCTTGTAACGAGTACATATTTATAATATTAGGAAATGAAGAAGCTTTCTTAATTTTTTGACGTGAAACTTATAAGATACTCTGACCGGAAAGATACACATGCTCCTGCATCACCATCCCTCATTCGTCTGACTACATATCGAAGTCCGATTTTACTCATCTCGGAGGATTCAGAGTACTTCAGGTGAAAACAAATATAAAGTGTCAAACAATATTTATTTGTATTATGTTCTTCAATTATATCAAAGTATCTCGATAAGCTCTGGAAATATTTGTAATAATTTATTCTATTCAATGATAATACATATACTATATACCGTGAAGTTCCAATTTTGATTGGTACACTAGTAGTGTATAAAGTTGTCCTGATATGTTAATATTGGAGTCTTTTATATTAGATGTATTTTTCATTAATTTGCATATCAAATAGATAGCTAAAAACCGGTCAGGAGTAATGTAATTAAAAGGCTTTCCTTTTGTTTAGATAGAACGATGATAGTGGACATCACTGTAAATTTCTATGTCAAGAGATATTCTTTTTTTAAATGTCATTTTCATCTTTATTCTCATTATCTTCCAATTTTCATACAAGATTTTTCTCTTGTCATAGTCAAGACCAATTAAAAAATTCAGGAAAAAAAAAAAAGATAAACACAGAGAAAAGGTGAGGTATGATGAAAAGTACATTCATATTTTTTGTTGCTAAATATACTATAGTTTTTGCTTTTAGTTCATGTGTTTTTTTACGGTTTCCAAATGTAATGTTTTTGTTTTAATTTATGTACACGTGTCAATTTTGATTTAAAATCCAATCACGTTAGTTTGATGTTATCATCGTTGGTCACTTCTAACAGTTTTGTAACAAAGAAAAAAAAAGATTAAACTGTAAATAGGGTTTAATATTGAGGTGACAAGAATGATCATGAGTGCAAGATGATTCTGAAATGTAGTATACAATTTTCAGTAATTATTTTTTATCTGATCGTAAATAATTGTTTATAGATAAAGTTATGATTAAATTAGTAAATCAAGAATTGTTTAAACTTTTAGATTTAGATATTGTTATTAGTGTAATATTTTTATATTTTTTTTTCCTTGTGGCCTTTTTGCGCTTCCAGGACTATAGAGAAATATATTAGTCTTCCGACCACATTCTTTGCTGTTGTGGCCATGAATTATGTTTGCTTGATCTCTTTACAACTCAACTTTAGGTAGTAAGAAGGTGTTCAAGTGAATACGAACACAAAATGTTATTGTATACTTTCTGGTGCATTGATTATGGGGCCCCAGGTTGAACTTGCAACAGGGGTCAAAATTATTGTAGGACCAGAGGCTGGCAAATACAACAGAGCCTGCTGGGTTCACAATCAAATTATGGTAAAAAGTGATACCACTTACGCTTATGTTAAAAATTCTTGATCCAACAGTGTTGTCGGCAAAGTATAGAGCGATTACTTTGACTGGTTTTATGTCTGCATAGATCTGTTCTTCTAACAGTGGATCACCTCATCGATTTCTTCCATGGAATTGGCTTCTTCGTCATCCAAACTCCCACGAATGTACGATGTGCTCATCAACTTTAATGGAGAAGACATCCAAAGGAAATTTGTTTCTCATCTCGATTCTGCTCTCTCTGCTGTTGGCTTCTTCACCACTTTCCTTCACCACCACAATGCAGTCCAGTCAACGCACCTCGAACCACCTATTCTCAATCTCTGCCGAGTAGCAATTGTTGTTTTTACCAAAACCTATTCTCAGTCTGCTTGGTGTCTTCAACAACTTCAACAAGTCATTGAATGGCACCAAACTTATTGCCGACATGTTCTCCCCGTTTATTACGAAATTCAGCCATCTGATGTACGTCTTCAGAAGGGTGATTTTGGAAAAGACTTGAGAGCAACTGCACACCAAACATTCTCAGGAGAAGAACTGGAGGATGGCATGTCCAGATGGAGCCACGCACTCACCAAAGCTGCAAATTTCTTTGGATGGGATGAGAGCATTTACAGGTAAATCACTCACTCCCTCAACAAGCATATTTTAGGCTTGTATTTTAATTTTCATAATACATGACTTCTTCCGTAATTGTTATTGACCCTGAAGGAGTGATGCTGAACTAGTGGACAATATTGTTAAAAGCGTTCTTAATTTAGCAGTCTTGTCTGCTACTAAATTTCCAGTTGGATTACAATCCCGGGTGGAAAATGTGATTCAAACCATTAATAAATCCACGGAAGTTTGTATGATAGTGATATGTGGAGACGGAGGATCGGGTAAAACCACCCTTGCCAAAGCCATCTATAATAAAATTCACGGGACATTCACGGAGAAAAGTTTCATTGAAGATATTGGACAATTTAGCGGAATAAGAGGGGATCTTCGTTCAGCAGAACAACTTTTTTCTGATGTCCTAAACAAAAAGGTGGAGATAGACAGCGTTAAGATGGGAAGAAGAATGATTCGGGATATACTTTATGGGAAAAGGGTACTTATTGTACTTGACGATGTGCCTGAGTTTAATGGATCACTACTACACTACTGTCGTCATTGTTTAAGTGCAGGAAGTGTAATAATCATTACAACAAGAAATAAGAACCTAGCGAGGACATATCATAATGATTCTGTTTTTGAGGTAAAGCTAATGAACCCAAATGAGTCTCTTGAGCTTCTTAGTTGGCACGCATTTAAAGAAGCAAAACCAAACGAAGAATTCAATGACATTGCAAAAACAGTAGTTAGTCGTTGTGGAGGACTACCTCTAGCTCTTGAAGTCATTGGAAGTTATTTATATGAAAGGACAAAAGAAGAATGGAACAGAGTAGGGTTAAGACTACCCAATACTTCCCGCCATGGAGTTCAAGATATATTGAAAATAAGCTTCGACGGTTTACACAATAAAATGGAAAAAGATTTATTCCTTGATGTATGTTATTCCTTTGTTGGTAAGGGGAGAAGCCATGCTACCAAGATCCTAAATGGCTGTGGAATAGACGCTGACAGTGGAATAAGAGTTCTCATAGAGCATAGCCTCATACAAGTTAATAAAAATAACAAATTAGCAATGCATCCGTTGGTACAACTAATGGGAAGAGAAATTATTCGTCAAATTTCAGGAAATCAACGTGGGAAGAACAGTCAACTTTGGTTTGATAGTGATCCAGAATATGTACTGTCAGAGCATAGAGTAAGAACATTCTTTATCTATCATTTTGAATCTTCTTTCGCAAGTGGTTGCTTTCTCATGTGCAATATATTTGTTTTTCTTAGCTCTTTTCATCTAAGCAGACAAAAGTCGTTCAGAGATTGCGCATGGGAAAGGATTTTTTCGAACGTTATCCTTTTGAGGTAAGAGAACCATTACCACTGCTGAGACTCACTGAAGATTCTAAGTACCTTTCTGAGAAACTGAGATGGGTCAGTTTGCAAGGGTTTTCTTCAGAATACCTACCTAACGACTTTTATCTGCATGATGCAATAGCAATTGATGTAAAACACAGTCTTCTTCGATTCCTTTGGAAGAAACCCCAGGTTATTTTTACGTGCCGTTTTCTTTTAAAATTATTATTTGTCTTCACTTATAACTATTTTGTTTTCTCGTTTCCTTCTCTAATATTTTATCAAAAACTATCTTCCTAAAGGTTTTGACGTTGCTAAAAGTCCTTAATCTTAGTCACTCTCACTACTTGAAAGAAACCCCGGACTTTTCCAGACTACCAAGGCTTGAACAGCTCATTCTCAAAGATTGTCCTAGATTGCGCAAAGTACACCAATCTATTGGATGCCTCTGCTATCTTACATTGCTAAATTTGAAGGACTGTACAAGTCTATGCAATCTCCCCAGAGAGATATATATGTTGAAATCTTTAAAAACTCTCATTCTTTGTGGTTGTAAAAAAATTGACCTATTGGAAAAAGATATAGTGCAAATGGAAGCATTGATAACTCTAATTGCTGAAAGTACAGCTGTGAAACAAGTGCCTTTTTCAATTGTAAGCTCAAAAAGCATCGGATATATATCCCTACGTGGATTTGAGGCATTGTCACATATTTTTTTTCCTTCTATCCTTCAGTCATGGATGTCGTCAACATTGAATCCCCTATCTTATATTCATTCCTTCATGGATATGGAGGATAATATTTGGGAAGATATTACACCATTGCTTAGCAGCCTTACAAAACTTATAAGTGTTTTGGTGCAATGTGACGCCGAGTTTCAACTATCTAAGCATGTAAAAACTATACTGGTCCAATGTAGTGCAAATATTACAGAATCGGGAATTTCAAAGCATCACCTCAGGTCTTCTCTGACTGGTGTTGGAAGATACAAAGAATTCTTGAATACTGTGAGCGATAGCATACCTAAGGTTCTTCTCTAGTTTTCCCTTTGTTATGTTTCCAGAGAACATAAAATATACATTAACTATTAACCAGATTTGTTTTAATCATGCATAACATTTTTGTTTAACTAAACTGGCTCTTGTTTATCACATGATTCAGGTATTTGAAAGCGGACAGGCATGTGATGTTTCTCTCCCAGGTGACAATGATCCTTATTGGTTGGCCTATAAAGGAGAGGGACATTCTGTTTCTTTCACTGTGCCTCAAGATCCTGACATGAAGGGAATGGCTTTGTGTGTCATTTATTCATCAACCCCTGAAATCGTGACAACAGAATGTCTTAGAAGTGTCTTAATTGTTAATTACACAAAGTGCACATTGTTGATACACAAGCATGGCACAGTAATTTCATTTAATGATGAAGATTGGCAAGGCATAGTGTCAAATTTAGGATCAGGAGACAACGTGGAGATTTTTGTGACTTTTGGTAATGGATTGGTAGTCAAGAACACAACTGTCTATCTGATATGTAGTGAATCAAATAACTTAGAAAAGGAGTATGCGACAAAGAAAAATTCCCTTGTTAGATTTATAAAGAAAACGGTAATGTGACTTCTGGTAAGTCAGTTATCTTCTTTCAGAACAGCAGGATCCCTTGAGTTATGGAATTAATACTTGTGTCCTTAAGTGGAATTTATTTTTTCTGATCTTTTCCTTGTTTTTCTTGGGTATAACTCAGTTAAAATATTCATATTTATTTTACCCTTTTTTCTCGCTCCTCAGATTGTGCTTGCTTGGCTTTAGTATGAGTGGTTTATTGTATTTGGTTTCTCGTTGTTGCTTTTGTCAATTATTTTCCATTTAAGCATGTAATATTTCATTCATAAATCCTTGTCACTAATGGAACGATAGAATTCTATGATTACTTACTTATCATTATTTTCACAATCAAAAAATTAAATGTGTTTGTAGTTTATATAGTCTAATGTAGTATTAGACTGTCTAATAATAAAAAAAAGATAGTATAAATAAGGAAAAGTTAACACCAAATTGTCTTCCAACGAAATCAATGACATATCCAATCAATCAATGTCCACAGTCCATCCGCAAGCCATTAAAGTTAGTTTAAAGAAAATGATAATGTAAAGGGGGTTTGAGGATTGTACTACATAAAAATAAAGTTCCATATAAAACAATAAAGAAAGAAAGTTGACTTCCAGATTCATTCAATAATGAATTCTTTATTTATTATCTTAACATTGTCATTCTTTCAATTCTCCAACAAAGTCAAACTCAATAAAAACAGTTCAATTAAACAATTAAATTCAACAGAATCTTATCAGTAAAATAAAATAAGTCTTTACTAATGTATTCAATATCTCATTTTGTCTCCAAGCTTCTATTTAATGAAATGCTTATCTTCTATCTCGTAACTAAACTGACACGAGATTGATCATAACTAAGCGAACTAACCAAAACTTTAACGTAGTGTTTTGTTGAACCAATTTGAGTGGTTTCACTGTACATGAGGATGGATGCTCGTGAGTCAAGTGCATTTGATTGAACTAATTTGCGATGATGGATTGAAGAAGATTTGGGGGATGGGATCCTCGATCATATGAAGAGATTTGCAAGGATGTAATTGGAAATTATGAAACACCTCTTGCAATATACTGTATCATTTGACATATAGTTTGGTTAATTATTCCACAAGGGTTAATTAGTAATTTCACAAATATATCAATTAAAAAATAAAAAAAATCTATAACATCTATCAAATCATTCCCAAACTTTGACAAACATTGCCTTCAAATTCCTTCAAATCTCATCATTTATTCATTAATCCAAACAATCATATCATCCACACACAATCCACTCAAATTTCTTTAAATTCACTCTGCCAACCAAACAAAGCCTAAGTAAAGAAAAGAACTAAATTCTTAACAAATATTCCAAAACATTTCATTAACAGTAAGCACAAATTGTTACAAAGAATTTAAGAAAAATACTTCATTAAACTAAAAATCTCACAAATCATTGCGAAATCACAAGAGTATCAACTCAAAAGAGTGTAACCTTCACTAAAAGAAATTTCCATTCACCTACAAATAAAAATTTATAGGTTAATTTATCCTAAACCCTAAAAATTTTACCTATAGATCTAAATCCATAGGTAAATTCCTATGAATTTAAATTCGTATGTAATTTACCTACTGATTTAGATTCTTAAGAAAACTCCATAGATATTACCTACATAATCAAACCCGTAAGTAATTAACTACGTATTTTTATGTAGATAATATTAATAATTAATAATATTATTAATAAGATTATTAGTATTATTATTAATATGATTAATATTAATAATAATAATATTATTATTATTATTATTATTAATATTATTATTAGTATTATTATTAACATATTGAATATTAATAATAATATTCATATTAATATTAATAATTTTATTATTTTTAATATATTTATTATTATTATTATTATTAAGAATAAGAATAATAGTGGTCCGTATTTTATATGTGTGCTTTTTAATCTCTCCTATGACATATTTGAATAATGAGAATTATAGTAATGATATTTTAATAATATATTAAAAATGAAATAATATTAAAAATAAATGTACGGTGAAGTTTGATGTTTTCTCCTTTGAAGCTTTTATCTTTTCTACGTTTATTTACACCAAAGATCTTATAAATTTTTTTTCAGGTATTATTCACATATTTTCAGTTCTAAACTTTTCAGAATTCTCGAATTCTTTCCAATTTTATCATAAATTCTGTTTCTTCATATCTTTTTGGAGATGATTTACTTCTAAATCTATTTATGAGTTATTATTGATTTTATTCTCTACTTTTTCCTCTTTTTGTTTCGTTTTTTATTTAAGGAAGCAACTTAGACTTTTGATTGATTAGGCCTATTTGCAGTAACAAGCACTATATATATCATACGTACACATTAGTGCAGGAGATGCTTCTACTAAACTATCTAGTCTACACCCTCGTCTTCATTACACATAAAGTTGGTGAGGTGTTTTCTTCAGTCGAGTCTTAGCAGATGGTTCGTTGAACCATCTACTTAGTGTAAAAATGTAAGATTAGTAGAAATAGCAAGTAAAACCCAAATAAATCTAACTAGATGAGTATTAGTTAAAATAATGGATTTATTAATGGATTTATTATTGATTACAGGAAAACTAAGATTAAATGTCCTAAGTGTGAGTAAAATTATACTTATCAAATAGGCTCACACTTATCCTTTTGCACTCCTAAGAAAAACACTCACAACCAGCAAAAAAGAGAAATCACAAACATAGTAGTAGACTCTAGGAATGTATAGGAGTTAGCAAAATACAACATTCAAGTAATCAAGGAATCAAGACAAATTTAAATGGAAAATTTTGTATTTCAGTAAACAAGAAAGAAACTTAAATCAAAGGTGAATCAATAATGGTCAAATTTTTATTAGATCCTTAAAGTACTCATGGAAGCAGACACTACCATAGGCTTAGTAAGACTCTAAAGTTTGCAACAATTCAATAACATGCACACAAAGATTAAGAGGACTTTATAACGGGTGTAATTGTTAGCACTAAAGCTACCATGTGATTTGATGAAGTCAAATTGGACTAAGAATGAAGAACATCTTGTGTTGGTCTAGACTAAGGCTTTGAATGTGAGTGTGATCCAGTGTATAGTTCATTTGCACAATAAGGTCAGCGTCAAGCCTAAGCTACAAATTATATACAACATACAAGTTATTATCTTCACATCTAAAAGATTTCAATACCAAAAGTAGCATGCAAAATAACTTACCTAATATTGTCTACCATGTACACAAACTCCTTTTCTAGCCATATACGTTTAAACTTTCAAACACCTAAACACAAGAACCAATTCAACTCAGATGGTATAAAACATAATTTCATTTTAATTTCAAACACTTAAACACAAGAAGCAATATAACTCAGATGGTATCTATTAATGGTGGTTGTGTGGTCAGAAATCCCAAGAGGTTGCCCCTCCTTTAATCCGGGTACACCTTAGATGAAGTTTTGACAACTAAAGTAAAATGTCTTCAGGAGGACCAGATTCAGAAATTAAGTTATTCTCTTCTAAAATTATACCCATTACTCAAGTTTAACTCACAAAAACAAGTTCACTTTATACAACTGTGTCTATTAATGTTGGTTGTGTCGTCAGAAATCCCCAGAGGTTACCCCTCTTTTAACCCAGGGAGACCTTAGATGAAGTTTTGACATCTCAAGTTAGATGTCTTCATAAGGACCACTTTAAGAAATTAAGTCCTTCTCTTCTTAAATTATACCTAAAAGAATGATTACTCGGGTTTAACTCACAAAAATAAGTTCATTTTATACAATTGTGTCTATTAATATTAGTTGTGTGGTGAGAAATCTCGAGAGGTTATCCCTCCTTTAATAAAGGGACACTTTAAGGTTTGGCATCTCAAGTCAGATGTCTTCATGAGGATAACTTTCAGAAATTAAGTTCTTCTCTTCTAATATTATACTTATATGAAGGATTACTCAGGTTTAACTCACAAAAATAAGTTCTTTTTATACAATTGTCTCATTTAATAGTGGTTGTGTGCTCAAAAAACCCTAGAAGTTACCCCTCCTTTAATACGGGGACACCTTAGATTAAGTTTTGGCAACTAAAGTAAGAAGTCTTCATGAGGATTGTCGTAACATGGTATCATGACGGGAACTGCGATCCGAAAGAGAAAATATTAATAATTTGAAAATTAGTAAAAGGAGTCGCCACCATAGTTTATCATGAAAAACTATGGAAAAATCGGAAAAGGATAAGGCAAGTCTATGAAAACCGGATTTTGGGTTCGAGAGTCAGTTACATGTGGGGAAGGTATTAGCACCCTCACAATGTCCGTCCTAAGACGGTACCTTTAATTATATAAATAAAATGAAATGATTGTTGTTTTCAAAATGTTTATTTTTCCCTAAAAAGGAAACAAAATTACAAATAAAAAAAGAAAATATTTTTTTTTATATTAGGGCCCAACAAGGTTTGACTTTGCTCCTATGTATTTTCATCAAGGACGAAAAATTAGGGGTACGTAATTCTGTAAGAAAATTTAGTTGTTGAGGTTCTTAATATTTTTTAGTTTTGAAAATTTTATATATTTTCTATTATATTTTTATATATATATTTTTATCAAAACATTTTTTTGGAAATTTTTATTATTATTTTTTATTTTTTTATTATTTTTAAGAAATTTGATACTTTGAAAATTTTTATATTTTTTTATGTTTTTTATATTTTTTATTTATTTATTTATTTATTTTTAAAAAAATCAAAATTTTATTTTGGGTATCATTAGACACGTGGGGCCTTTTGATATTCCAAACCAAATTGAAATTTTTCGAATTAAATCTTCATGATGCGGACGGTCATTTAGGAATTCAAATTAAAATATCGGAAATAAATTTTATATAAAAAAAATTATTCTCAAAAACTTGAAAGTGAAAAATACAAATTTGATAAGTGTGAAGAGCAAAAGGTAATAACAATGGACTTTTACAAATTCTGGTGAGCCGAGTTCTCTTTTTTTTAATTGTTATTTTACATTCTTTTTTATTTATTTTCATTTTTAATTATTAATTATTAAAACCCTCTTTTTCTATTTTATATATTTTTAACACATATCTTTATCTATTTAGACGAAATCCTGTGTTGACAAGGATCAATTTCATAATTATGTTCCTCTCTTCTTAAATTAAATCTATAATAAGGATAACTCAGTCTTAACTCATAAAAACCATTTTATTTTATACAACTGTCTCTACTAATAGTGTTTGTATGGTCAGAAATCCCCAGAGGTTACCCCTCCTTTAATACAAGGACACCTTAGATTAAGTTTTGGTAACTAAAGTAAGATGTCTACTTGAGGACTAATTTCAGAAATTAAGTTATTCTCTTCTTAAATTTACCCATAAGAAGGATTACTCAGGTTTAACTCACAAAAATAAGTTCATTTTATACAACTGTGTCTATTATTTTGTTGTCAGAAATCTCCAGAGGTTACTCCTCTTTTAATGTGGGAAGACCTTAGATGAAGTTTTGGCATCTCAAGTCAGACGTCTTCATGAGGACCACTTTCAGAAATTAACTCCTTCTCTTCTTAAATTATACCCATAAGAATGATATATCTGGTTTAACTCACAAACATAAGTTCATTTTATACAATTGTGTCTATTAATATTAGTTGTGTGGTGAGAAATCTCCAGAAGTTACCACTCCTTTAATATAGGGACACCTTAGGTTGAGTTTTGGCATCTCAAGTCAGATGTCTTCATGAGGACAACTTTCAGAAATGGAGTTCTTCTCTTCTAATATTATACACATAAGAATGATTACTCGGGTTTAACTCACAAAAATAAGTTCTTTTATACAATTGTCTCTATTAATAGTGTTTTTGTGTCCACAAAACCTCAGAGGTTACCCCTTCTTTAATACAGGGATACCTTAGATGAAGTTTTGACAACTAAAGTAAGATGTCTTCAAGAGGACCAATTTCAGAAATTATGTTCTTTTCTTCTTAAATTATACCCATAAGAAGGATAACTTAGTCTTAACTCACAAAAACCATTTCATTTTATACAAATGTCTCTATTAATAGTGATTGTGTGGTCAAAATCCCAGAGGTTACTCCTCCTTTAAGACGGGGACACCTTAGATTAAGTTTTGACAACTAAAGTAAGATGCCTTCATGAGGACCAGTTTCAGAAATTAAATTATTCTCTTCTTAAATTATACCCATAAGAAGGATTACTCAGGTTTAACTCACAAAAATAAGTTCATCTTATACAATTGTGTCAATTAATAATGGTTGTTGTCAAAAATCGCCAAAGCTTACCCCTCTTTTAATACGGGGACACCTTGGATGAAGTTTTTTCATCTCAAGTCAAATGTCTTCATGAGGACCAGTTTCAGAAACTAAGTTCTTAATTATACCCATAAGAATGCTTACTTAGGTTTCACTCACAAAAATAAGTTCATTTTATACAACTGCATTCATTAATACTGGCTTTGTGCTCATAAAACCTCAGAGGTTACCCTTACTTAAATACGAGGACACCTTAGATGATGTTTTGGTATCTCATCTTCATGAGAACCAATTTCAAAAATTAAATACTTCACTTTTAACTTACAAAAATAAGTTCATTTTATACAACTGTCTTCATTAATAGTGGTTCTGTGGTCATAAATTCCCAGAGGTTACCCGTCTTTTAATATAGAGACAACTTATATGAAGTTTTGACAACCAAAGCAAGAAGTCTTCGTGAGGACCAGTTTCAGAAACACTACTAAAAAAATCACTGATAGTGATCAAAAAATTGGTCACTAAATATCCAAAATCGGTCATTGATTAAAACAGTAACTGATTGAATGACTAAACTCGGCAGTCGCTATTTTACTAGTTGTTCATGTACAGTGACCGAATCAATGACCGATTCTGCGATCAAAGTAGTATACTGAGTAGCACACTATATTAAGGAAAATGAATATCCATGTCAGATTTGTCAAGGTACAATATAGCTTGGAAAGCAAAACAGCTTAGAAACAAGAACATAGCAAACAACACACTGAATTTAGCTAACAGCAACACCTAAACCAATCTAAGAAAGCCACATATTATTCAAATTAATATTATTATTATTTGTGACCAAATCAGTGATTGAATTTGTGATCAAATTTGAGATCGAATTAGTGATCCAATTTGTGACTGAATTTGTGGCCGAAAAGTGATTGAATCAGTAACCAAAATCATTGATCAAATTTGTGACTGAATTTTTTAGTCACTAATAGTGACCGAATTTTTTCGATCACTGATTTGGTCATTAATTTCAATCACTATTCAGCATTTTTCTAGTAGTGAAATTAAGTTCTTCTCTTTTAACTTACAAAAATAAGTTCATTTTATACAACTGTCTTTATTAATAGTGGTTCTGTGGTCATAAATTTCCAGAGGTTACCCGTCTTTTAATATAGACACAACTTATATGAACTTTTGACAACCAAAGCAAGAAATCTTCGTGAGGACCAGTTTCAGAAATACTACTAAAAAAATCACTGATAGTGATCAAAAAATTGGTCACTAAATATCCAAAATTGGTCATTGATTAAACCAATGACCGATTGAATGACCAAACACGTCAGTCGCTATTTTACTAGTTGTTGATATATAGTGACCGAATCAATGACCGATTCTGCGATCAAAGTAGTATACTGAGTAGCACACTATATTAAGGAAAATGAATATCCATGTCAGATTTGTCAAGGTACAATATAGCTTGGAAAGCAAAACAGCTTAGAAACAAGAACATAGCAAACAACACACTGAATTTAGCTAACAGCAACACCTAAACCAATCTAAGAAAGCCACATATTATTCAAATTAATATTATTATTATTTGTGACCAAATCAGTGATTGAATTTGTGATCAAATTTGAGATCGAATTAGTGATCGAATTTGTGACTAAATTTGTGGCCGAAAAGTGATTGAATCAGTAACCGAAATCATTGATCAAATTTGTGACTGAATTTTTTAGTCACTAATAGCGACCGAATTTTTTCGATCACTGATTTGGTCACTAATTTCAATCACTATTCAGCATTTTTCTAGTAGTGAAATTAAGTTCTTCTCTTCTAAAATTATACCCTTAAGAAGGATTACTCAGGTTTAACCTCCAAAAATAAGTCTATTTTATACAACTGTGTCTATTAATACTAGTTGAGTGATCAGAAATCCCCATAGGTTACCCCTCCTTTAATACATAAACACCTTAGATGAAGTTTTGGCAACTAAAGTAAAATGTCTTCATGAGGACCAATTTCAGAAATTAAGTTCTTCTCTTCTTAAATTATATCCATAAGATGGATTACTCAGGTTTAACTCACAAAAATAAGTTCATTTTATGTCATTGTGTCTATTAATACTAGTTGTGTAGTCATAAATCCCTAAATGTGACCCCTCCTTTAATACGGGAACACCTTACATGAAGTTTTGGCTTCTTAAGCCAGATGTCTTCATGAGGACCAGTTTTAGAAATTAAGTTCGTAAATTATATCCATAAGAAGGATAACTCAGTCTTAACTCACAAAAATAACTTCATTTTATACCACCATTGATAGCATTCAAAACAAAAACCCTTTCAAAAGGAAAACACTTTTAAATTGAGCACACAACCCACCCTTCTCGATAGCATATAATGAAGTAACAAGAATATTCGAACATGAAAATTGTAAACCCCTAACGGAAATCATATGTCAACAAACCATAAAACGACCAAAATATCTTCCCTTTTCATCAAAAAGCCCATAAAAGACGAACGTTTACTCAAGAAAAATTGCACTAAACTCGAACCACCATACCTTCACAGTCAACATTGTCTTGCGATGGTATCGAGGGTTAAGAAAGGTTGGACAAGGATATGATAACTATGAACAAGAAAGAACAAAGAATATGATAACATGGAAGAAGGTTTTTTTATTTAATGTACTCTTTTTGTTTACAATAGCTCACTTAATATAAAATTCTAGAGAACTAAATATAGAAATTATTCTAAATAAATACATTTGATATTCTTTGATATTCTACTCATATTCTACTGATATTCTCTAATACTCCCTTGATTATCTCTGATATTTTTATTGATATTCTCTTATATTCCCTTGATTATCTCTGATATTCTATGATTTGTTTCTCTGATAATAATATTCTAACACTCCCCCTCAAGGTGAGCAGTGGGATCACCAATGCTTAGCTTGCTGAGGACACGGGTAAATGTTTTGCCTGTAACAGCTTTGGTGAGAATGTCTGCTAATTGGTCTTCTGACCTTACGAATGGAAGCTCAATATTGTTATCCTCAATCTTCACCTTGATGAAGTGTTTATCCATTTCAACGTGCTTGGTTTTGTCATGTTGTACAGGATTCTCTGAGATACTGATTCTTGCCTTGTTATCACACTTTAACCGACTTGGTAGTTATGGTGGAAAACCAATCTCGGTTATCAACTTTTTGATCTATAAGACTTCAGTTATACCTTTGGAATTCTCCGGAACTCAGCCTCAGCACTTGAAAGAGCAACCACTTTCTGCCTCGGACAATCCTCATGGCAACTTCCATATAATCCTCTTGAGGTTGATGCATAAACTGGCTTATTACCCCTACTGCATATGTTATATCTGGTCGAGTGTGTGATAGAAAAATCAATTTTCCAACTAATCGTTGGTACCTCTCTTTATCTGTCAGATTAGTTCCTTCCTCAAACTTTAAACCATGGTTAACTTGCATAGGAGTATTTGTTGGTTTACAATCAACCATTCCTATTTCTGCAAGCAAATCCATGACGAATTTTCTTTGGGAAATAAAGATCCCTTTGTTAGAGCGAAGAACCTCTATTCCCAAGAAGTACTTTAGTCCATCTAAGTCCTTCATTTCAAATTCTCTGAACAAGTTATTCTTCAGTTGTGCTATTTCTTCTATATCACTTCCGGTTATGATCATGTCATCCACATATATTATTAGGCATGTGATCAAATCTCCTTTTCTTTTCAAGAATAAAGTATGGTCAGAGTTGCTTTGTTTGTACCCGTACCTTTTCATGGCCACTGTAAACCTTCCGAACCAGGCACGTGGAGACTGCTTAAGCCCATAGAGTGCTTTTTTCAATTTGCAGACTTCATTTATTTGGAAGTCTTCAGAGAACCCTGGAGGAGCTTCCATGTACCGCTCTTCTTTCAAATCCCCATGCAGAAAAGCATTCTTAACATCAAATTGATGGAGTGGCCAATTTTTGTTTGCTGCTATTGAAAATAGTACTCTGATTGTGTCAATTTTTGCAACTGGTGAGAAAGTCTCGGAGTAGTCAATGCCATAAGTCTGTGTATAGCCTTTTGCCACCAATCTTGCCTTATATCGCTCAATGGTGTCATCTATTTTATGTTTAATGGTGAAAACCCATCGACACCCTACTAGTTTCTTCCCTGTTGGTAAGATACACTTCTCCCAAGTTTCATTCTTTTCTAGAGCTTCCATCACTGTTTTCATAGCTTCTCTCCATTCATCCTTCTTACTGGCTTCATGAACTGTTTTAGGAATATCTTTAACTAGAAGAGAGGTAAGAAAAGCTCTTACAATGTCTATCACTCCTTCTCTAGTTATCTTCATAGGATACTTGGAATTCCAGGGAACATGTTTTTGGAGAATATTGGTCAGGTGGTACCCCTCTGTTTCTTCTTGGCGTAAGTGTGAAAGGCTCTGGTTTTGGTTCTAGTGCTAACCTGTCATTGTTAGTGACTTCATTCATAACAGGTGACAGCTCAGTAGAGTGAAGATCACTTACCTCTTGTTGGACATTTTCAGAAGGATCCTCATTGGTTGTGTTGGTCCCTCCTATGTTGACAGAGACATGCTCGTTGGCTCCATCTACTTTCTCTTTTGGAACAGTTTCTTGGCAACTAAGACTACTTAACCAACTTGGTGGTTCACTACTTTTAGAAATATTATGATTCTAAAAAATCAGAATCCATAGTCACATGTACACGGTGAGTGATTGGGTTGTAACATCGATACACCTTTTGATGTGTAGCATATCCAACGAAGACACATTTCTCAGCACATGGATTAAATTTAGTTTTGTTTGCTTTAGGAATATGAACGAACACAGAGCACCCAAAAACTCGTCGTGGTAACATTTGGACAGGAGGGAGATCAGTCTGAGTAGCTAGGATCTGTAGGGGTGTTTTGTGGTTAAGGGTCTTTGAGGGTAGCCTGTTCAGAAGATAGGCCGAGGTAGCGACAACTTCGGGCCAAAAATGTGTCGAAACCTATGCATCAAAAATCATGGCTCGAGTCATCTTTAGTAACTTTGATTTTTTTGTTCTGCTACACCATTCTGTTGGGGTGTGTTTGAACAAGAAGTTTGATGGATTAAGCCATTTTCTCTTAAAAATTCCTGCATTGATTTCTTAACAAATTCTCCACCATTATCTGATCTAAGTATTTGGATTTTCTTGTCAAACTGAGTGTGAATCATTTGATAGAATGCATAGAACTTATCAGGTACTTCAGATTTGTGTTTTAGAAAATATACCCATGTCATACGAGAGAAATCGTCCATAAATAATACAAAATACTGAAACTGATTATTGTGGGAATTAGGAGTTGGGTCCCACACATTAGATTGTACTAATGAAAAAGCAGAATTGACTCTATTGTTATTAAGAGGAAAAGTAATTATATGATTCTTTCCCGTATACAAGTTTCACATTCGATGGGCTCAGTGTTACTAGTAAATAAACTAGGAAATAAAATCTTAAGATACCCAAATGAAGGATGTCCCAAACGTCTATGCCATAACCAGAGTTGCCTTGTAACTGTCCCATGAGCAAGCATGGCATGTCCCTTTTGAACAACCTCATCAACGTAGTAAAGACCTTCACATTCAGTACCACGTCCAATGATCTCCTTTGTAAGAATGTCCTATAAAATGCAAAAATTAGAAAACATGAGAACCACACAATTCAGCTCCTTTGTAACTTGGCTTACAAAAAGTAATTTTGATGATAGCACAGGAACATAGAGACAATTTTTTAATTTTATTTTTTCTGAAAAAACAATTGAGCCCCCTCCTTGGACCGCAACTAATTCTCCACTGGCTATTTCAATATGGGTTTTAACAGGTGTAGAGAGACTGTCAAAATCGTGAGGGTCATGAGTCATGGTGTCAGTTGCTCCAAAATCAAAAATCCACTGATCAAATTTTCTTGAGCTGGTATCCTTTTCTCTTTTCTCCCCTTCATGAGTTACTGCTGCGGTGGCAGCCTTGCGATTTTTTGGTTTGGAATCTTCCCACCATTCGAGATAACCCACGATTTTGAAGCAAGTCTCCTTGGTGTGTTTCTTCATTCCGCAATGAGTACAGTGGAGGTGGCTTTTGTCTTCCTTGTGTCGTTGTGATAGATGTCGTTAGACAATTTCTGAGTAACTCCATCCTTGTCCCTTGTCAAGATTGGCTTGTGTTTGCTGAATCCCTAAGCCATTACGAAGCATATTTGCAATTTGCAAAATTTGCTCATCAGTAATGGTTGAAGAGTTATTCTGGTTTTGATTCATGTTGTTGCCAATTTCATCATTTGAAAATGACATTTTTGGTTTTTTTTCGACTGTGAGGGATAATGGTACAATGATGTTGGTTTCTGAGTTTGCAGGGTCTAATACCGCTCTGATACCATCTTGCGATGGTATCGAGGGTTAAGAAAAGTTAGATAAGGATATGATAACTGTGAACAAGAAAAAACAAAGAATATGATAACATGGAAGAAGGTTTTTTTATTGAATGTACTCTTTTTGTTTACAATAGCTCATTTAATATAAAATTCTAGGGAACTAAATATAGAAATTATTCTAAATAAATACATGTGATACTGATATTCTCTGATACTCCCTTGATTATCTCTGATATTCTTACTGATATTCTCTTATATTCCCTTAATTATCTCTAATATTCTACGATTTGTTTCTCTAATAATAATATTCTAACACACTACAGCTAAACTGGAACTTGATACCGACACTTGATTGACAACGAAGGCAACCAAAGAGAACGAGAGTAGTGATCCACAACAGAGAAGGAGAACGAGAAGTTTCGACGAGAGATACAAAAGAGAATTAAGTGCATAATGATGAAATATGAAATGAATGCGATTTTGTCTTCTTCTTTTTTTCTCATTTACCACATTTTACCTTCTAAATAGCTTCATACTGAATTAAAATAATATATTTTGTATACCTCAAGAGTGTCAAATGAAGATTACATCATGTAAGAATAGTATAATAACATTATTCAATCTAAAATATGCAAGGTAAATTTCTCTTAAATTTCTCTTATTAATGTTAGTATTTATGTCTAATTTATTATTCCAAATCCGTCTAATTTATTATTCTAAATCCTCTAAATAGGAGATCATAAAAATAAATCAAGAAGTTTTCTAGTAAGTGTTGTGCTGAGTAACAGAAAGATAAGTGATGTATCTTGAAGGGGTCTAGGTAACCTATTCTTGATAGCTGACATTTGAGGGGAGCACAACACTGAGACTATAAATCAATTGATCTGCTAGGGCAGTCAAACAGTCAAACGGTAACCCCTAATCAAGGGATTTTCTAACAAACTCAGGCTGTGCAGCCTACTGATTTCGTTGTTTTTTTGTATATGCAGATGAGGTGGAAGGCATTGTTCAGAAACAATTGAGAGGATTACTGTGCGCTAACACCTTGACCAAACATAAGGAAAATTCTCTATGCGTGTTGAGATGCTACTGTGGAATGGCAGACTCAATTTTAGGCATCTGTTGGTAGAAATGTTCAAGAACTGATGTTCCTGGTACAGGTGCAGTGTACTGTCGTGTGTTTTAGGATATTATAAAAATGAAGGATGAACTGACCCATGTGTGTTTTCTATCTTAGGAATGTGTTACCATTTTGTGAAGGTTTTCGGAAAGTGGGGTTTCACAAAACTAATCATGTTCTTGTTGAATGTATCTATTTTGTACAGGATTAGAGTATCCGAATACTTTGATTTTAATATATAAAATCTTAATTCTGCTGAAAAAAATAATTTTAAATTTAAAACCCTAATATTGAATTAAACTAAAAAAAAAAGACATACATTGATGTCCCAACACAATAATAATCAATTTGTTCCCGCACATACAAAAGGAAAGGGTAAAAACACTACTATACTGATAGATTGGACGTGACAATCTGAGAATCACATCATTGTTGGACAAATGTATAGTTAATTCATATGAACACATCATATTGTTAAAGTGGAAACAGCATAATGTCAAGAAAAGGACAATGGAAAGCTGTCCAGTGACAACCAATGTCCACGAAACTTGGTTGAGTTGTTTCATTTCAACCTCATAACAAGCCCTAATCATTCAAACGGTAATAAATTATGTGCAGGTTCAAGAACAAACCTGTGATTGACGACAACACAATGATGCAATCCAGAAAATATTCTTCAACGTTTCCACACTCATGCATCAGGCTTTTAGGATAATCATTTTGTATAATCATCTTACTTATAGACCTCATTATGCAGCAAAAAGGAAACCGAAAACAAAAAAAGGAATTCTTTTTTCCACCAATACAAGACCACAAAAATTTCCTGCATTGTTTTTTTATCGGCAACAATTTTCCCTGCGTAGTAAAGTATGCAATATTTATATAAATAGTATTAGTATCAGAAATCAGTAACTGAAAAAATCAAATTATGTCTGATCTTTGCTGAGTTCAAAGTTCGTGAAAAATTAGTTGAAATTTAGTTTATGGAAAAATGCATTCTAACTTAGTTTTTCCTTAAAAAAAACATATTTTAAAGGGAAATTTAAAATTTAAAAAAAATAACTAAATTAACAAATTAATAACCCAAAAATAATTATAAAAAAATAAGTTATCTACATAACATATAGAATAATATATAGATGGAAATGTCAATATATATTAAATTTACTTAATAACTTTATTAAATAACAAATAATGAATTTAGTAACTTAAATTTTTAATATTTTACAACTCTGTTAAAAATACATAGACTATTAAATACGTTTATTAATTTAATTATATAGTATATGGAGAAGAGAACTATTTGAATGAGAGAAATATACGGAAATGAAGTTAGTAGAGAGTGTATTATTTTCTAAGTGGAATAGGAACATTTCCAATGTGTGTGGTTGGCAAGGGAAGTATGAAATCAGATATTCTATTCAATCAAGTTATAGAGTTTTGAGGGAGAATCTAATTAAACCACAAACGGAGAATTTCGGAGGTACTTATGGAATTTTTGAAGGTGTCAGGGTCACCTAAGGTATTTGGATGGAGGGTCTTATTGGATAGGCTTCCATTTAGAGTTAATCCTGAGAGGAGAGGAGTTGGGGTGGATTGTAATCTTTGCCTGTTGTGTCATAAGGAGGACGAAACTATCCAGTATCGGTTTATTACTTGCGAGGTGGCACATCGCTTGTGGACTAAATGCGATAATTGGTTAGGGATTATTTCGGTGAGAAGTAATGATGTTGATAGTCAATTTTGTGGGTTTACCTTAAACCATCCAGGTGTTAAGAAAAATTTTGTGTGGAGAGGGATGTGGTTGACATTGGTAAAGGAAATCTGGATACACAGAAATAGGTTGATTTTTAATAATTGAAAAGTCGACAAGGTAGAGACTTTTACACTAACACAAATGCATGTGTGGTCCTAGACTAAATTTAGCGGTTCTTGAGTGCAAGGATCACTATCGGATTGGTTCTTGAATCCATTTGAGTTCTTAATACAGGTTAAGTATAGTGGTGGTTTTGGTAAAGCTTTTGGTTGGATTATAGGGTAGGACCACAAATGGTCAAGTGAGTGAGGGATGGTAGGATTAGGTGTGTTTCCTTAGTGCAGTGAAATTGTTGACAACCTGAAGACCAAGTAAAGGATGCTTGTTGGGAGGATGTACAAATTACATTATTTTTCTCAATATATACACGTCATTTTTGTTAATGATTGACAAAAATAAGTTTGTTAATGACTCTTCCAAAATAGGACTATCCACAACACTAGCATTTCTCAGTTTTAAATTTTTTTAGGTGCGTTTGTAAGGTATTCTAAGCATTTTTAGAGTAGCACTATAAAGGTAATCTACCTCGTGGTCTTGTACTATTTCGATATATTGACATAAGAAATTGGAATGAAGTATTTAGAGAAGTTTAAAGCCCTGGCGATGCCACTTCTCCATAATATGGTTTTCAACCAAAGTAAGTCATATATTTATGTGCACATGGATTTGGGTTTGGATTATACTATCTATAAAGGCAAGGCTTGTATTTTTTTTTCTTTTCACATTAATTCCTATGCATTATTTTAGCAAGTGTACGAAATTGTAATACATAATAAATGAATAAAAGTTAAAGTATCGAATCGACATAAACTTGTTATTTAATTATTTACACTTATATCAATGCCTTTCAAAATGAATGATCCAAATTCTTTCACCTATACAAAGACATTGGATCATGATAAAGTATATATTTTTGTTGTTACTATGAATATGAGTTTGTTGTGTTTAAATGTTTCAAAATCATATCTAATGGATTATACATGTGCAAACTATTTGAGAGATCCTCGTAATGGTTAACCACAAACAGGATATTTATTCATATGACATAGTGATTTCATGATTATCTATGAAGTAAAATATCACGACAACATTATCAAATCATGCAAAAATCTAAGTATTATATAGAAAAAGTCATAAATGTGTTTGTGTAGATTTATAATTCAACATCTACTTGTTATCCCTATGTAAAATGATATCAGAGATCCTATATAAATGCATACATTACTCAACTAAAAGAAAAATCATTAATACAAAATACATATTCTATAATAAGATAAGATGTCAATTAAAACATAACCAATGTAAATAAAATCGTGGTGGCATTTTTGTAAATATTAAAAAAGATATTACATCGATTCTTCCTCAACCGATGTAATATACACCATACTACATCGGTTCATATTAGTAACCAATGTAGAAAAGACTGAAAAGAAAATTATTCAAAATTAAATTTGGCATTCCATATATTACATAGGTTGAAAGGTTCAACTAATGTAATAAAAGATATATAACCAATGCAGTATGTTGGACGAGGCACACTTGGTGAAAACTAGGAAAAAATTGGAGAAAAATTAGGAAAACATTACATTGGTTATTTCAATAACCAATGTAATATCTCCTATTTTAACCCTCTCCGATTCACTTCTTCCTTTCATTGGTTTGTGTTCGCTTTTCCTCCCTCAAGCTTCTATGGCTTCATCACTCCATTTTTGTGCTCAAAGTTGTTTTGTGTGCCTTCATTGACTTCATTCAGTTCATTTCTTCCATTGCATTCACAGTTTTGCATGGTGTCATTTTTTCTTCGCACTAGTTTTCATTTGCATTTTGTGTGGTGTTGTTTTCTCTTCTCATTGGTTTTCATTTGCATTTTTGTGTTTATTGTTTTGCTAGAGTTCATTTGGCTCCATTTTTGACTTCTTCCACGCATGTTTGGCATGCCACTTTTTTACATTATATGTTTTTAAAGATATTATATACTTGATGAGTGAGCCTTTCTCCACCACCGTGAATGCTTGGTTTGACACCTCTTACCGCTTCTCTTTACAAGAGGTTAGCAATTTTGTAAAATTCATTAAAAATAGTTAGAAAATTATTTTTGACCCAACTTTTTTATCAACAACTTAATTTAGTATATATTTGATGGTAGAGTTCTTACATTGTATAGATTTATCATAGATTTAGAGTTTTAAAAATTTAGGACGAAAAAACTTCAAACAGTCATAACTTTTGATAGAAAACTCGGATTGAGACGCTCCAAGCATAAAAGTTGCTCAAAATGGTGTAACGAACCTTGTCGACAATAGTTGGAGGGTATTCAAAATCCAAAATTTTTTCAAAATTCCATCGTTTACTATATTTTTTTATCTTTTTAGTGTTTTTTACATCTTTTTTTCTATTTCACCTATCTATACTTGTCAAAAAATTCTGAAAATTATTTAGTGTTTCATTTATCGATTAGAGATTTTATCAAAGAATTTTAGAAAATTCTAAATTTTTTTAAATAGGGATATTCATCAGTTGGGAGCCACAATCGATATAATACGATAGATATTACATCGGTTGTAGCTTCCAACCGATGTAATATGATAGATACTACACCGATTGAGAGTCACATCTGATGTAGTATCTCCTCCTAAGTGTTTTTAAGATTGTTATCTTACTTTAGTGATTTATTTATCAACTGATGTAATATATGCATATACTACATCAATTATATAAGACTTTCTACATCACCTATATCTACATCGATTTTAAAATTGATGTAGAATGTACTTCAGAACTGATTTAAAAAAATGTGTTTTTTACTAGTGAATATGTTAAAAATAGATAAATCAAACCATATTATTTAAAAAAAAATAGACATAATCATCAAAAGAATGATAAATCTAAAAGGCTTGTTCGTGTAAAAGTATAACTAATTTATTTATAATTATTGGTTCGTAAGATTGGAATTTGTTATTTTAGTAATGATAGTAGTTTACATGAAGAGGAAATAAATGTGCACAAGCATATCCATTGAATAATAATATACTGCTTTATCTTTCAGGATTTTTCCTAGTATAATTTTAACTAAACCGTCGCTAAATATTCAAGAAAAAATGTTATAAATAATTTTTATGGTGTTATGAGTTATTTTGTAAATATAAATAGAGTATTATAATTTGTGAAAGAAAAAATATAAAAATACTTTATTCTTCCCTATTCTGTCTCCTTCCATTTTATATCTGCTTTAAAATCATATTTAATAATAAATTATTTTGTTTCTACACAAGTGAGTCAGTAATGTTATATGACATGATTCACACAAATTAATGTTGTTATTTAATGTAAACATAATACAATATTCTGTAAATTAAAAAATTGTGAGTGTGAGTATAATTTACTAACATTCAATTAAAATATATCATTAATAAAATTTAGGATTAAAAATCCATAAACATTTTAGCTTCTCCTTTTTTAATTTTTAAAATCTTACTTTATAATATTTTACTATGTAAAAACGGAATTGTTGCAAACGGGAAAAATTAATGAATTATTGACATTTCATATAAACCATTTATCTTGAATCTGTCAGGAAAACAACTATTTATAAAAAATTGATAAATTTTAAAGATTAAATAGAATAAAACTAAAATTGTATATATTTATTTACAAAAGAACTAAATTTTAATGATCAATTGTAACAAAGTTAACCTTCAAAGTGTGGTTTACAGAGGAGATAAAATTTGAAGATTAATTAAGATGTAATTAGTACTTAAAACGTATATTTATAGAGAGGGAGAGAGAGTGTGTGTGTAAAGTTTAAAGAGATTAAATACTCTTTGTAAAAATAGTTTCAAATTTTATTTTTAAAAGTTGAAAGAGAACGTTAGATTAATTTAATATGAGACTTGTGATGAACATTTCACATGCAAGCATTAATTGTTTGAGCATCACTTCAAACTTTCTTACCGCATTTTCCTCCAATGTCGTGTGCTATTGCTTTTCATAGCATTAACTGTTTCAACATTTTAAGCAAACCAAAGATAAATAAATACACTCCATAATATTCTATCTAAATTTATATCAAACCAAAAATAGCAGTAAATTCTTTATTTTTTAAGAAAAAATATTTTTAAAAAAACTTCAAAACAAATCAACATAATCCAAAACAATTAACTTAAACTTATTTAGACGAGTATCTTTATAGATATTTTTAAAAAGTACAAACAAATTATAAACCAACTTTTCATATATAATTTAATTTGTAAAATATTTGTTCTAAGTTTTTTAATTTATCACAAACTAATTTTAATTCATAAAGAAATTTATCTAATTTTAAAATTATTTACGGACAAATTCTCCAAAAAAATACTTTTCTTACATATTTATTATGTTGGGTCTAACTTAATATATTGAAACATAATGTGCCAGAATGGTTGCAACACTTCCACAATTTTATTCAATTTCTTACTGTTAAAAAATTAGCACATTTTTACAATACCAAGTTTATGTATGGGAGCACGAGTTAATTTATCTCTTTACAGATGCTATAAAACTTTTTAAGAAATTATTATAACTCTTAGTTGCTAAACAGTATGTTTAAATAGCCATCAACACAAATTTTGTAAATTAGAATATGCATGCTGCATTTACCCAGTAAGAAATTCCTGTGTTGCCTATACTTCATGAGTTAACTTTGTCATTAAATATAAAAGTTGGTTATTTTATGATTGATTAACTACAATTGATTGAGTTAACATTAGAGATTTTAAAATATTTTGACATGGATATCACATATCAAACTTTTCTTTTAAAATCTAAGTGTCTATTTATACAATATTTTTTACAGTAAATACTGATTTTTGGATTGTTCGAATGAATATACAATAAAAAAAAAATGGTAGGTATAGATTTAGATTCAATAAATAATGAATCAATTTATAAAGAATTAAAGTGACCTCCAACACTTAAAATATCATGACAATAAATTTATGTTCTCTCTCCTACATATTTTATTATTTATTCAAGCAACCAAAACTAAAAGTAAATGTAAAACAAGTATCAATTCCATCACCAACCAAAACTAAAAATAAATGTTGAACAAGTATCAATTCCATCATTCCATCACCTAAAAGGGCTTGGACATTGCACGTCTTTATCTTCAAATTTCAATTTTGTTTACTTGTATTGAATTCAATTTCTTTTGATTTTTTTTTTTTATTTGACCCTGATAACTAGTAAGCATGCAATTCAAAATCCAAGGAACGGTCTAATTTCAATTTTTAATTACATGATGTGAGAGGCACATAACCAAAGGCTAACGTCAACTTTTTCAGTCAAAACATTTAAATTCTTAGAAGATGGGGACACATAAATTAAAGCACAAAATCTCTTAGTCACATGCACGATGCACGCCAACTAGGTCTAAACAAAAGGAAAATATAATGAAAACCTCCAAGTAAATTAATATAAACATGACCCAACAAAATTCTATGGACAATAAAAATCACATCATTGGGTTTCTAGATGTTATATCGTGTTCAAACAATCTATAATGAAGCTAAACACACAGTGAAGTTGTGTTGATTTCACCTAATCATTGGTTTTAGGTTAAAGGTTCGTTACCATCAGCCAAATTATGAAGTAAGTTTTACCTGCCCTACAACCTACATCTCTATGCACTTTCTCACACTTCTCCCTTTAATTATTGAAAATCACACAGTATTTATAATGATTATGATTATGAATAATAATAATTTAATTAAATTTTAACTACTTTAATTTTTTAATTACATATTTATTAAAACATTATGCTGTTATAATTATTATTATTTTTATTATAATTATACTTATAATTATGATTATTAATATAATGAATAAAATTATTATTATTAATACTATTTTATTTTTATTAAAAACAATAATAATATAAATAATATCAATAATAGTATTAATAATATTGATAAAAACAATAAAATTCATAATAATAATAATAATATTGATATTAATAGAATTTAAAATATTGATATTATTCATAATATTAACACTAATAATAATATTAATAACAATAATATTAATTACAATGACAATAATATTATTAATAATAATAATACAAATATTTTAATATAAATATAAATATTTTAATAAAAATATTAAAAATACTTTTTCGTACAAATATAAATCTAATAATAAAAAATCATAAATTATTATTATTAAAAATAAAATTAAAAATATATGTAATATAAATATTAATAATACAAATTAAATAATTAATAATATTAAAAAGAACACTAATAATATGAAAAAATATATTATTAATAATATTATTATTAATGATATTAATTTTAATAAAATTAATTAAATTATTTTTATTATTGTTAATAATAATATTATTACTAATATTATTTTTATTTTTATTAACAATAACAACTATAATATTAATAACAATACTAATATTATTAAGAATAGTGTTTATAATATTAGTAAAGACAACATTAATAATATTTATAACAATAATATTAATATTATTAATTAAAATATAAGTAATACTAATAAAAATACAGTTTTCAGAGTAATAATTTCATATGTTATGTTAAATTTATCTAGTAAATTAAATTAGTGGGTAATATTTTGTATGTATGTTAAATTTACCTACAAATACAAATCCGTGTGTAATAATCTTAGGTAAGGTTGAATTTACCTACGAATATAAATTCGTAAGTAATAATTTGTGAGTAATGCTGAATTTATCTATGGATACAGATCCGTGGTAATAATCAGTAGGTAAGTTTAGTTTTTCTTGTAGTGTAATTGCATCAATGGCAAAGTGGAAACGCTTGTGTTGCATAGAATGGTGTTTAGTTCTCACAAAATGAAAAATATAATACTTGGTATAAGATCAAGTTCCTTTTCTCAAAGCACTGAGTAGATCATCAAGGTCAGGGTCATAATTATTACTTAAGGAATTTTCCAAAGGTTCAAGGGTGCCATTAGATGATAGAGCGCTTACCCTAGCTCAGACAAATTGGAGAGGTTCTTGGATCTAATTAGATTGCTTTTGTCTCCTCTGGTATTGTATATGAAAGAAAGTCTTTAGACGACTAATTTCTAGAGTTGATCCTAACTCAAGAACAAAGATGTCTTTGTTAGGAGCATATTCAAAGACATTCATGCAAGATGTGTCATGAGAAGTATCAAAAATATTAAGGTAGTATTAATATGAGACAACTCTTATATGAATGGGACAAAAGATTACATAAGAATTCCAAAGACTCATCTTTGAAAGAACTCTCCCGCTTGAACTAAGGACACATATAAAAAAATTTAGTTTCATCAAAAGTGACATCAATGGAGATAAAAAGAACTTTCAACTCAAAGGATAGTAACAACGATGTTCCTTTTTATTAGATGCATAATCAATGAATATGCATTTAATAGATCTTGGATTTAACTTTCCACAAACTAACTATGAATATAGACAAATACACACATCCCAACACCTAACTATGAAGACTAAAGAGAAAAGAACAAATGTAAAGAAAGAATAGATGGACTCAATGGGACTTAGAGCAACTAGAACCTAAAAGGATAATCAGTTAAAAAGATAGGTAGCAATGAAGACAACCTTGCCCCAATAAGATTTAGGGACATACATTTGGAAAAGAAGTGTTTGTGTTACTTTAAGAAGATGTCTATTTTTTTCTTTTAGCAATATTGTTTTGTTGTGGTGTCCCCACACATGTGAATTCGTGAACAACACCATTTTTAAAAGGAATTTAGACTTGTTATGATTTACATATTTTCTCCCATTATTAGAATGCAAACATTTAATTGAATTTCTAAATTTTGTTTTTATCATATGAAAGAATTTGATAAATATGGTAAAAACTTCAGATTTTTCTTTCATGAGAAAAATCCATATAACACATGATCAATCATCAATAAATGTGACAAACCATTTAGCACCAGATAGAGTTTGATACTGGCCCCCAATAGTCAAAATGATAAGCACTATGAGTATCACTACAAGGATAGATGGCATGATGATGCTTTGCAAGTTGCATACATCACATTTAAATGACTCAAGAGACTCTTTTGAAAATAAGGAAGGGAACACAGACTTTAGAAAAATAAAAAAGTGACTGGATGTCCTAGACGTTAGTGGAAAAGCCAAATTTGAGAGGATCCATAAGTAGTGCAAGACTAGGGATAAGAGGTAGTTGTTTGTTTGATGATATTATTCTTAGTTCCCAAGTTGTTAAGACAATACAACCCTTCGTATTCCTTAACAGTTTCAATCATCTTCCCGGTGGCAAGATCCTTAAAAGATTTGGAAAAAAGTTATTAGAAAGTTTTGAAACATAAATGACATCTTTAAAGTTGAGAGATGGTAAAAGAAAAATATTACCATGTCTAATTATTGAGATATGAGTCCCCTTAACAATATAATGTGGTTACCAAGAAGAGGAACATATGATGTTAAAAGAGATTATTGAGGATCATATGGTCTATGCCACCAGAGTCTAGAACCCAAGAGTCGTTACATATATTTTTAGAAATATTAAAAGTGGAATTGAAGTGCTTCTAGTCATGGTTACAGAGCAAGTATTAGAAGGTGGCTTACTGATAAACTCCATGAGAAATTTTAGATGTTCAATTTCAGCACGTAATGCAAGCATTTTTTCTTTAATTGAAGAGGATGAAAGAGTCTTGTCAAAATTTCCAAAATCTAAAGTTGTCTGATAAGTCTTTAAGGATTCTCATTTTAATTTCACTAAACAATTAAGAGTTTTCTCCTTTCCATGTAGCTTGAAACAAGTCTTCTAAGTGTGGTCAGATTTCTTGAAACGTGAGCACCAACAATCCTTCATACCTTAAGATAGTTTAATATTTGTGAAATTTTATGAAATGTAGAATTTGTATTTTTATAAAATAAAATTTATGTAAATTCACCTAAAATTGGGTTTAGTCTGATTTTTTTATTCAATGATCAGTCATATTTCTTGTTCACTACAAAAAAAAAAGTTACTGACGAGACAAATCCATCGGAAACACCCAAAATTTGTCGATAAATTGATTATATGTAAATTTACCGACGGATTTCTGAGTCCGTCAGTAATTACCGACGAATTTCTGACATATTTTTGAATCCGTTGGTAATTACTGACAAATTTAGGATAAATTCATCGATAAATTTATCGATAAATGATATCTGTCGATAAAATTATCAATAATGATATTTTACCAAACAAATAAAGTTTCGTCAATAAAATTTCATTAATAATTTAACTTTTTTTTTATAGTAGTTTCATATTACATATTCATATAAATTTCATTTCATTTAGTAAAAACATAAATATAAATTTTATTTCATTTAGTAAAAACATTTATTAGTTAGCGATAGTATAATAGTACATATTACTAGTAAAAAAAAAACGCAAAAGTATCTATATATTCATATTTTCTTATGAGATTAAAATGTAATAAATGCAATTAATTTTTTTGATATAATTATTATAATAATAAACTATTACTAAAATATAGAGGCTGAAATTGAAGTAAAATATGTAAGTTACAAAAACAGGACACGAAAATCATACAATAAAATAATCTTTCGCTACGACTACTTGTTATGAATAATTTATTATGGATTATGAAAATTAGAAAGCCGATTGATGAAGATAATAATAGGAAAGATAAGAAAATATGTCCACAAAAAAATAGTTATCAAAATCATCTCATTATTAATTAATTATTGTAAATAAAAAGAAAGAAACTAATTTGTATAAAACACAAACTATTATTTATTTGTTTATTTTATATTTACCTGTATGCTCATGTGATCATGATTATCATGACGATGAATTAAAGGTGTCATTAGTAAGGTTTATATATGTTTACAATATTTGATAATTCTAATTTCGTGCAATTATTTTGTGGCAAGAGTTGGTCCCATAAAGATGTAAAGCATGGCAACTTAATCTAACATGTGGGGAACATGTTTCAGAACATCAAATACATGACAAAAAATCAACTATTAAAATAAGTAATGATTAGTTGTCAATTTTTGGAACATTTCAAAAATCGATTGATTAGTTTCACAATTTTCTTATATTTTTAAAATGTGAAAATAAGAGTATTTATTTCATATTTGTTTAAAAAGTTATTAGAAAAATAAATAATGATTCACATCTTAGTCTTGCTCTATATTTAGTGTTATATGTTACACATTTTCTCTAATTCTTCATTTTTTTTTTAGTTTTTTTTACTTGAGTGTATGTATTTTTAGTTAACCTTCCTCACACACACCATTACTCATGATAAGTAGTTCTCACCAACCATAATCAAATACAATTTATCAGCCCACTATTATGATGCAATGAGAAATAAGAGAGTGACAAAAGTAGAAAAGAAAAAAAAGGAAAATTATTTGAATTAAAAAAAGTGATAAATTCATTTGTTATTAATATTATTATTTATTATTATTTATTATTATTTATTATTTTAATTATTTATTATTGTTGTGTAATATATAAACAAAAAATGAAAAAATACCCACAATTTAAATTACTATACTTGATTATTAAATCAATTTATACTGAAGTTGTAATAAAAATCGTAAGGTAATCAATTATGTTAGCTTACGTAGTTTTTTTTTTTTTTTTTTTTACATTTTTCGATATCAATTTACTTTTTTTTTTACATAAATTTATATCTCTAGTCTCTTCATGAAACTTTAAACGTTTTTGTAAAACATTTAATCTATCCTACTATTATTCTCAAATAGGTTAAGGTCACCTTTGACTTTTTTTTATCCCCCATACTTTTATAAATACCATTAATGTTAAGTATGCATGTATTTCATTATGATGAAATCACAACTAATGTGAGCATTAATGTGGTTTTCACCTAACCCAATTCGTAGCATATATCCAAGTGGAAAACCATCATCTCTAATTAGTCGAACACTTCTCATAAGGTTGATCATGTCAATTAATATATTTTACTTTCTTAAAAAACTAAATTGACCACACTCAAGACTAAATTGATATTTTTTTTTCATTGTTTGTCTGTTTTGGAGATTTATAAGATTTGGTTTTGATATAATTTGAGAAGGAAGGTTCATCATTTTGAGATGTTAAGGCTCATAATAACTTTGAAAGATCTCATAAATATACTCCTAGAGTTTGAAATCGTTACTATATTTAAATTAATTACAATAACAAAACATTAAATATAGTGACAATTTTTAACTGTTATTATAAGAACAGTCTCTAAAATTAGTGCTAGTATCAAATCGAAAGAAAACAAATTCAATAAGATTATTAACTTAAAAGATGAAAAAATCCAAAGGAATAAAGTAAAAATTACCATAAAAACATAAGGACCAAAATAACTTTTTTTTTCTCCAATTTATTCTGTATTTCAATTTTATAAAAGTCTTCTAAAAAAAGGAGAAAAAGAACAAATAAAGGTGCGCGTGTCAGCGAAGTGAAAAAGACGACGGAAATTCGCACGGCTCGTGGCTTATCCACACGCAAAAAAGGTTTGCGAAAAAGCACTTTCAGCTATTTCGGATTTAACTCGAAGTGATTCTGGGTCAGAAGTTATAACAAAAAAGAAAGGATAAAATTAATTTAAACATAAAATAAAACTAAAAATTATTTTAAATAATTCTGTAAATTAATTTATGCACAAGTTAATTTGAATTTATGATTTTATTTTCTAACCCTGTCAGTCAAAGCGTGGAAATACCAGAATCAAAATGGTCCGTGATCTTATGAATACTCCCACACGCATTTTCTTCGCCACACGTGTTAATTCGCAGAATTTATTTTAAATAATTTTAAAAAATGTTCTCCAAATTTATCGTGGGTGTGACCTTCCCCAATAAATGTGCTTATCGCAACTTCCAAGGTCAACTAGTTGCTTCATGTGTTTAAAGGAAAATTTACTTTACTTCAACCAATCACTAGAGAACATGTGTACCCAACAAGTTATACTTTCACACTGCCCCAAAGTATAAGAATTTTCAACTCGAATATTCAATGAGTTACTTTTACTTTTATGTGAATCTCTTTTCATTTATAAATATGGTTGGTTTTTGTTGAACAATTTGTATTGTGAAGGGGATCACACATGTATTCTGTTTACATGGTTCTTAGGAATTTTGCTATTTGGATTATCTAATGGTCATAATTTACGAGGCATATTTTAGTGGACATGGTCATGGTTTTTCTAAGATTGACTCTTGGTGATTTTTATAGACGGATGAATCATGCTTTATTTCTAATAACTAATTTTCTAATTGTTTAGTTTTTTTGGTATTAAATTATATATTTTTAGTGATAGTTGTAAATATATTATTTAGATTCTTTATTTTAGTGCATTTTTAAAATTTTTAATTTTATTGTATTTTACTTTGGTTGGTTAACTTACTTTTCATTTAACACTTGTTAGTTTATCTTCTAAATTTTAATTAAAGATATTTTTGTACGGATTGAAAAAAGAGTTTTCTATATTTTTGAGTTTGTTGAGGTTTTTGACAATATGATGTGTTAGTCTTTAGTCTTCATATCTCTATTATCAAGCGATGAAGGTACTGCAAAAGGTGTCAAATGATTAAGTCAATATACGTTATGCAAAGTATCTAAATGTTGGTTAAAAAATGTACATTTTATTATGTGTCTCATGGTATTGTAGGAAAATTAAAAGCACTTCTTATATGGGTCTAGTTTGACATAAATTTTCTCATTCTAATAATACAAATTGATTTATGATATTGATTAGTATTAATGATATAAACACACGGGAATGGTGAAGAAAATAAAGATCACAAGATTTAACAAAGATCAACAATGCCTTTGAGCGGCAGTGTTTTGTTATTAGAGAATCAGAGTTGGGGTTATAATTACATATGGTTGATATTAATAACCCTAAATATGGTACAATTACCAAAATACCTTGTACTGTATTGCAAGAGCGAAACTCTCGCACCCCGGTCCAGCCCACAAAGCCTATAACTTACCGCAATGGGTAATGTCTACGCTTCGCTTCGACATTTGCCCTTTCATTCAATATTATGGATGATTGTTTATATTTGTAGCTGTGAATCGTCTTTTTACCCCTTGACTTTGATATAAAATTTTGTTTTCTAGAATCATCATTCTCTTGCTTTCTTCCATGTTCATGGCCACCCTTAATGTATAAAATGTCACCTTGAGAAGAACTCTCCTCTGCATTCTGCTTTCGCTAGTTGTACGCCAACAACACTGTAGTAATCTCCAGAACCTTGATGGTTTCTTTTCCATACGTAAGGGTTGTCACACTATGTTCGTAGGAAGAAAGCAACGAACACAAGAGAATTTGCTCTGTCTTCATCCTCAATCTTCACATCTAACTACTCTAGATATGTGATTATATGATTGAAAATATTCCATGTTGTGCTAGATCGTTACACTCCTACATCTTTAGCCCATACAACCTCTGCTTAAGATACAATTTATTCGTCAAGGTTTTTTGACATAAACTGTGATTTCAGTTTCTTCTAGATTTTATCTAGAGACGATAAACTAATTACATAGTACATGATCTCTTCTGCCAAATACAATCGTATGGTTCCTACTACTCGTTCCTACATATCCACCCAATCCTCATCCTCCATCTTCGCTGGTTTCTACGATTTTAAAGTCTTCAACAACCCTTGCTGGGCTAACAGATCCTTCACCCTCGTCTGCCATAATCTGATTAAATTTCACAACTTCGAATTTATCACCTCCTGACATAGCCATCTCATCTGGCTCTGACACCAATTGTTGAGAAAATAACACTATAAAAACAGGAATGAACGAAAATGAAGAAAATAAAGAACACAAAATTTAACGAGGTTCAAATATTTGTCTATGTCTTCGTGAGCGTTTGAGCGACTGTGTTTTGTTATTAGAGAATTGAAGTTAGGGTTATAATTATAGATAGTTGATATTAATAACCCTAAATATGGTACAATTACCAAAATACCTCGTACCATACTACAAGAGCGAAGCCCTCGCACCCCGACCCAGCCCACAAAGGCTATAACTTCCCACAATGGATAAAGTTTATTCTTCGCTTCAACATTTTCCCTTTTAGTATTATGAGTAATACCTAACAATAGTTAACTCTTAATTGTTGTTTTATACATTAGATATATTAGATATATATTTGCTAAATGTCTTGATGGATACATGTCAACTTATACCCATGTCATATATCAAAATTATGTATATTACAAAAGTTTATCTTGTAATTTTGTATTTCTTGGTAATTTTGAGTGTTTTTACCACATTGTTCCTCTTTCATTTAAAACTTTTTACTAAGAATTTATTTTCATAGAATGTTAAAGTAAAGGAAACAACAAAAAATATTGTTACAACTTGTTTGTTTTTTATATTTGTTGTTTTCTTATTATTTACCAATTTTGTATAAAATATTAAAGTCCTCTCCTTCAATCTTACCAATCAGGACAACACATATTGAATTGGTCTAATTGAAGAAATAAAAAATAAGGGATAAAATGGACGGAGAGGGAGGCATAATGAGGAAAGAAAAGGAATGGAATAAGAAAGGATACACATAAAAGAAATAAAAGGAAGAGGTAATCCAGGACACTTTCCTTATATGGGAACCATGGTGCAGGGGAAAACTTGATTATTCAAAGGCATAGTAGACAAAGAGGAGAAATATTCCTTCCAAAGTTGATGAGACTTAAAATCAAAATCCAAAAATTCTATGAAAGTAATGATTTAAAAAATATTTGGAATGGGAAGAAAAATATATGATTTAGAAAAGACTCTGATTAACTTCTTTAGAATTTAAGGACTATGTCATGTTATGGTGGAAAAAACTCTCATTCATTATGGGCTAAGAAAAAAATACTTAAAACTCTTGATACAAAACTTTAAGTATGCATGAGAAATAGTTTTTTACTTATTTTATTACAAGAAAGAATTACATTTGAAGTTTCAAAGACATCAACAAAGATCATAAAGTGCAGATAAATATTTGAAGGAGTCGTTCCAGGCCAAATTGAATTATGAGAGTTTATATACTGAAATGACTAGATTTGGAAGTGGTCTCAATAGAAATATTTAAGATATAACATAATTACATGAGTATATTTTTGAAAAACTTGATAAACTCAAACAAATAAAGTGGATCTCCAAGTTAAAAGAAATGAAATTTTTATAAATAGTGCTTATAATTGGTTACTACAACTTGAATGAAAGGATAACTATAAAGTTAAACATGATCATATTTTCGTAATCAATTATCTTATATAATATATGTATAATCAATTATGATAATTGATTATATCTAAAAAAACACTATAATTGATGATCATAATTGATTGTGTATATAAAAAAAACTTATAATTAATTTTTTTTTTCTAAATCGATTATTTTTCATCCTTTTATTTCTCAGCTTCTATCTTTATTTTTCTTGGCTTTTATCATTGCAACACCACCATCAAACCATACAAGATACACAATGAAAAATCAAAGACAACTTTTTAGCTAACTATAAATATGCTTAAAGTTTGGCTAAAAAACTACTATGCAAATTCACACAAATCACAATTCCTACAAAATCACAATCAATACAAATATATCGGATGAACAGTGATTATTCGAATTTAAGCGTAACTTAAATGTTCATTATAAATATCACATATGTGTCATTAAAAAAATATTTCAATATTTACAAAATAAATTATATATATATATATATGAATACTTAAAATTAAAAAATAGATATCTAATTAGAGAAATAAAAATTTAGAAAAACATTTTACATGAAATAAAGTTAAAATTCTCACATGTCATAAGAACTAAAAAACATTTCAAAATTTATATAATTAAACATAAATATTTTTATAAAAATTAAAATCAAAACTTACTAATTTTAGAAAAATATAATTAAATAGACATATCAATATCAGAAAATTCACATTAAAACCCAACAGATGCATCTGTACCTGAAAAATAGAAATCTGAAATGTTTCAATGAATGCGTAGTACAGTATTAAATTAATCTCAGGAAAATTATAGAATTTGTCAAATTGTTCATTAAATAATTAGACACTATTTTCTAAGATTCCACAACGTGCTTTTCCTGAACTATAGTATTTAGCATTAGTTTCTACATCACGAATCCTCAAGAATAATTTAACAGTCAGTCACGTGGAATTTAATTTTAAATCAAACTTTCCATATTAAAAAATTTATTGTGACTGACACACTATTCTTTTAAACAACTTTGTTTGAGAAATAAGAAGCAATTTAATCATTCCTTACGAAACTCTTACTTTTGTTAGTTATCTACTGTTTATCTTCTCTCCAAACAAGAATTATTTATGATTAAAGAATCATAAATAATTTCAAAAGAAAATAATTCAAATATCCACAATATACTAGTTTATAGTTAGAAATCACTCTTATTTATAAAAGATATTATAGTGTTACCCGAGAAATTAAAAACATTAACAATAATAATAATAAATATATTACTATTTTCTAAAAAATTTGATATTAAAGACGTTTAATTTTAGTATATGTCATATCAAGTCAAACAAGATCCATAAATTGAAAATCCTTTAAATAACTTTCATATTAAAACATAAATAAGAAACTTTATCATCAAATCAAACACAAGAATGATATTTTTAATTTGTAATAAAGTATGTCTTAATTTCCTCCAAATTTATGTGCACATAGTTATCATCATTCTTAAAAGCTTGGTGTATACAAATACAATATGATGTACATAATGGAAAAAGAAATGAAATATATGTGCACACATTAATAATAACATACCAAACATTTTTTAATTTCAAGATGCATTAAATCATCCTCTTAATGCTACTTTCTTTCTCTTCCAATCTCATCTTGTGCCATCCACAAGCTTTCACTTCTATTATATATGTCTCTTCATTCTTCATTCAAAACTACTCCAACTTCATCTTTCTCTCTTCTCTTTCTCCCAAGTGTTCATCAATGGCATTTCATTCACCTTTCACAACTCTTTCTCTCTTAGTTTTTCTCTCTCTCTTTTTCACTTCTTCCCATTCTGCCCTCACCTGCGCCTCCTTTAAGCTTCCGGCCAACCGCACCTACGCCAACTGCACCGCCCTCCCCACCCTCGGCGCCATACTCCACTACACTTACAACGCCACCAACCACACTCTCGCCGTCGCGTTCGCCGCCGAGCCACCCAAACCCTCTGGGTGGGTCGCCTGGGGCCTCAACCTCGCCGGCGGCGGCATGGTCGGCACGGAGGCCTTCATTGCGATCCCCGCCTCCGCCGGCGGCAGAACCGTGCACCGCTACAACCTCACTTCCTACAAGCAAATCGACGAAGTCAAAGCCTTCACCTTTGAATCGTGGGACCTCGCCACGGAGGAGGCTGCCGGCGTTGTAGCGATCTTCGCCGTCGTCGCGGTTCCCGAGAAGGCTGGGAACGTGAGCCACGTGTGGCAGGTGGGACCCGCCAAGGATGGGAAGCTGATGATCCATGACACCAAGCCGGACAACCTGCAGGCCAAGGCGGCGCTGCCGGTGGCGCTGGGGCCCGCTGCCGCAAGTGGGAGCGGAAACAGTACCGGAAGTGGGAACGCCACCGCGCCGGCCGCCGCAAGTGGGGAGAAGAGTGGTGTGAGTGAGAGGTTTGGAGTTGGGTTTTACTTTGGGTTGGTTGTGGCCATGATGATTAGTGTTGTTGCTCTTTGAAGTGAGTTTTTTTTTTTTTTTTTTTTTTTTTACTTTTTATTTATTACACGCATCGTTAATAATTTTTACTCAACTGAGGTAACTGAATTTTTTTATATGTATTCTAGGAATTTCTTTTAATCCATTGTGAAGATTTTAAGTTTATTTTTCTTTTTTTTTCATTTTAGATTGTATCCATAATTTTGATTATCTTCGTATTTTTATCATTAAAGTTTACCTTTTTAAAAAAAACGTGTTTAGTTTACTTTTTTTTTTTTTTTTTTTTTTTTTTTTGCTTCAGTAATCACTGACTATATATTGTTTGTAATGCTGAACTTTTTATGGACTAATTTTTCATTATCTTGTAGTAGAAAAACAACATCAAATTAGTCTCAATATATTTATGAGGAAAAAAGGAATATTAGTCTCAAATGACCTCCTCGTGATCTTGTTCAAGAAGTTCAATTTCTTAATAAACTATAAATTTGAGTTTGAGCAAGGCCAATAAAAATTGTAAACAAAATAATAAATTTGCATGATTACTCTAAAATTATCTTCATTGTATTTAAGATCGGAGTAGATGAGTAAGCTCTGGTATCTTTAATGGGATGCTCAGTTATGACTTTTTTGGAAAAAATAAAAAATAGTTATATAGTTTATAAGAAAAATTAAAGGATCTGATAATTATAAATGGTTCTTCATAAAGAGAGACCAAAATATTCTCATAATGATCTTGAAGGGAGTAATACATTTGAAGACTATTTTTTGCCTCTCTAAATATTATGTTTAGATCTATTTGTATCAAAATGCAAAATTTTAAATTTTGAAAGGATTAAAATAAGATAAAAAAAATTGCAAGTAGATTATAATTCTGTATTTAGCTGCTTAGGTAACAGCTATATGTAAGAATCTCTTCATGATATTTTTTGTATTTTTTTAAATTTAAATTAGTAACAATAACACTGTTAGTCATAAATTTCCTAGTGGGAAATGGATCTTCTCCACTTCAAAACAAACTACATCCTGTGCATTTGATTCTCTTTGCTGCAGATTGTCTTGTTTAAAAATAGAAAACTGAAGACGGTTCACTTATTCTTTCATTATATTTCACAGTTCACTAATTAAAAAAATTAACTGTTTTATTAATGGTTGACACTAATGTTATTCAAAAAGTAAGTGGAGGTTGATCAGTAGTGTCTTATGTTAATTAAGGTTTGATTTAATGCTATATTGGATATAAAATAAATCAATTATGTTGGAAGGGAAACTGATCTTGATTTAGATGATGAAAATCCATAGTAATATCATGATTGAAAAAAAAAATATTGTAATTTTAGAAAATTTACAATTAAATTTTATTTTCCACAATTTTAGCTTCTTAAATCTATAAAATTTAGTTCTTGAACTGCACAATAATAATTCGTAACTTTATTCAATTTTCAGCATAATTATTCATAATTCTTTCATTACTTTCGACATGACATAATAATAATAATAATAATAATAATAATAATAATAATAATAATAATAATAATAATAATAATAATGATAATAATAATAATAAAATAATAATAGGAGAAACTCATTATACTTGTGCTTTTTTTTTAACAAGAATGTGGGAATAACAACCCCACCAATTTGTTACGAATATAATTTGATGGTGATTCAGTATATTTTTAAAAATAAAAATTAAACAACGCTATGAATAATTAAAAATAAAGCATTAAAATTGTGTAAACAAATTTCGGATAACTGAAAATTAAGGAACTAACTACGGAAAAGGAATTTAGAGACCAAATTTATGGATTTTGTAAAACATATACCAAAATTGTAATTAAACTAAGAACATAGGTAAGTTGAGTTTGAAGAGATAAAACATATATCAATATCCAAAAACCATTTGTAGATATAGGTATATATAGATTGTCTTTTGTATATAAGAAAAAGGTGTATCTCTTATATATCAATGAACTTGAACTTGGAGATAGTGAATTTAGGGTTTCAACTTTGTACTAGTAACCTTACACTTCAAGTACTTCAATGAATTTGGTTCACCTGGAGATTGTGATATTAGAGTTTTAACTTTGAACTAAACTATCTCCTTTTCCTACTTTAATGGGTCCAATTGAACTAAAAAACCAGGAAAAATTGCTTTGTTAACCCTTTACAACGGCTACTAAAGAAGCTTGTGCATACACCATAGGAAAAAAAAAAAAACAGCATATGTGTGTGGACCAAGTGGGTGAGGGGTTTTATTGCATTGAATTATTGATGTCTCACTTTTCTTCCTTTTTTATGCATTGTTGCAAGTGGATTCTAACCTCCAAACTTTTTATGTCCATCTAGGGTTTCTGTATCCTCTTCTTTGGCATCACTCTTCAAAATTACCCATTAGTTTTGAAGTCTGAAGTTTATGTACTTTTTTTAATTGAATATTAAGTTTAATTAAATGTTATGTTGTTTAATGAACATGGTTTTGTCCTTTGAGTTCACATGCAATGAAAGCATGGTGTTTTTAAGGCAAAGGTGTCACAGTCAACAACTTAGGCCTCCACAATTGAAATCTCAATTATCAAAATTTAATAATATTTAAACTGGTCTATAGAAAGTACTGCTTTCATATAAATATAAATAACTTTTTTGAAAAAATTATTTTAGCTACAAAATTTTTTATAAATGTTTAATATTTAATTTGCAGATATATACTTTTTTATATTTAATAGGAAAAAAATTATATAAAGAAAAAATTTCAAGAGCTGTAACAATTTTAATCAAAAAGCTATAGTCAAGTATTTTACCAATAACTAATTTAAATATTTATTCAAAAGTCAATACCGAATTTCATTTTCTCTCTATCTCTTTAGTTTTTTCATTTTTCCTTGGCATGGTTTAAAGTTCGTTCACGTCATGCACACATGCGCTTTGCGAAAGCAGCAAATTATTCACAAAAGCACCTTGGTTTGCGCAGCACTTTATTAAAAGAATATATATATATATATATATATATATATATATATATATATATATATATATATTAATTCTCGAGTAACTCAAAATAGAAAAATCCAAATAAATTATTCATTGAATTAGTGAATTGGAAGAATAACAAGTTAGTAATAAAGATATTTTGTAGGTTTATTTTTATTTATAGAGGTTGAAAAGTTCTATAAATATATATTTTTATTTAAGAGAATATTATTTTTTTAATGTTATTTATGTTTTTGTTGATTTGAGTATTGATGGATCTGCATTTGATTATTTTTTAAGAAAATTATATTTAAGAAAAACTATGTTATTCTTATTAATGGATATTTCAGTAAAAGTATTTATAATTACAATATTGAGGAGTTTAGTAAAAAAAATTAAGTCACTTGAGTTTATAGCTCTTAGTCGAAGGTAGAATATTATTTATTTTTTATTAAATAATGAGATGGAAATCCTGTTTTTAGTGTGCAATCTATAAATATATATAAACTAATTGTTTCAAACGAAATTATGTAAGTTAGGATTGTAACCATGTAGTAAAAGAGCAAGAATTCAAACACTTGGTCATGAACCTCAAGCATTTCAAGCAATAATATTAGGTCAAATTTCATTAATATCACATTTTACTCTAAGTTTTATATGATTAGTTGAATGTTTCGGTTTGTGTTCCACAACAATAGCATAATATTATAAACTTATAGTTTGTAACATATTGATAAGGAGGCCAAATCCTAGTTGCGTTCATTACACCTTTAAGGTAATGCCAACATCTAAAAACAATCAAGGAATTTAGTCAACATATAAATTAAGGAATTTTGGTCGAATATGTTATACTAGTTGAATTTTCTAAAGTTAGATGTCTTAACCAATCTTACCAAATCTTATCTCAAGCCTCTACATAGATTTACGAGAGAAAGAATTTACACTCAAGGATATCCAATTTGATGACCAATTTTGATACTAGTGAGGCACATTACTTTGATGATTCAATATATCTTGGTAGAAGGAAATATGTTATACAATATCATCATAGATTAAAACGTTAAATCAAATTGGTGAGGTCGCATCCATACCTACATGGCAATGAAGTGCTTAGGTAAGGGTACCATCATTACTATCAAGGTAGATCCCAAATAAGCCAAAGAATGTTACACTTAGAGTTTAAAAATAATCCTCTACATTTTGAATAATATAACTAGCACCATCGATAACTTGACCCAAATAAAAATAATAAAGCTAACTAATAATTAATGGCAAGAGAAAAGTTGGTCTTTAAAGGCATGCAATAATGTTCTGCTAATGACAAGTACTTCGAGTACTCTTAGTAACGGAGAGGTCAACTTAAACCTCACACAAACATCAAAGAGAACTGACCATTATTCACGAGCTCGTGATGAATTTTGAGCTTAGCCTATAACCTAACTAGTGCATTAAAGTTTGATGAATACAAGTCATCCACTTTAACAACAAATAGAAGAAGTCCTCACTTGCAACATTGATATGTTTGCATGGTGTGCAACAAACATGATAAGAATTGATCTTAGACTTTATATGTCATAAATTCACCATCCTAACTCAATCCTAATGTAAGAGGAAGTTCGGGGAAGAATGTCGATTAACAATGAAACAATAAGTCAACAAGTTATTGAAAATTGATTTTATACAAGAAGTTACTCACACTACATGGCTCATCAAGGTAGTCATGATGAGAAAGTCTAATAAAAAATGGAGAATATACACTGATTACACTTATCCTTTATTGAATATCAACTGTTTGACTGACAATGCATTGAGATAAGAGCTCTTTAGTTTCTTATATGTTTATTCCATGTACAACCGAATTAGAATATTACCAATAAATAAAGAAAATATGGTCTTCATGATAGATGGAGTTAATTACTAGTACATAGTCATGCCTTTCCACTTGAAAAATGCAAGGACAAAAAATCAACGCTTGATGGATAAGGTCTTCAAATACCTCTTCAAATATACAATGAAATTTTATGTTGATGACATAATCATCAAATCAACCATCATAGAAGACCACCCTCAACACATAGAGAAAGCCCTTATCAAGGTACAACAACATAATATGAAGGTAAATCCCAAAGATTTTTTTTTTGTAAGTGGAGAAAAGTTCCTTATATTCATGACACCCATTGTTGCATACCTAGCTTATTACATACTACCAAATAATCAAAGCCAAAAGAATATAAAGGAAAAAAAATCTTTGTTCACCTTGTTCAATGAAGCACTCTTTAGAAGGGATTTCCTCCTTCTTACTTAAGTGTTTAGATGATGAGCAAGTTCAATATGTCCTAGTCGAGCTACATTGAGATATTTATTGAATGCACTTAGGATAATGGAGCATGACTTTGCAATTACTTGATTTTGGATATTACTAGCCTACTCTTAAAGGGAATGCAAAATCCCTTAGCCTTTCACCTATTGGGGTATGGATATCCTCGAACACTTCCTCTTAACTAAATGGCCTCCAATCCATTCCCATGGCTAAATGACAAGTTAATTCTTTTATTGTAACTATTTATTACTTTACTAAATAGATAGAAGTTGAATTCCTAACTACGACACAACTCAACATTTACATAAATTCTTTAGGAAGAGCATCATTTATCAACACATGCTCTTTTATTGTTTGGTTGTTTAGTGATAAATGGTTCAAACAATTTCTCCAATAGAGACAAAAACAATAAATTTCATAACAAGAATATTGTATGGCAAAACATTAACAAACTCAACAAGATTAAACAAAACGAAATCTAGTTCTAAATTACGATAGTATTAATCGAATTATCAATTATTTACAAAAGTGAGACAATATAGGGATGAGTTATCCAACAAGTTTATTTACATAGACTTAGAATGTAATAAATTGAAATGTGTCCTATAGTTAATTTCTTACTAAAAAATTATATTTATTTTTTATTTTTTTCACTATATTTTCGCCGTTGTTTCTACTCAAATTTTAATAAGTTGCGTTCTTAAATCATGATAACTTTTGTCCTTCTCATGTCATACCTTCTTCATGGATCATAAAAAATTTTCAATTAAAACACTGTTATGCTGCAATGGTAATATTACTAAAATTTGTGCTATTTTTTTTAATTGATTTATACTGATTCTAAAATTGTTTGCTTTTATGCAGTCAAATTAATTGCTATCGATTTATGTAGTCTGATCTTTCTATCTTTAATTTCTATCCATAAAATTATTTAATGAAATCATTAAATTTTCTTTAGCTTAAAATAATAAGGACCTAGAAAATTGTTATAGAGTCGAAATGGAAAAAGTAAAATAGCACCTGAATATTATAATAAATTGAAAAGCACATATAAATAAAAAATAAATATTCAAGTTTCATTTTAACTTAATCACCATCTCTCTAAAAGTAATTTCTTCTTTTTATTCTTCGTCTTTTCTCTAAAATTTTGACTCTGTTATACATTAGACTAACGATAGGAGGTTACTCTAGACTTCTAGTGGTAAATAGAACAAAACTGGCCGATCAAAATTTTTATTTTAGGAAATTCATGTCTACTCCTTTTTCCTTTGAGTCAGTTTTTTATACGAAATTCCCCAAGTTGGAGGTGCAATGTCGAAGCTGAAAACTTCTATAGCTATAGAAGATGGCTTGGGTTGTAAGATCGTTTCACTCAAGCCTTAAGGAAGGGTTCTCAGATGAATTCTATGGGTTCTTAATGAATTCTTGGATAATGTGATTTTACGGAAATCTCAAAAATGAAAGTTATTAAAGAAAATGCTAGAAAACAAAGATAATGCTAGGAATTAGAACAACACCTTGCACCACCCAAATTCATGAGATAAGCAAGATGGTGATTCACTACTTGTGACCTAGCTCACAATAATCAATGTTAGGAATTGAAAAGAACCTTGCATCACTCAAATCCATGAGATAAGCAAGGTGGTGAATTGTCACTTGTGACCTAGCTCATAAGATAAGAAACCCCATGAGAGAACCTCTCCACTTCCCTTTAATGAATCCTGATGCGCCACTCTAGGATAAGCAAGGGCGAAACACCACTTGAGACACACTCAAGATTTCAAAAGTTTCTATTCATTTCCAAGTCTACTAAAATGAGTAAAATAGGTCTCTTTATAAAGAGTTCATGGTGGGAAGGGAATAACAAACTCATTTATTCCCTAAACTAATGCTAAACAAAGCCTAGAAATATAAAAGGAAAAATATATTTATTTTTATTTTTCATATCACATCAGTTTTTTAATTTTCCCTTATACCTGAGTATAGTGGTTCACATGTGTATTATGAGACTTCAAGATGAGTCTCTGCTAGTTTAATGTCTTAGTGTTATAGTCTAATCATTGACAAAGACTTTGTGGTGTAGGTTAGGGTCTCTTTGATTTCTAGGTTTTTAGAGTTCTTTGTGAATCTATACTTTTAATTAGGTAAGCGAAGCTAGCTTTTAAAACTACTCAATATAAGTCTAGGTTAGAAGACCTCAATGTGTTTGTGACATACAGGTAGTTTATGTTGTGATATGGGCAGAAATTGTGGATAGAATGATTATGAGTTTGAATTTATTATTAAATTGCTCTTGAATTGAAAATTGTTTGATTTAGCCTGCTTAAGATAGTAATTTTATAAATTTGGTATTGTATATTTATGTAAGTTGATCTTAATGGATAGAAGATTTTGAATATGTTTAACTATAGGTATATGTGATTGATAAATTATGAGTAAGAGGATAAGTTGAAATTGATAAATTAGTTTGTAATTATAACATAACTAAAGTGTTAGATGTCTAGAAAGTGAAAGAATGTTCTTGGAACTAAAGTAGTTGCTTTGTGAATAGAAATCACATTTAGTAAATTACAAGGATACTTAATTTTGAATAATTAGATAAATATAGATTGTTATGATGTCAATGAAACTCTATGAAGGTATTGATGACGAATGGATATTAATTGATAAGGTTATACTAAGCAACTGCGGTGGAATTGAATCTGGTAAAGAAAAAAAATAGAACTTTTGAACTAGGCAGTAGTGTCGGGTGCCATCTCAAATGCACCAAAAGCATTTCGAGAGATTTTTACTTGGGTGCATGGCACCGAGCACAAATCTAGTGGGCGTGAGCTTGGGCATCGGTCACATTCTTAGGCAGTTGCTCAAGATTTTGTTGAGCCGGGTGCTGTTTTTGTGGGCAGAGCGCGACCTATTTTAGAATTTCATTACTATTTGATGTAATATGACTTTTGGAATAGTTTTCTCAAGCTTTATATTTAGTATACATTTTCAAATGTTCCATGTAGATGATTAATCTATGGGTGATAATATGATTGAATTGTTATAAAGATTTTTTTTATGTACTTTGAGTGAGTTTGAACTTGAATAAAGATATGGATTTGGAAACAAATGAATATATGAATATGAAAGTGATTAAAATGTGTGATGTGATGTTGAATGTATGGTTTGTGATCGAAACATAGTATTTTTAGGAAAGATATACCATGTGGAGATTGTTTAGGATGTGTATTGTCTAAGGATATGCTCAATGAGATATCCTAACTCTACTAGTAATTGGGATCAAATATATAAAGATTATTAGGTGGTGAGAGTCGAAGGAGGTTCAGACTTGGTGACTGTGGTTTGAAAAATAGCCAGTCAAAAAAGACCAGATGGACTAACCTTCTCATACAGAAACATTGATTCATTGTGTGGGGTTGTGTGGATTCATATATGAGAGTTGTATAACAGGTGTGAATCTCTAATTCTATTCAATGCATGAGTCTTTCAAAAATAGAGTCAATTGTGTACATGTTGAATTAGGAATTGAATTGTATAATGTATTAATGCTATGAGATACATGAATGGTTATATATATATATATATATATATATATATATATATATATATATATATATATATACACACACGATGTTATATATACAATGTTATTGATGAAATTTATTGGAAAGTTTTAAATTGTTAGTTTACCTGTGTTTGTTTGTGAAATTGTTTTAAATCTGTGATGAATGTGTATTATATCGGAGCATATGATGTTATAAAAAATGTACTTGAATGAGTATTAATATACTTGTGATTATTTAAAAAAGTAAATATTGTTATATAATATAAATGATCTTTTAAATTCCTGTCAAAAAGAAATATATTTAAAATACTTGTATATGTATTTATATACTTTATGAAAATCTAAAAGTTCAAATATTTTAATTACTAGTTATAGTAGATTAGATATTCCAAATCCAGAGTGTTAGAATGATGGTCATAGTTGTAGATGGTGTTAGAATGATGGTCATAGTTGTAGATGGTGTTTTTGTTTCCTTGTGCCGATGAGATAAATATAAGAAATTAGTTGAGTGTAAAGTTACTTTAATGCTTTATGTCAAACGTTAATCCATAATGCATACTTAATATTATTGTTTTTGATTATATTTATAAGATTTTAATATATAGTCTCTAAAAAATATTGGTCTATTTTATAATATAAAAAGTTGAAGTATACTCCTTTCTATAGATAATTATTTAAAAAAGAAAAATAAAAGCAGAAAATTGCATTTAGAAAAAACAAGAAATTTAAATGAAAAAAATAGAAACCATAAAATGAAAAGTGATTTGCTGAAAGTTGAGAAAAGGAACCCATGTTCAGTGTCTAAATTTGAGCCTTTTGGGATGCTGCCGATTTTTTTTTCTTACCCATCACCCTTGGTCTTTCTTTTTCATAGGACTGGTCCCTTTTTATGACTCTCAATAAGATGCATTAGAAGACAAGTACTCCTCCATTCCTTTACCATATCATGATGCATCATTCTAACATATTTAATAATTATTTTTTTCGCCCTCTATAATTGCCTCTATGAGACTAGTTTTTAAATGGATAGAAAAATATTATAGGGGAAAAATAAAGAATAAATTTATATTAATTCATCACTTTATATTCTTATAATTTTTTCTTTGTTTTCTCTAATATCAAATGAACTTTACACCTTGACATGCATTTGAAAATCTCCAATGTTTTTTATTTATTTTTTAATTTTTTTAAGATGTGAACTTGATACTTCCAAATAGTATCTAAAATCTTAATTTTTGTTTGACAAAAATTAGAGTATGATTGTATAGAAGAATAGAGACAAGGTAGTTAAACACTAGTGTTTTATTTCATATTATAATAGTGCTAAACTTTTTTAATTGGTAGAGTTATTTTTTGACTTGTAAATTGTACTTTTTATATAGGATAATAACGAAAGAAAAAAAAAGAATGATATCAAATTATATCATAAAAAAAATACGTTTTTTTTTATTACGATGACACTTGTATTTTTTACATTTAATAATAATTATTATAAATTTTTTTGAAAAATATCGATGTGTCTCCCTTTATTAATATTCTATTTACATAAACTACCTTAAATGAGTAGTTAAAACGTATGGTTTTAAATAGAATATTAATAAAAGATATCATCTTTTCTTAAATAGATTAGTTAAAACGTATGGTTTTAAATAGAATATTAATAAAAGATATCATCTTTTCTTAAATAGATGTTTTGTTTTGTCTAATTACAAGAGTAAAGGTGTCTTTCACATATAAAAGGAATGACTTCATTATTTTTGGAGGAAAACAAATTTGTTCCATAATTCGTTGACAATCAAAAAGTGTAGAGGTTACTTTTCAATTTGATAGGCAAAACTTGATTATGGAAATCAAATTAAGAAAATTTTCCATCCCTTTTTTAGTTTAAAAACATTTGATTGGTTAATATCAGTAAAATCATTAATAATCCACATTAATGTAGCTTTTATAATAATTTTTTTGTTTTTTTTTTTGAAATATCACATTTCACCACTCATTTCCATAATTATTTTAGCTCATCAATCAATGGGTACAAATATACATTTATTTACCTTTTGGACTATGTGGCTTAGGGATAATCAATGTGAAAAACGTAAAAGAAGCAATCATGTATAATTTTGGAAGAAGATTGTAGGTAGTGATAGTGATAATTACTACCAATGAGAATAAGGTAAAGTAAGGTTATTAAAAGGTGAAAAACCATCAAAACATAAAGATAGCTTAAATGTCTTGGTTCAGCTGCAACTTCAAGATACATTTATCAAAATGTTTTCAAGCTTCACCATTAGATGGACAACACAACACCACAAGTTCTCGTCTATTTTCATGATGCCACCTCATATGTGGAGCTAAACTCATGGAGGCATATAATCTCTTAAGACTAGAAATGAGAGGTAAATAGTGTATTCTCTTAATAGAAACCTTTTTGTATTTACCTCTATCGACACCTTGTATTTGAAAACATGGTTTATGACAAAATCTAAATTCTTTTAACTGCATTTCTTCATCGATGTAAAATAACATACAAGCATCAACATAACAATCAATTTTTGTTTTGCAGTTAAACCAAGTTTTGAGACTAATTATTTGGCCCCATAGAAATTTTTAGAAATAAGATTACTAGTAACCTTTTATCACAAGATCTTTGATATATGTTTCCCTCTTATGTAGTTGTTAAAAATCTAACAACAAAATATAGCTTAGTGTGATTATTACATCCTAGTCATAATGGCTTTAGGTCGCATCTTATAATTCATAAAACTTTTGGGCTTCTATATTTGAAGTCCCATCCATACTTGGAGAGTCATCCATTTCTTGATCATGATTCCAATACCAATATTCTAGAATGAATCATTTCTAGAATGAATCATATTGATGTGAAAATTCTTGTGAGATTGCCTTAAGATATTGAGAAAATACGATTAAAAATAATTTCACAGTAGAAAAAAATGAAAAATCACACAAGCATGAATGTCGGGTGCTGAAAAAATGGTTGTTCTACTTGTTGAATGCTCTCAGTTTAGAAATTGTTCTAAATTATCTAGTGATGTTTGTGTGAAAATTTGTTGCGACTTGCTTCTTATTGTGTTGTTGAGTTCAGAAAAAAAAATTTAAGGTTAAATTCCTTGTAAAAAAATTTACATAAATCAAATAGCCATTGCTACCATATCTAGTTGCTTTTTTTTTCTTTTTTTTTTGTAATCTATTCTTGAATCATTCCTAACTTTCCTTTTTGTGTGTCTAATTTTCTTACTAACCTTAATTTTTTGTTTTGTGTCTCATAAAATACTCATTAATTTTTTTTTTCATATATAAATACCTCTTGAGTTTTAGCATTTTAAATTGAGTTTTTCCTAATTTTAAAATTCTTGACCTCTTGAGATGGCAGGATTCCTTGGCTTGTGAATTTGTGGATGGTTATTGTCAACATCTAATTTTGTCCGGATTTACTTAATAATTTTTCAAAATATTGATAATAATAAAAATCTCTTTAGTTAACATTTTAGGTTTTGTTCTTATTTTCTTTCATTTTTCAAAAAAAAATGTTTATTTTGTTTTTCTTTTATTTTCGTTA